>ERZ1645187.22-NODE-22-length-143946-cov-242.809870_pt1 | contig 143946 bp, 92 predicted proteins | sample MGYA00575352_ERZ1645187 | MGnify/ENA primary metagenome ERZ1645187 (study PRJEB40837, sample SAMN11349314) | freshwater sediment metagenome | isolation source: river sediment | host: Sediment | place: India: Wazaribad , New Delhi | collected 2017-02-21 ...
TTCCCTGGTCAACCCAGCTCTTTCAAGCTCCGGCCTTCAGGCCGGGGTAGTTGACCTGTCGTTTGCGCGAGACCCCGTCCTGGGGACGGGGCGGGCGGGCGCCACGCGCGCCGCCTGACTCGCTTCCTCCGTTTTAGGTGGCTGGGATGCGTCGTGCCCGTGGCGCGGTGCCGCGCCGGGCCAGGGTCGGGCGCCAGCCCCCCCTAGGGGGCCGGGCCCGCGCCGGGTTCCGGGGTCGGCGCCGCCCCGCTCCAGGGGGGCGGCAGCGCCAGCGTGCCCGCCTGATAGTCGCGCAACAGGGCCACGATCACCTTGGACACCGACCGCTGTTCCGACGTGCGCAGCGGCTCCAGGGCCTCGGCGAGATGGCGGGGCAGATAGATCTCGGAGCGGGTGTAGCCCAGACGTCTTTTGGTACCCACAGGTCGCGTATACCTCGCGCAAATTCAGGTTTAAGCTATTAAAAACAACTGGATAGCAGGTCTGTCCGGCCGGGTCGCCCCGGGCGCAGCCCTCACGGGTGCGCCCGATAACCGCCGATCCATCCGGCATGTGCCGCTGCATTGCGTATCCATTACCTACCTAGTATAACCACCGTCGATTAGAACACCAAATCAGCCCGCTACCTGGCCGGCGGACCCCACCAGGGGCGACACGCCCCCCGCCCCGCCGTGCCGGCTCCCCATCGCACCCGTCCCCCGCCGCACCCACCCCCCGCCGCAGTCGCGGGCAAGCCGCCGGCACGTTCCGCCCGATGCACACCCCGCCTGGGGCCGTGAAACCGCCGGTCAGAATTGGTCAGAAATGTCAGTACCGGTCAGAACGTCGGCGCTGGCATCCGGGTAATATGGCGCCCGCATTCCCGCCGAGTATCGGCGTCATTCCCGGGGTCTAAACGAGGCTAAATCCGCTGCCGTGATCGATCTGCACTGTCATTTACTCCCGGCTCTTGACGACGGGCCCGCGACGTTGGAAGACGCCCTGGCCATGGCGCGGATTGCCGTCGCGGACGGCATCACGCACAGCGTCTGCACGCCGCATATCTATCCGGGGCTCTACCCCCATACCGCTGCCGTGATTGCCGCCGCCCTGACCGGTTTTCGCCAGGAACTGCAGGCGCACGACATCCCCCTGGCCGTCAGTGCCGGCGCGGATATCTACCTCACGCCCGAATGCCTTTCCGCCCTGAGCGACGGGCGCTATCCCACCCTGGCCGCCAGCCGGTACTTTCTCCTGGAGCCACCCCATCATGCCGTTCCGGCGCGCTTCCTGGCTCAGATCCAGGACGCGCTGCAGGCGGATTTCATCCCCCTGATTACCCACCCCGAACGGCTGGACTGGCTGGATGAAACCCACTACCCGTGGTTTCTCCAGGCGGCCCAGGCCGGCGCCTGGCTGCAGGTCACCGCCGGGGCGCTGCTCGGGGGCTTTGGTCGCCACGCCCAGCGCTGGAGTGAGCGGTTTGCTGCCGAGGGTCTGATTCACGTCCTGGCCAGCGACGCCCACGATCCCCACCGGCGCCGCCCGGAACTGAGCGCCGCGCGAGCGCGGGCTGCCCAACTCCTGGGCGCCGACGAAGCCACGCGCCTGGTGGTGGACCGGCCGGCGGCCATCCTCGCCCAGCGCCCGCCCCAGGCCGTGCCCGCCCCCCCGGGGTTGACCCGCTCGCTCCCGGTACGGCGCCCGCCGGGCGGGCTGCGGCGCTGGCTGCCCCGCTGGGACCGCCCGCGCGGGGGAAGGCGGGCGGGAGCTGCCGATGACGCCTGACGCCCGGACCCCGGCGGCGCGGGCCGCCACGCGCCTCACCTGGGCCGTCACCGCCCTGCTGGCCGCCGCCCTGGCGGTCGCCGTCTGGCCCGGCCCCCTGACCAGCACCGGGTTGCAGGCGGGGGCGGTCCTGACCCTGGGCGCGGCCCTGGGGGGGGCGCCGGCGGTCCGGCCGGCCCCGCGCCTGACCGCCGGGCTGGCGGCGCTCGCCCTCCTCCCCTGGCTCTACCTCCTGCCGTTGCCCGCCGCCGGGCTCGCCGACCTAGGCGGGCACGCGCGGTACCACGCGCCGGGCACGTGGCTGGGGGCCGGCGAACCGGCCTGGGCGCCCCTGAGCCTCGCCCCCTTCGCCACCTGGGCGGTGGCCCTGGACCTGCTGGCGCCGCTGGCGGTGTTTCTCGCCGTGCGCCAGCTCGGCCCCGCGCACCACGTCCGGCTGCTGGGGCTGCTCCTCGCCCTGGCCGTCGCCCAGGGCCTGTATGGCCTGCTGCAATTCGCCAGCGCCAGCAGCGGCTCCGCCTGGCTGCTGGCGCAGGGGGCGCACGCCGGTTCCGCCACCGGCAGCTTCACCAACCGCAACCACCTGGCGCTGCTGTTGGAAATGCTGGTGCCGCTGGCGGTGCTGCTCACCCTGCGCCCGCCCGCGGGCCAGCGCCCGGACGCGGCCGCCGCCCGTCAGCGCGCCCTGGGCTATGGCGCGGTGGCCGCCTTCCTCCTGCTCTGCCTCCTCTTCACCCGCTCCCGCACCGGCATCACCCTGGCCCTGCTGGGGCTGGTCCTGGCGCTCACCCTGGGCGCCCCCCGGTGGCGCGCGGGCCGCGCCCTCGGCGTCGCCGGCGGCCTCCTGCTGTTCGCCCTGGGCGTGGCCAGCGTCATGGGTCTGGCGCCGGTGATCGCCCGCTTCAGCGTCGACGCCCTGCTGGCGGATGCCCGCCCGCGCATCCTCACCGTCACCCTGGAGGTGCTGCGCGCCTGGTGGCCGCTGGGCAGCGGTCCCGGCACCTACGCCTTGGTCATGCCCCCCGCCCAGCCGGTGACCCTGCCCGACGTGGTGCTCAACCACGCGCACAACGACTACCTGGAATGGCTGGTGGAAACCGGCGCCCCTGGCGCGCTGCTGCTGAGTGCCGCCCTCGGCGCCTTTTGGCTCCAGGGCTACCGGGTGGTGCGCGCGGCGCGCCGGGCGGCGGCGAACCCCCTCCCGCTGGGGGCCGGCCTGGGGCTGCTGCTCGTCGCCGGCCATGAGCTGGTCGACTATGGCTTGCGGATCCCGCTCAACCAGCTGGTCTTTGCCGTCCTGGCCGGGGTGTTTTTTGCCCCCCCGCCGGCGCGCCCGCCCCGCCGCGCCGCCCGTGGCGGCACCTGCTCCGCCGCCGCCCGCGCCACCCGGTGGCCGGTGACGACCGCCCCACCCCTCAACTGACCCTCCCGCCGGCCCGCGCCGGCGCCTGATCACGTCCCGAGACCGCGTTCCCCATGTCCAGTCATGCCGACACCCTCTCCCTGCCCGCGCATACCGCCGGCACGCCCCACGTCGCCGCCGCCTTTCTGGTCAAGGTCGTCGACCTCACGGTCATCGCCGGACTGCTCGCGCTCTTCGTCTGGGGGCGCCAGATTCCGCTGACCACCGACTACGTCGTCCTCGCCGCCCTGGCTGCGGGGCTGTTTGTCCTCCTCGGCGACGCGCGCCACCTCTACCGACCCTGGCTGGCCGAGGCCCCCGGCCGCCAGTGGCTGGTCATCGGCGGCGTGTGGCTGCAGGTGGTCCTCATCCTGCTGGCCCTCGCCTACGCCCTAAAAACCACCGCCTCCTTTTCCCGCACCGCCACCGGCCTGTGGCTGCTCGCCGTGCCCCTGGCCCTGTGCGGATGGCGCCTGCTCTACCGCCCGCTCTACGCCCGGCTCGCGGTACCGCTGGCCACCCGCCGCCCGACCCTGGTGTGGGGGAGCGGCGCCGCCGCCCGCCACCTGACCCACGCCCTCGCCCGGCAGCCGTGGCTGGGGCTGGAACTGCACACGGCGCTGGCATACACCGCGGGCGACGCCGACCGCCACGCCGCGCAGTTGCAGCAGATTGAGCGCCTCGCCCGCCGCGGCGAGGTGGCGATCATCTATATCGCCCTGCCCCCGGCGGCCTGGCGCCTGGCGCAGCGGCTGATCGACCAGCTCGCCGACACCACCGTCTCGGTGTTTCTCGTCCCGCCGCTGGTCACCGGGCCGCTCACCGGAGGGCGCTGGTCCAGTCTGCACGGCGTGCCGCTGGTGTCGGTCTATGACACGCCGTTCTGGGGGGTCGCCGGCTGGCTGAAACGCCTGGAAGACGTGCTCGGCGCCGCGCTGATCCTGCCGCTGATCGCCCTGCCGCTGGCGCTGATCGCCGTGGCGGTCAAGCGCTCCTCACCGGGACCGGTGCTGTTCAAACAGCGGCGCTATGGCATCAATGGTTGCGAGATCCAGGTGTGGAAATTCCGCACCATGACGGTGTGTGAAGACGGCCCGGTGGTGACCCAGGCGCAGCGCCAGGACCCGCGGGTGACGCGGGTGGGCGCCCTGCTGCGCCGCACCTCCCTGGATGAACTGCCGCAATTCCTCAACGTCCTGCGCGGCGAGATGTCCATCGTCGGTCCCCGCCCGCATGCCATCGCCCATAACGAGCTGTACCGCGGCAAGATCCACGGCTACATGCTGCGCCATTTGGTGCGCCCCGGCATCACCGGCTGGGCGCAGGTGAACGGCTGGCGCGGCGAAACGGACACCGAGGACAAGATGGTCAAACGCGTCGAGCATGACCTCTGGTATATCCGCCATTGGTCGCTGTGGCTGGATCTCAAGATCATTCTGCGCACCGTGTTGCGGGGCTTTGGCGGCCACGCCGCCTATTGAGCGCCCCGCCGGCCGCCCGTTCCTTCTCGCCTGGAGTAACCCCCCGGATGACCACCCGTCCCCCACCGGCGGAACGCCTGACCTTTGCCCGCGCGTTCACCCTGGATTTTGCCCCCGGCACGTCGATCTCCTTTGTGAATCTGGCGTCCTTATACCCGGTGCTGGCCGTCCCAGCCGCGCAGCGCCGCGACTTCGTCTGGTATGGCGACGGCTTCCTGCTGCTCGGGCTGCTACGCCTGCTGACGGGCGGCCGTCTGCCGCGTTTGCCGCGGGTCAGTTTCGACTATACCTCCATCGCCCCGGCGGTCTTCGCTAACTGCCAGGACGCCGGTCTCCCCCTCTACCTGGTCGGCGCCCGGGCGGAGGAACTGGCGGCGTTCGTCGCCAAGCTGAGCGCGCACTATCCCGGCTTACGGGTGGTGGGCGCTCACCCCGGGTATTTCCCCGCCCAGGACTGGACCACCACCTGTCAGGCGCTTGCCGCCTCCCCGGCCCGCGTGCTGCTGGTGGGCCTGGGCGGCGGCTTGCAGGAGCGCTTCATCGCCGCCGCCCGCGCCCACGGCTTTACCGGCACGGCGCTGACCTGCGGCGGCTTCATCCGCCAGACGGCCGGCAGCGCGGCCCTGCGCTACTACCCGGACTGGATCAATCGCCTGCAGCTGCGTTTTCTGTATCGCATGGTCCAGGAACCGCACACGGTGCGCCGCTACCTGCTCGACTATCCCCGTCATGCCCTGCGCCTGGCCCGCGATCTCCTCGCCGGGCGCCTGGTCATCGACGTGGTCGGGGCGCCCGCCGCGCCGCCGCGGCCGGCTCCCTGGACGCCGGCGCCCGACCCCGGCGGGCGCTGACGCCCGCGCCCCGACGGTCACCCCCGCGCGCGGGGGCGGCCCCCCTCACCCCCACCACGGAGACCCCCGCGACCGCCCATGCTGAAAATCGTCTTCATTCCCGGACTGCCCCGCTGCGCCACCACCACCCTGGCCTCGCTCCTGGGGCAACACCCCGCCGTCGCCGCGCCGCGGCACAAGGAACCGCATTTCTTTTTACCCGCCGGGGACGCCGCGCGGTTGTACGCTTACGAGGGTCGCGCCCGCCGGCCGTACCCCACGCTGGGATTTTGTCAGGACCGCGCGGCCTATCTGCATAATCTGCGCGCGGGGGCGCCCGCCACGCTGCACATCGACGCCAGCACCCTGTATTGCGTCCATCCCGAGGCCTTCGCCGCCATCGCCGCGGACCGGGACATCGACCCCTATTTCGTTTTCCTGCATCGCGCGCCGTTGCCGCGCGCCCGCTCCCATTTCCGCTTCTCCGTCTCCCGTGGCGAGGAAACGCGCAGCTTCGAACAGGCCCTGGACGAGGAGGCGCGGGGCGAGCGCGCGCACTGGCTGTTGGGCGGCTACCACAAGGCCTCGGCGCTGACCCCCGCCGTCACCCGGGCCCGCGCGCTGTTCGGGTTGGAACGGGTGCGCCTGGCGAATATCGACACCCAGCAGATCGCCTCCCCCGCCTTCATGGGCGCGGTGCTGGACTTTCTCGGGCTGCCCACCCATGACTTCGACTTTGCCGTCTACCCCAACGCGGTCCCGGACCTCACCCAGCCGCTCGCCCGCCGCGCGCGCATCCTGGCGCGCCAGGCGCGCCAACTCCATCCCGGCCTGATGGACAACCCGGTGACGCGCTGGGTGTTCGAGCACGCCATGCTGCGCCTGCACGCCCTGACCCGCGGCGCCACCCCGGTCCACCCCCCGCCCCGCGAGACCCTGCGCGACGACTGGCAGCGCCGCTTCGCCGAACTGGCGCAGCAAAATGCCGCCTGCTGTCCGGCACTGACCCTGGCCGCCGGCGGTGCCTGACGCCCATGGCCACCCCACCCCGCGCACCTGCGCAGCGCGAACGGCGGGGGCCGCCCGCCCCCGCCGCGGTCGCCGTGTCGGTCATCCTCCCGGCCTACCGGGCCGCGGCCACCCTCCCCGCCACCCTCGCCAGCCTGTTCGCCCAGACCTTCGCCGATTTCGAGGTCATCGTCGTCGACGACGCCTCCCCGGATCACACCTGGGAGGTCCTGTTGGCCACACCGGCGCCCCGCCCGCTGCTGGCCCTGCGCAGCGCCCACAACCAGGGGCCGGCCGCCGCGCGCAACCTGGCGCTGGCCCATGCCCGCGGCCAGGTGCTGGCCTTTGCCGATGCCGATGACGTGTTTTATCCCGATAAACTCGCCCGCCAGTATGCCGCGCTGTGCGCCCGGCGCCCGGCGGCGGTGGCGAATTTCTGCGCGGCGCACGATGAACAGGGCCGCCTGCAGACCCGTCAGGTCGGGACGCGGTTTGCGGACGATCTGCTGCTGTTCCGCCAGGACATCATCAGCACCAGCGGGCTGCTGTGCTGGCGCGACACCGTGCAGGCGCTCGGCGGGTTTCCGCACGGGCTGCGCGCCAAGGAGGATGTCGCCCTGGTGGTGCGACTGCTGCAACACGGCGCCGTGGATTACCTGCCGCAGTCGCTCTATCGGAAAAACTTCAGCGGCCGGCGCCGGGCGCAGGTGATTCTCGCCGGCGTGGAAGCCTTCTGGCGGACGTTCGCCGCGGAACTGCAGGCGTTACCGGACCGACACCGCGCCCGCGCTCAGGGCGCGCTGTATGGCCGCCTGGCGGGCCTGGCCCTCACCGAGGGCGAGGCGGCGGCCTGCTGGACCTATCTCACGCGCGGCTGCCGCGCCAGTCCCGGCGCCTGCGCGGGCGCCCTGCTGGGCGGTCTCGGGCGGAGCGTGCGCCGTCACCGGCCCGGGTGGACAGCCGGCCCCGCGCGTGTGCCGGAGTCGTGAAGGCGGTCAGGCCAGCAAATCAACCGGGTACGACGGGCATTTTGTAATCATTACCGTCTTTTTTTATATAACGATGGAATACCGCAAAGCCGCTGCTCACCATGACCCACCAGGCAGGTGTTCGTCAGGCGCGGATTTCGCTGTCTTCTTCTCCATCAATAGGGGCTTCTTGTGCGCATCTATCTCACTGGCCAGCGTAATTTCGCCAACCGCGGCTGCGAAGCGCTGGTGCGCTCCACCTGTCAATTGCTCAACGAGATCGCCCCGGGCGCCGAGATCCTGGTCCCCAGTGATCTGCCGGCGTTCGACCGCCAGCAATGGCCGGAACATGAGGCGGCCGGCGTGCGCTTTGTCCCCACCTATCCCCGCCCCCTGTGGCACCACGCCTGGCGCTTCCTGATGGCGCGCCGCTGGCCGGCGCGCCACGACGGGGTCACCCGGCTGCCGCTTAATCCCCGCCAGCGCGCCGCGCTCGCCGCCGCGGACCGGGTGTTGTCCCTGGGCGGCGACATGTACTCCCTCGATTACGGTCCGCCGGTGCGCATTGCCAGCCTGGACGCGGCCGCGCTGGACGCCGGCATCCCCACCCTGCTGTGGGGGGCCTCCGTCGGCCCGTTTCATGCCCATCCCGCGCTGGAGCGGGCCCTGCTGGCCCATCTGCGCCGCTTCACCGGCGTGGTCGTCCGCGAGCCCCTCTCCCGCGACTATCTGGCGGCCGCGGGCGTGAAGAATCTGACCCTGGCGACCGATCCCGCCTTCCATCTGCCCGCCGAGATGGCGGCGGCGCCGCGGCTCGACCACGCCCAGGCGGCCGGCAAGCAGCTGCTCGGGCTCAATCTGAGCCCGATCGCCTACCAGCTGGCCACCCGCCACGGGCTGGATTTCTATCGGGAAATGGCCCAATTCGTCCGCGCGCGGGTGCGGCGCGACGACCTGTTCGTGGTCCTCATCCCCCACGTCATGGCCCGCCCCGGCCGCCGCGGCGCGGATGATTATCAGGTGCTGCGCACCCTGGAAGCGCGCCTGGAGCCGGCGGTGCGCGGCGCCGTCTGGCTCGCGCCCCCGACGTGGAACGCCGCCCAGTACAAGGGGCTCATCGGTCGCTGCCAGACCTTTATCGGCGCCCGCACCCACACCACCCTCGCCGCGCTGTCGCAGGGCATCCCCACCCTGTCGCTCAGTTACAGCGTCAAGGCCACCGGCATCAACCAACAGCTGCTCGGCACCCGGGAGTATGTGCTGCCGCTGCCGCAGGCCACCGCCGCCGCCCTGGAAGCGCGTTTCCGGGTCCTGCGCGCCCAGGCGCCGGCCCTCACCACCCAGCTGCGCGCGGCCCTGGAACCGGCGCGGCAGGCCAGCCGGGAGGCGCTGCGGCAGTGGTGGGGGCGCTGACGGTCCCCCGCCGCTGATGCGCCTCTCCCGGCACACCCTCGCCGCCCTGGCCGCCCTGTGGCTGGGGGCGCTTTCCGGCGCGGCGGCCACCTTCCTGACCCAGGTGGTGCAGGCCCGCATCCTGGGGCCCGCCGACTATGGCCTGTTCGCCGCGGCCTGGAGCGGCGTCTCCCTGGCGGCGCCGCTCGCCGGGCTGGGACTGGCGCCGCTGTGGCTGCGCCGCTACGGGGAAGAGGGCTATCAGGCCCACCGCTGGCTGCCGGGGAGCTATCGGTTCGCCGCGCTCAGCACCGCGCTGGTCACCGCCGGCCTGCTGGCCTGGGCCGCCGGGGGCGCCCCCCCGGGGGTGGGCCTGGTCATCGCCCTGCTCGCCGGCCAGGTGGCGGCGCAGCTGGGCCTGGAACTGGCCGCGGCGCGCCTGCAGCTGGAGGAACGGTATCGTACCCTGGCGCTCCTGCAGGCGGCGCCGCCCTGGTTGCGCCTGGGGCTGCTCGGCGGCCTGCTGGGCGTGGCCGGCCCGGCAGTGAGCGTGCCCCAGGTGGCCGGCGTCTGGCTGGTGGTGGCGTTCCTCACCCTGGGCCTGACCCTGGTCTGGGCGCGTCCCGGCGCCCTGCGCCGCCTGCGGTTGCGCGGCCATCAGCCCGTGGCGGCCCCCGCCGCGCCCGTGCCGTCCGGGCGCGCCGTGGCCCGCGCGGCCTGGCCCTATGGCCTCGGCAGCCTGTTTTACCTGATCTACTTCCAGAGCGACATCCTCCTGCTCAGCCTGCTGGTGGGCACCGCCGCCGCCGGCGTCTACCAGGTAGCGTTTGTCGCCCTGGTCGGCGTCTATCTGCTGCCCACCGCCCTGGTGCAGAAATACCTGCAGCCCAAGCTGCACCGCTGGGCGCATCACGACCGCGCGCGCTTCCACCAGGCCTATCGCGCCAGCGTCCGCGTCCTGGCCGGGCTGGGCGTGCTGGCCGGGCTGGCGCTGTGGGGGCTGGCGCCGCCGCTGATCCGCCTGCTGTTCGGCGACGCCTATGCCGCCGCCAGCGACCTGCTGATGGTGCTGGCCTGCGCCGTCCCCTTCCGCTTTGTCGCCACCGGCATGGGCGCGGTGTTGAGCACCCGGGAGCATATCCACCGCAAGGTCCGCTACATGGGGCTGACCGCGGCGCTGAACGTGGCCCTCAATCTGGCCCTGATTCCCGCCTTCGCCGCGACCGGCGCGGCGGTGGCCACGGTGATCAGCGACCTCGTGCTGACGTGGCTCTACTGGCGCGGTCTGCGCCGTCAGGTCTTTCCCACCCCCACCCCGCGAGGCGCGCGATGACCACCGTCCCCCCGCCCTTCCCTCCCCCGGACGACCCCGCGGCGGTGCTGGCCGCGGTGGTGACCCACGGCTACTGCATCGGCTGCGGCGCCTGCGCGGTGGCGGATCCGCGCATCACCCTCGCCGAAACCCCCCACGGCCTCTACACCGCCGTCCTGCCGCCCCGGCCCCGGCCGGCGGCTGGCCAGGTCTGCCCCTTCGCCGCCACCGCCAACGAGGACCACCTGGCGCCCGAACTCTTCCCCGACGCCCCCCATCACCATCCGCTCCTGGGGCGCTACGCCGGCCTGTACGCCGGCGCGGTGACCGAAGGCGACTATCGCGCCGCCGGAAGTTCCGGCGGCCTGGTCACCTGGCTGGTCAGCGAATTGTTACGCCGGGGAGACATCGACGGCGTGATCCACGTGGCGCCCGCCGCCGACCAGCCCGGCCAGTTTGCGTACCGCCTCTCGACCTCGGTCGCGGCGGTGCGCCAGGGGGCCAAATCCCGCTACTATCCGGTGCAGTTCGCCCAGGTGCTCCAGGGCCTCGCCGGGCGCGGCCAGCGCTTTGCCTTCGTCGGCGTGCCCTGCTTCGTCAAGGCGGTCCGCCTCCTCGCCCGCCAGGACCCGGCCCTGCGCGCGGCGCTCCCCTATTGCCTGGCCATTTTCTGCGGCCACCTCAAAAGCAAGGCCTTTGCCGAAATGATTGCCTGGCAGTGCGGCGTCCCGCCCGGCGAACCCTTTGCCATCGACTTTCGCCATAAACGCCCGGGGGCGCCCGCCAACCGCTACGCCGTGAGCGTCACGCCCCTGGCCGCCGCGGCCGCGCCCCCGCGGGTGGTGCCGATCGCCAAGCTCTACGGACTGGATTGGGGCCTTGGCCTGTTCAAGCCCCAGGCCTGCGACGGGTGTGACGACGTCGCCGGGGAACTGGCGGATCTGGCGGCCGGGGATGCCTGGCTGCCCGGCTATGTCGCCGATCCCCGCGGCGCCAATGTGCTGATCGTGCGCCATCCCGCGCTGCTGACGCTGCTGAGCGCCGCGGCCGCCGCCGGGCGCCTGACGCTCACCGCCCTGGCCGCCCCGGAGATCGTGCGCTCGCAAGCGGCCAGTTTCCGCCACCGCCGGGAAGGCCTGGCCCTGCGGCTGCACGACGCCGACCAGCGCGGCGCCTGGCGCCCCGCCAAGCGTATCGCCCCCGGCACCGCCGGCGTGTCGCGCCGCCGCGCTCAGCTGTACCGGCTGCGGGCGCGCCTGGCCGCGCGCTCGCATCAGCGCTATCTCCTCGCCCGCCGCCATCGCCACTTCCTGCTGTTCCCGGTGCTGATGGCCGGCGATGAACTGCGGTACTACCTCTGGCGGGGCCGCTGGTGGCGGGCGCTGCCCAAGCTGCTGCTGACCCTGGCCCGGGCCTGGCGCCGGGGGCGCGCCGGCCGATGATTACCTGGCGCTACCGCCTGCTCCTGCCGGCACTGGTGGCGGTGCTCCTTACCCTGCCGCGCAGCGCGGCCACCTATCCCCTGTACCTGCTCGCCAGCCTGCTGCTGGTGGATCTAGGACGCCTGCGCCGCGCCACCCTGGTGGTGCTGGTGGGAGGGCTGGTGTGGTTCGCCCTCGCCTTCTATCTGCAGGGGCCGGGGGTCTCGGTCACCGCCCTGGGGCTGGAGGTAGCCCTGGTCCTGCCCACCCTGCTGTTCCTGGCCGGCGCGCCGGTGCGCCTCACCGCCGCCCAGGCGACCCAGGTGGTGCGGCTGCTCAACGTCCTGGTGGCCGGGTTCAGCTTTTACCATCTCCTCACCCTGGGGTTTCCCCTGCGCCTCCCCTACCGCGACTATCTCCCGGATGAATACTTTGGCGCCTACGGCGTGGGCGGGGCGCAACTGGTCACCCTCATCGGCTTTTTTGGCCTGGTGGCGGAACAGCTCAGCGACCGGCCCGGGCGCGGGGCGCGCCTGCTGGCGCTGATCAACTTTCTCCTGCCGAGTTACATCGTCGGCATTGTCGCCGGCGTGGCGGGCCTGAGCCTGCTGGTCCGGCGCCGGCCCCTGCTGCTGGCGGCCGGGGTGCTGGTGATCGCCCTGCCGCTGGCCTACGCCCTGCTGCGCCTGGACCTGGTGAACACCACCCTCGCCAGCGAATTTGGCGCCCATCCGAAACGCCTGGCCTTCGACACCGTCCTCGCCCTGTATCGCGAACAACCGGCCACCCTGCTGCGCGGCGCCGGCCTGGGGCAGTTCTCCAGCGTCCCCGCCCTGTGGGGCAGCGCCCTGCTGCCGTCGGGGCACGGCGTGCCCACCCTGCCGGGGCTGTTTGCCAGCGACTATCACTATGACTATCTCGGCGCGCTGCTCGCGGTGAACGAGCAGGATGCCTTCGCCCTCAGTTCAAGCCTCAACAAGCCCTACAACAGCTACAGCACCTTGCTGGCCGAATGGGGACTGGTCGCCACCCTGGGGTTCCTCGTCCTGCTGGGGCGGCGCTTTTACCAGCTGCGGGCGCGGCTGGGCCCCTACAGCGCGGTGCTGTTCGTTACGGTAATGATTCTCTATGGCGGGGAATTATGGCATGACGATCTGTGGCTCGGCTTCCTGTTGTTAGGCGCCACGGGCTTCCGCCGGGCCGGCCATTCGCCGCCCGCGGCCACCGCGCGGTTCGCGCCGGTCGCGCCGGGCCTGGCCGGGGGTAGCGCTGACAGAATTGGTCAGAAACCGCCCGGCGGTTCCACCCTATAATCACTCGCGCCCTGTCCCCGCCCGACCGTCGGATGGGCCGGCGGCGGGGCGCCGTCCGCCGCTCCACCCTTCGCGTCGTTCCCCGGGAGAACCCCCTGATTCAGCCCCGCGCTACCGCTGCCCTTGGCCTGCCCGACCCCCGCCGGGCGGGGTGCCACGCCGCCCCGCCCCGCCGCGACGGGCGCACCGGACCCCCCGCGGCCACGCCGCCGCTCGCGCGCGCCCCGGCCCCGCATGCCCAACCCTGAGTCCGCCGCGCCACCTGCAGCCGCCGCGACCCTGCGCACGCGCCTGAGCGCCCTGGGCGCACGGCTGGCCACGTGGTCCCCGGCGCGCAAAATCACCGCGGCCGTCGGTGGCGCCCTGGTGTTCGCCCTGCTCGCGGCCCTGCTGCTGTGGCGCGGCGAGGCCGAGTATGGCGTCCTGTTTTCCAACCTGGACGCCCGCGACGGCGCCGCGATCATCACCGCGCTGCAACAGCAGAATGTCCCCTATCGCCTGTCGGGGGACGGCGCGGTCATTCTCGTGCCGCGGACGACCGTCCACGAAACCCGGCTGCGCCTCGCCGCCAGCGGCCTGCCCAGCGGCGGGCACGTCGGCTTCGAATTGCTGGATGAGCAGAAAATCGGCCTGTCGCAATTCGGCGAGCAGGTGAACTACCAGCGCAGCCTGCAGGGCGAGCTGGCGCGCACCATCAGCGCCATGGGCGCGGTCGCCGCGGTGCGCGTGCATCTGGCCATCCCGCGGCCCACCGCCTTTCTGCGTGACAGCCAAAAGCCCAGCGCCTCGGTCTTTATCACCCTGCGTCCGGGGCGCTCGCTCGATGCCGGCCAGATTGCCGGGATCGTCCATCTCGTCTCCGCCAGCGTGCCGCAACTCAGTCCGGCCGCGGTCAGTCTGGTCAACGAACGCGGCGAGCTGCTGACCGCCCCGGACGGGCCCGGCGGCCGCCTGGGCCTGAATGCCGGGCAAATCGCCTACGTGCGGCAACTGGAGGCCGATTACGTTGCGCGCATCAACCACCTGCTCGAACCGCTGTTCGGCGCCCACCATTTCCGTGCTCAGGTGACGGCGGACGTGGATTTCAGCGAGGTCGAACAGACGGCCGAAACCTTTAAGCCGAATCCGGACAAGGACCAGGCGATACGCAGTCAGACCCTCGCCAACGAGCAGCAGCGCGGGCCGACCATCCAGGGCGTGCCGGGGGCCTTGACCAACCAGCCGCCGGTTCCGGCCACCGCGCCCATCACCACCCCGCCGGTGGTCCCCGGCGCCCCCACCGGCGAGCAGAGCACCCGCACCAGTTCCACCACCAATTTCGAGGTCGACCGCACCATCGCGCACACCAAGCGCCCGGTGGGCCAGATCAAACGGCTGTCCGTCGCGGTGGTGGTCAATGACGACGCCCTCACCCCCCCACCGGACCCGGCGGCCGGCGTTGACCCGCTGAAACTCATCGCCAACCTGGTCACGGAAGCGGTCGGTATCCAGGAGGCGCGCGGCGACACCCTGGCCGTCTCCAGCACCCGGTTCCTCAATGCAGACGGCCCGGCGATCCCCCTCTGGCAGGACCAGGAGATGCTGCAACTCATCAATACCCTGCTCATCTGGGTCATGGTGCTCGTGACGGGGGTGGTGGCCTATTTCACCCTGCTGCGCCCCCTGCTGCGCGCCATCCGCGGACCGGACAGCGGCCGGCGGGACCCGGCAGCCGCCGACGACGTGCGCGTCAGCCTCAGCGGCCGCCGGGAGGGTCCGGGCGCCCCGGGCGAGGGCAGCGCGCCGGGTGACTACGCGGCGCACCTCGACCGCGCCCGGGAACTCGCCCGCACCGACCCGCGGCTGGTCGCCCATGTAATTCGCGAATGGATGAAGTGACCAATGGCAGCGTCCAGTAACCCGACGGCCACCCCGGAATCCCCCGCGGCGCCGGGCGGCGCGCCCGCCGCCGCCGCGCCCCCCGCGCCGGCCGGCCTGACCGGCGTCGAAAAGGCGGCGATGCTGCTGCTGGCGCTGGGGCCGGAGCCCGCCGGCGCGGTGTTGCGCTACCTCGATACCGCTCTCCAGGTGCGGCTGGGCCAGGCCATGGCGGCCATGCCGACCGTGCCGCGCCCGGTGGCGATCGACCTGCTGGTGGAGCTGCAGGCGCAGGTGCAGGGGGGGCCGCCGGTGTACGCCGATCCGACCCAGATTCGCGACCTGTTCGCCACCGCCCTGGGCAGCGAGCAGGCCTCGCACCTGATCGAGCATTTCCTGCCGAACGTGGGGGTGGCGAGTATTCGCCAGCTGCGTTGGATCGCGCCGGAGGATGCGGCGGAACTGATCCGCAACGAGCACCCGCAGATCATTGCCACCATCTTTGCCCATCTGGACCCTGCCCAGGCCGCGCGCATCGTCCATCACCTGCCGGGCACCCTGCGCGGCGATGTCATCCTGCGCCTGGCGACCCTGGACCGGGTGCGCCCGGCCGCCCTGCAGGAGCTCGACACGGCCCTGGCCCGCCTCCTGGCGGACAGCCGGGCGGCGCCCAAGCTCACCGGCCCCGGGGGCATTCGCGCCGCCGCCGACATTGTCAGCCTGGTCGATTACCAGGACGAGGCCGAGATCCTGGCCCGGGTGCGGGCCTACGATCCGGCCATGGCCGACCGCCTGGTGCTGCTGTTTGACCACCTGGCGCGCATCGACGACCGCGGCCTGCAATTGCTGATCCGCCAGGTCGATGCCGACACCCTCATCATTGCCCTCAAGGCGGCGACGGCCGACGTCCAGCTGCGGTTCTTCAGCAACATGTCCGCCGATGCCGCGGACATCCTCAAGGAAGAGATCGAACTGCGCGGCGCGGTGCGCCTGACGGATGTGGAAACCGCGCAGCGCAAGATCGTCGCCATCGCCCGCAAACTCGCCGAAGACGGCCGGCTGACCCTGCCCAGCGCCGGCGCGGGCGAGTATGTCTAGGCGCCCGCGCTAGGAGCCGCCCCATGCCCCCCCTGACCCGGCCGCGCCCCCGCGATCCCCACCCGGTGCGCGCGTGGGTGCCCGAGGACTTTGGCCCCCCGGCGCCCCGCCCCGCCGCGCCCGCCCGGTCCCCGGCCCCGCCCGCGCCCCCGGCGCCGGACGCCCGCCCGCCCCGCGCCGCCGCGCCCAGCGCCGCGCCCGCCGCCCCGGCCGGCCCCGCGACGCCGCCGGAGCGGACGCAGGGCTACCAGGCCGGCTATGCCGAAGGCTTCGCCACCGGCCAGCGGGAGGCCTACGCCAAGGGCTATGGGGAGGGTCACCAGGAGGGTTACCGCGATGGGCGCGCCGCCGGCTATCAGGACGGCCGCCCGGCCGGGTATGAAGCCGGCAGTCAGGAGGCCGGCGCCCTGGTCGCCACCCTGCGCACGCTGCTCGATGCCCTGGCGGCGACGACCGGCGCCCTGCACCAGGCCCTCGCCGAGGACCTGCTGGCCCTCAGCGTGGAAATCGCGCGCAAGATGGTGGGCCACGCCCTGCAGACCCGGCCGGAACAGATTTTCGACGTGCTCCAGTCCGCCCTGGCCGCGTTGCCCCAGGCGCGGGCGCGGATTCATCTGCATCCCGCGGATCTCGCCCTGGTGCGCGCGCACCTGCCGGAACACCCGGCGCTCACCGGCCACCGGCTGATCGAGGATCCGGCGCTCAGCCGCGGCGGCTGCACCCTCGACACCGACACCACCCAGCTCGATGCCAGCGTACCCACCCGCTGGGCGCGGCTTCTCGGGGGCTTCCCCGACCACCTGCTGACCGCGCCGCCGGCGGCGGGGGGGGACGCATGAGCCCGGCCCCCGCCCCCGGGGCGCCCGGCGCGGCGGCCCGCGGCGACGACCCCGTGCCGGACGCGCTGGCCGTCGTGCGCCGCCATCTGCGCGACCACGCGCGCCGCGTCCACGAGGCGGAGCCGTTCGCCGTCGCCGGGCGCCTGATCCGCATCAACGGGCTGGTGCTGGAGGCGGCGGGCCTGCAGGCGCCGATCGGCGCGACCTGCCACATCGCCGCGCCGCATGGCGAGCGGGTGGAGGCCGATGTCATCGGCTTCAACGGGGATCGGATCTACATGATGCCGACCACCCCGACCACCGGGCTGGCGCCCGGCGCCGTCGTCCGCCCGGCCGATGACCTCCCGCCCCCGCCGCGCTTGGGCGCGACCGCCTCGCACTATCAACCGCGCGCGCGCGCCAAACGGCTGCCGGTCGGGCCGGCGTTGCTGGGCCGGGTGCTGGGGGGCGACGGTCACCCCCTGGATGACCTGGGCCCCCTGGTCACCGCTGAGCGCCGCGCCCTGCAGGCCTCCCCGCTCAATCCCCTGCAGCGGGCGCCGATCGCCAAACCCCTCGGGGTCGGGGTGCGCGCCATTGACGCCCTGCTGACCGTCGGCCGCGGCCAGCGCATCGGCCTGTTCGCCGGCTCCGGCGTCGGCAAGTCGGTGTTGATCGGCATGATGGCGCGCCACACCAGCGCCGAGATCATTGTCGTCGGCCTGATCGGGGAACGCGGCCGCGAGGTGAAGGAATTCATTCAGGCCAACCTGGGCGAGGCCGGGCTGCGCCGCGCGGTGGTGATTGCCGCCCCGGCCGATAACAGCCCGCTGCTGCGCCTGCAGGCGGCGGCGTACGCGACGACCATCGCGGAATATTTCCGTGACCAGGGCCAGCACGTGCTGCTGATCATGGACTCGCTGACCCGCTATGCCATGGCGCAACGGGAAATCGCCCTGGCCATCGGCGAACCGCCGGTCACCCGCGGCTATCCGCCCAGTGCCTTTGCCCGCCTGCCGGAACTGGTCGAGCGCGCGGGCAACGGGCCGCCGGACGGCGGTTCGATCACGGCCTTCTACACGGTGCTGGTCGAGGGCGACGATCAACAGGAGCCCATCGCCGATGCCGCGCGCGCGATCCTGGATGGCCATGTCGTCCTGACGCGGTCGCTGGCCGATCAGGGCCATTACCCCGCCATCGACATCGAGCAATCGATCTCACGCGCCATGACCACCCTGGTCAGCGCGGCGCAGCAGGAACAGATCCGCACCTTCAAGCAGCTGTTTTCCCGCTACCAGCGGGCGCGGGATCTGATCGCGGTCGGCGCGTACCAGCGCGGCCATGATCAGTTGCTCGACACCGCGGTGCAGTATTACCCGCGCCTGGAGGCGTTTTTGCGCCAGGGGGTGGAGGAGGCCGACAGCGTCGCCGGCGCGCAGGCCAAACTCGCCGCCCTGTTGGCGCCCGGGCCCGGTACCCCCTGATGCCCCCGCTCCAGCCTGGCCTGATCATTGCATTAATCCGGCAGCGCGCGGCGGGTGCCGGGCGCGGACACCCCCCTGGAGAGCTGGGTAAATGCTGAACCTCGCCCGCCTGCCGCTGACAGCCCCCGTTGACCGCCGGAGCGACGGCCCCGTCCCGGCCGCCGACGCCCACCCCGCGCCGCCCGCGGCGGCGCGGACGGTGTTCGCCGGCCTCCTGCGCCAGCTCGCGGACCCGCCGGAACGGCCGGCGGCCCGCCCGGCGCCCGCCGACGAGCCGCCGCCCGACCTGGCGGCAAGCGGTGCCGCCGCGGCCGGGCTGATCTCCGCGGCGCCGGGCGGCGTGGGCCTGCCCGCCCCCGCCCCGGCAGCCGCGCCCGGGGTCGCCGCGCACCCGACCGCCGGGGCGGGGCGGCCCGCGATCCGCGCCCTGCCGGGGGTCGCCGACCCGGCGCTGACCGCCGCGCGACCGGCGCTGACCGGGTCACCCCGTGCGGCGCCTTCCTCCCGCCCCGGTCCCCATGCGCCGGAGGCGACCGTCGCGAGGGGCGCGGGGACGCCGGAGGCCCCGGCGCTGACCGCCGCGCGACCGGCGCTGACCGGGTCCCCCCGCGCGGCGCCCTCCTCCCGCCCCGGTCCCCATGCGCCGGGGGCGGCCGCCACGAGGGGCGCGGGGACGCCGGACGCCCCGGCGCTGACCGCCGCGGACCCGGGCCCGCCGGCGCCTCGCCCGCCCGGGGTTGGCGCCGTCCCGACCGCCGCCGCCCGGGACGGGTGGCCCGCGCCCGCTGCCCCGCGCGTCGCCCGTCTGCCCGCGGCGAGCCGCCTGGCCGCCGCCCCGCCCCCGGCCCCCGGCGCCGTGGCCCCCGCCCGCGGGGCGCCGCCCGCCCCCTCCGCCGGGCTCGCCGACGGGCAGATGATCCCTTTCCCGCCGGGGCCGCTCCCCGCCGCCGACCCCGGGGCTGCCAGCGTGACCCCGGCGGAAGCGCCGCCGCTGCCGGCCACGCCGGCCGCCCCCGCCGAGTGGACCCCGCCCGTGCCGGCCGCCGCCGGCGCGGGCCGGCCGCTGCTCGCCGTGCCGCTGCCGGTGACCCATCCCGCCTGGGCCGACGCCGTCGCCGGCCAGGTCCACGGGCTGCTGGGCCGTGGGGTCGCGCGCGCCGACCTGGTGTTGACCCCCGCCCATCTCGGCCGTCTGGAAATCACCCTGGAGGTGACCGGCGACCAGACGACGGCCCACTTCCTCACCGCCACGCCCGCCGCGCGCGATCTCCTGGAACAGGCCCTGCCGCGCCTGCGCGAGGTGCTCCAGCAGGCGGGCCTGCAGCTTGGCCAGGCGGAGGTCAACACCTCCGCGCACCAGCAGCGGCATGACCGGGAGGCGCCGCCGGGCTGGGCGCCGCCCCGCGCCCCCACGCCCCCGCCCGTCGCCGCGGGCCACGCCCCGCCGCCGGCCCGCGCGCGGGGGGGCGTCGACACCTTTGCCTGACCGGCCGCCCCGTCGCGCGGGGTGGCCCGCGCCCCTCCCCTCCCGCCTTTGTTAGGAGATGACCATGCCGTCCGATGCCCTCGACCCTGTCCCTGAGGTAACCGCGCCCCCGCCCGCCCCGCCGCCCCGCCGGGGCGGGCTGGTCGTCGGCGTCCTGCTCCTGGCCGTGCTGGCCGGGGCCGGCGGGCTGCTGCTGGGGCCCTACCGCGCGGTCCTCGACCGCCTGCTGGGGGTCGCGCCGCCGGTCGACGGTGGGCCGGCGCCCGTGGGCATCGATCTTGCGGCGCCGCCCGCCTTCGTCAATCTGGAGTCCTTTACCGTCAACCTGCGGGAAGACGAGGGCCGGCGCTACGTGCAGCTGGTGCTGTCGCTGCGCTTTGAGCGCGCGGAGGACACCAAGGCGGTGGCGGTGGTGATGCCGGAGATCCGCCACCGCATCAACCTGCTGATCGCCGGCAAGCTGCCCTCGCAGATCAGCGCGCCCGCGGACCGCGAGCGGCTGGCCCTGGAAATCGCCCGCGAGGCTAATCTGGCGCTGAATTACCCCGCCGAACTGGACGCGCAGGGGGACCTCCAGACCCCCGGTCCGGTCCGCGCGGTGCGCTTCAATTCGTTCCTGATCCAGTGAGCGCCCCCCATGTCCGCCGCGCCCACGCCGCCGACCCTGGAGACCCCGGACGTATCCGTCGACCCCGCGCCCGCCGCCCCGCGCGGCGGCACCCTGCACGTCACGCAGGCGGCGCAAACCGCCCAGGTCACCGCCTGCCTGCCGCGTCTGGAGGGACTGCTGGCGCCGCTGACGCGGGGTCTGGCGGCGCACCTCACCGATCTGCTCAATCAGCCCTGCACGGTGCAGGCGCAGCCGGCGGTGGCCGAACGCTACGGCGCGTTCATCCAGCGCCAGCCCCCCGCGGCCTACATCGAAGTCCTGGGTTGTCCGGGCGCGGCCGGCGCGGCCGCGGTGATCTGTGAATCCAAACTGCTGGGCCTGGTGATCGAGCTGTTGTTTGGCGGCAATGGCCGCTTCACCGCCGACGGGCATCGTGACGAGTGGACGCCCACCGAGCAGCGGGTGATCGACCGCTTCACCGCCCTGCTGCGCGACGAATTTATCGCCGCCTGGTCCACGCTGGAGCCGTTCCCCGCGACGCGCCTGCGCGTCATGCACCAGCCGGCGCTGTTGGCCCTGGCCACCCCGGACGAATGCGTGGCCACCACCCAGGTGACGGTCACCCTCGGCGACAGCGCCGCCGCCTTCGCGCTCTGCCTGCCCGCGCCCTTTCTCCGGCCCTTACGCCACCCGGGCACCGCCCGGGGCGCCGGTGACGCCCCCCCGCATCCCTGGCAGGCCCTGCTGCGGCGCCATGTCGCGGCGCTTGAGGTCGAGCTGAGCTATACCCTGGGCAGCACCACCTTGTCCCTGCGCGACGTCCTCGACCTGCGCATTGGCGATATCCTCCCCCTCACGCCGCCCCACCCGCCGCTGGCCTGTGTCGAGGGCGTCCCGTTATTCCCCTGCCGCCACGGCGTGCGCCACGGCCGTTATGCCGTGCGGCTTGAGCCCCCCCCGGGCGCCCGCCCGCCGCCGGCGCTCGCCCCGACCCCGACGCCAACGCCCCTGCCGGCGACGCCCGCCACGCCCGCGCCGCCGCCCCCGGCGGCGCCCCGCACCCCCCGCTGATGCCTGAGGAACCCGCGATGACTGACCACCACGATGAACTGGATGCCGACTGGGCGGCGGCGATGCATGAGATCGCCGCCCGCGAGGGGGCGCCCGACGCCGCCCCGGCCAGCGCGCCCCCGGCGCGAGCTCCCGCCGGCCCCCTCCCGGCGTCCGCCCCGCCGCCCCCCGCCGCCCAGGAGCTGGATTTCCTGCTGCATGTCGCGGTGACGCTGACCGCGGAACTGGGGCGCCGCAAACTGCCGATTCGCGACCTGCTCACCCTGACCCCGGGCACGGTGATCGACCTCGACACCCACAGCGGGGATCCGATCCAGGTGCTGATCAATGGCACCCCGGTCGCCACCGGGGACGTGGTGATGATCAACGAGCAGCTCGGCATTCGCTTGACCGACATCATCACCCCCGCCGAGCGCCTGCTGCAGGCGCGGCCATGAGCGCCCCCGCCGCGGGGGCGCTCGATCTCCCCCAGCTCGTCCCCGGCGCCACCCCCCCGCCGGCGCTCCCGGCCGCCCCCGGGCTGAGCGCCCTCCCCGTGGGCGTTGCCGAGGTGGCGGGGGCGCTCCTCGTGGTCATCGCCCTGTTGCTGGTCACGCTCGGGCTGCTGCGCCGGCTCGCCCCCCCCCGCCTGGGGCCCTATCCCCTGAAGGTGTTGGGCAGCGTCGCCGTGGGCCCGCGCGAACGCCTGGTGACCGTGGCCGTGGCGGATACGATCCTCCTGCTGGGGGTGGGCGGGGGCGGGGGCGTGCGCATCTTGCACACGCTGCCCGCGCCCCCCGGCGCCGCGCGGGCGGCGGACCCGGCGCCGGCCGCGGAGACGCCCGATGCCTAAGCGCCGCTACCCCGGCTGGGCGCGGGGCGCCGGGCTGCTGCTGGGGGGGCTGCTCCTGCCCGCCGTGTGCGCCGCGCAGGCGCTGCCCGCCGTGACCGCCACCCCGGACGCGGCCGGCGGGGCGACCTACAGCCTGACCATCCAGACCCTGTTGCTGCTGACCCTGCTCAGCTTCCTCCCGGCGCTGGTCCTGCTGATGACCAGCTTCACCCGGATCATCATCGTCCTGTCGCTGTTACGTCAGGCGCTGGGCACCCAGACCGCCCCGCCCAATCAGGTCCTGCTGGGCCTGGCGCTGTTTCTGACCCTGTTTATCATGCAACCGGTGGCGAACACGATCTACACCGAGGCCTACCTGCCCCTGGCGCGCGCGGAGATCAGTTTCGAGGAGGCGGCAGGACGCGCCGCCGTCCCCCTCAAGCGCTTCATGCTCAATCAGGCCCGCGAGCCGGATCTCGACCTGTTCGTCAGTCTCGCCGGCCTGGCCCCGGTGGCGACGCCGGACGAGCTGCCACTGCGGGTGGTGGTGCCGGCCTTCGTCACCTCGGAGTTGAAAACCGCGTTCCAGATCGGTTTTATTATTTTCATCCCCTTCCTGGTCATCGACCTGGTGGTGGCGTCCGTGCTCATGTCCATGGGCATGATGATGATGTCGCCGATCCTGATCGCCCTGCCGTTCAAGATCATCCTGTTTGTCCTGGTCGACGGCTGGACCTTGCTGGTCGGCTCCCTGGTGCAGAGTTTCGTCCCCTGAGCGCCGGCGTCAGCGGCCGCGCGCGGGCGCGACCTGGATTTCGCCACTGGCCACCCGCCGGGTGGTGAGCAGCCCGGTGGTCAGCCCCTCCTCGTAGTTCAGGATGAGGAAGTCCTCCCCGCCCTGCGCCCGCGCCAGGTGCTGACCACAGCGGGCGAAGGCCAGGCGCGCCTCGCCCACGCCGCCCGCGGCCAGCACCGACTGCGCCAACTGCAGGTGATAGCGGTCCGCCGCCAGCTGGGTGACCGCGATGTCCCAACCAGGCGCGCGCTGATCCGTGACCGGCCACGTCCGCGCCGGTCCGGCGCCCGGCGCGGGCGCGGGCTCGCCAGGCGCCGGGCGGGTCCCCAGCACCCCGGTGTCCGTCAGCCGTGGCGCCGGCCGCCCCACCACGCCGGTATCGGTCACCACCCCCGGCGCGCCGCCGGCCTGGACCGGGGCCAGCAGCACCCCGAGCAGCAGCGCGCCGCTCAGCGCCCCCCGGGCGCCCCGCACCCGGATCATTGCAGGTAGGAGAACAGCGTCAGGCCGCTGATTTTCATGAAGGTCTGTTGCGCCGCCTGCAGCATGGTCTGTTGCCGGGCAAAGCGCGAGATGGCCTCGGCGTAATCAATTTCCTGATAATTGGCCAGCATGGTGCGCAATTGCAGGTCGGTTTCCTCACTGATCAGCCCCAGCTGTTCCAGTTCCACCGCATGGGCGCCGATGCGCGCGCGCACGTTCAGCACGTTGTCGAGCGCCCGGTCGAGCCCGCTGATCCCGCGGTCCAGGGCCACGCTCAGCCCCCCCTCCTCCGGCACCGGCCCCTCCAGCGCGGTGATGAAGTCGGCCACCGTGGCGAACAGGTCGCCAAACACCGCCTGCCCCGGCAGGGTGACGCCAATGTCGCGCGACAGGGAGACGCGCATCTCGCGCACCCCGTCATCGCCGACGTAGGTCACGCCGGTGGCGAGGTCGCCCTGAAACGGCGGCGCATTCGATTCGTGGCCGCCGAACATGTAGTTGCCATGGATGTCGCGGGCGTTGCCCAGCGCCAGCAGGGTGCCGAACTGCTCGCGCAATTCCCGGGCGATGATCTGCCGGTCGGCCGCGGACAGGGTGCCGTTCGCCCCGTAAATGAACCGTTCGCGCAGATGCTGGAGGTTTTCCGTGACCCCGGCGAGCGTGCCTTCCAGGAGCTGCATCGTTTCCTGGGCGTACGCCTGGTTACGGATCATCTGGTCGTTAATGGCAATCGACTGGGACAGCGCCAGGGCGCACGCCGCGCCGGAGGGATCGTCCGACGGCGTGAGGATGCGCTTGCCGGAGGACAGCTGCTGGGAGGTTTTGAGCAGCTCACTCGATTGCCGCAGCATCGAGGTGGTGCTGCGATCAAACATCAGGTTGGTCGAGATGCGAAACACGGGGGGCTCCTCGGGTGGATTAGCGCATGGCCGCCAGCAGGTCATCAAACAGCCGTTGCGCCACGGTCATCAGGCGGGCGGAGGCCTGGTAGGCGGTCTGAAACCGCACCAGGTTGGCCGCCTCCTCGTCCAGATTGACGCCGGACAGGCCCTCGCGCGTCGCCATGGCCTGTTTCAGCAGGGATTCCTGCGTCTGCTCGCCGATTTGCGCCGAGCGCGAGCGGCTGCCGATGATGCTGACCATGGAGGCATAGGCATCGCCCAGGGTGCTTTCCGGCGTCGCGCTCCCCGTGGCGTGCCCCAACAGCAGCCGGGTGGTCTGCAGCGCGCCCAGGCGGTTGGCATTGCGGTTGTCGGCGAAATCACTGAACGGCGCGTCGTCCGCCGCGGGCTCGTCGGACGCCAGCGCCGCGGCAAAGCCGCGCGGATCGCGCAGGGCGACGCCAATTTCCAGGCCCGCGTGGCGCGTCGGCCGGATGATGGCCGTCTGCCCCGCCGCCAGCCCGCCGGCGCGCGGGGTGATCAGCAGCCCTTCAAAGTCCACCGTGCTCTCCGCCGCCAGCCCGCTGCGACGCGCCCCGGTCGCGAGGTTGGTGACGGTATAGGCGGCGCCATCGAATTCGAGTTCGTAATCGGCGTCGGTCAGCGCCCCCAATGCCGTGTGGTCGACCGTCACCGTCGCCGCCCCGCCGGGGGCGGTGTACACGGCGGGCACGGTAAAGAGCGGCTGGCCCGCGCCGCCGTAGAGGTCGATGCCCTGGGCATGTTGTTCGTTAAAGGCGATCGCCAGCGTCGTCGCGAGCAAGCCGATGCGGTTTTGGGCGAAATCCAGGGTTTCCCGGCGGAATTGCATCAGCGCGCCCAGGGACCCGCCGCCGCCGAGCAGGTCTTCCGGCAAGGCGATGCGCGAGCCATCCGCCGCCTGCAGGGCGATCTGCGTGCGCGTCGGGTCCTCGCCCGCGGTAAAGGCGGTCAGGACGCTGGCGGTGGAGCCGACCACCAGGGGCTGGCCGGAGCCCATGTACACCGTCATCTGCCCGTCGGCCTGCAGCACGGCCGACGCCTTGACCAGCCGGTTCAGCTCCAGCAGCTGCTGATCGCGCTGATCGCGCAGGTCGTTGGCCGGCTGGCCGCCCCCGGCGCTTTCGCTGATGACGATTTGCTGGTTGATCGTGGCGATGGCGTCGGAGTAGCGGTTCACGTCGGCAAGATTTTCCGCGATCCGTCCCTCCACCCCCAGCCGGACGTCCTCCAGTTGCCCGGTGAAGGAGTGGAAGCGCGCCACCAGGTTTTCCGCGCTGGACAGAAAGGCGATGCGCGCCGGCACCGACGAGGGTTCATTGGCGATGTCGTGCACCGCGGCAAACAGCCGGTCGATGCTGGCGGACAGGGCGGTCTCGGGATCGGCGAAAATGTTGTCGAGCATGCCGACCTGCCCGCGGTAGGCGCTGTGCGCGGCGAGACTGGTCTCGCTGTTGCGGATCTGGTTCTCCAGGAACTGGTTATAGGAGCGCATCACCGCCTCGACCTGCGCCCCCTGGCTGGCATAGCCGTAGCCGGTGCGGATCGGCGGCGGCGTCGTCTGCAGCGCCGTTTGCCGGTGATACCCCGGCGTCGCCACGTTGGCGATATTGTGGCTGGTCGTGGCCAGTTGATGCTGCGCGGCCAGCAGGCCGGCGACCCCGATATTGAGCAAACTCTGCATCCCGTTACCTGCGTGGCTGATCTGGATTCCCCCACCCCGGCGGCGCGCCCGGGCGGGACGGCGTTAACTGGTGACCGGCGCCCGCTGGCGCAGGGTGGGCCCGGTGATGATGCGCTCCAGCTTGGCGGCATAGCCGGGGTCCGTGGCGAAGCCGGCCTGGTGCAGGGTGCGGGCAAACGCCGCTGCCTCCCGCTGGCCCAGCACCGCGGCATACCGCGGGGCCTGGGTCAGCAGGCGGGCGTAGTCCGCAAACGCGTCCGCATAGGACTCGTACATCCGGAACGTGGCGTGCTCGGTCACCGGGGCCCCCGCGGCATACTCCCGGACCGGCAGGGACAGCGTCGGCCCGTCCCAGCGGCTTCCCGCCTTCAGATTGAATACGTTATATGACGACATTCCCTGGGCATTCTTGAGCACTTTTTCGCCCCAGCCGGTTTCCAGCGCCGCCTGCGCGACCAGGAAGCGCGCGGGTATGCCGGTGGCGGCGCTCGCCGCCTCGGCATGCGGCCACAGGTCGGCGACAAACTGCGCCCGGTCCGGCGCCGGGTCCGCGGCCGCCGGCCGGGCGGCCAGGGCCCACGGCGCCGCCGCGCCGGTCCGCGGCCACCCCGGCGCGGCGTCCCCCGCCACCCGGGGCGCCGCCCCCGCCCAGCGGCGCACCCCGGCCAGGCTGAAGCCCGCCGGCCCGCGGTCGGGCAGGGCGAGGGGGGGCGGCGTGCCGGCGCCCAGCGGCACGCCGGGGGTGGGCGTCCCCGTCGCCGGCGCGCCGGGGGCGGCGGTCAGCAGCGGCGCCAGGCCCAGCCCGCGCCCCCGGGCGAGGGTCAGCGCCCGCTGCTGGTCGAGCAGTTCGGTAAAGAGCGGGCTCGCGCTGCCCGCCGGGCTCAAGCCACTGGCGGGCAGCCCGGCGCGCAGGGATTTGAGCAGGGTTTGCAGCAGCACGGCCTCGAATTCCCCGGCCACGGGCGCCGCGACGCCGCCCCCGGGGGCCGCCCGCGCCCGCCCGCGCAGGCGCGCCAGGGCCTGGTGATCGAAGACATTGGTCGCGGCCGGGGAGACGGATGCGGCGCCGGGGGTCATCACAGCACCTCGATCTCGGCGCGCAGGGCGCCGCTGGCCTTCATCGCCTGCAGGATACTGATCAGATCCATCGGCGTGGCGCGCAGGGTATTGAGCGCCTTGACCACGTCGGCGAGCTTGGCCCCGCGCGGGAGATGCACCAGGCCGCCGCCCTCCTGGCTGATCCCGACCTGCCCGCCCTGCGGCACCACGGCCGTCTGGCCGGCGCTGAAGGGCGCCGGCTGGCTGACGCCCACGTCGGCCGAGACCGTCACCGACAGGTTGCCATGGGCGATCGCCACCTCGTCGAGGCGGACCTCGCGGTTCATGGCCACCGAGCCGGTGCGGGAATTCACCACGATCTTGGCCGGCGCGGCGGCGGAGGTGACCTGGAGGTCTTCCAGCCGGCCGAGAAAGGCGACGCGGGCGGTGGGGTCGCTGGGCGCCCGCACCTGGATGGTCCGCCCATCCAGCGCCTGGGCGACGCCGGGCGTGTCGGCGTTGATCGCCGCGCTGACGCGGGCGGCGGTGGAGAAATCGCTCGCCTGCAATTCAAAATGCACATAGGGCCCCTCGCCGAGGGTGGCCGGGACCGCGCGCTCCACGGTGGCGCCGGCCGGAATCCGCCCCGCCGCCTGGTGATTCACCGCCTGCGAGGCGGTTTGTCCGGGGGCGCTGGCCGCGACGCCCCCCACCACGACATTGCCCTGCGCCAGGGCATAGACCTGGCCGTCGGCGCCCTTGAGCGGGGTCATGACCAGGGTGCCGCCGCGCAGGCTTTTGGCATTGCCCATCGCCGACACCGTGACGTCGATGGCCTGCCCCGGACGGGCGAACGGCGGCAGATTGGCCGTGACGATCACCGCCGCGACATTGCGCAACTGCAAGCGCGTGCCCTCGGGCACCGCCAGGCCCATGTTGCCCAGCATGTTGAGCACGCTTTGCACGGTAAAGGCCGCCTGCGAGGTCTGGTCACCGGAGCCGTCGAGGCCCACCACCAGGCCCTGGCCCACCAGCTGGTTGTCGCGCACCCCTGCCAGGCTGGCCAGATCCTTGAGCCGTTCGGCGGCGGCGGGGTGGGGTAAAGCGCCGGCCAGCACCAGCACCAGCAGGACGACGAGGTTCAGACGGGGCAAGCGGGGCATGGGCACGGTCCACGGATCACGGGTTACAGGGGCAGCACGGTGTTGAAGAACCGCTGCAGCCAGGGCACGGCGCCACTCTCGCTGAGCGCGCCGCTGCCCAGGTATTCGATGCGGGCATCGGCGACCTGGGTCGACTGCACCGCGTTGGCGTAGGTGATGTGCTGCGGGTTGATGACCCCGGAGAAGCGGATATATTCGTGCCCCTGGTTGATGGCCACGATCTTTTCCCCCGAGACCAGCAGGTTGCCGTTGGGATAGACGTCGATCACCGTCACGGTGATGGTGCCGGTAAAGGCGTTATTGGCCGCGGCGGCGCCGCTGCCGGTGAACGAGGACGCCGTGCCCCCGGCGGCGGTGAGGCCGAGCGGCTTGAACAGGCTGGAACTGGATTCGGCGCTGATCCCGGTGGTCAGGTCGCTGGTGCGACGGGTTTGCGCGTTGGTGTTCTTTTCCGCGACATTCCGTTCCACGAGATGGATGGTGATGATGTCGCCAATATGGCGCGCGCGGCGATCCTCGAACAGCGGGCGCATGGTCTGCGCCTGATAGATGGCGCCATTGGCCGGGGGCGGCGCCTGCACCGGTCGCGGGCGACTGCTCATGGGTTGATGGATCGACGCCGCCGGCGGCAGGGTGGGCGCCGCGGCACAGCCCACCAAACCCACCGCCAGCAGCGCCAGCCCCGCCCCGGCCCCGCGGGGGAGCAGACCATGCCTCACAGTTGCGTCAGCCGCGCCAGCATCTGATCGGCGGTGGAGATCGCGCGGGAATTCAATTCATAGGCGCGCTGGGTGACGATCATGCTCACCAGTTCCTCGGCCACATTGACGTTCGAGCTTTCGACATAGCCCTGATTGAGCACCCCGGCGCCGTTCTCCCCGGGTTGCGTGACCGTCGCCGTGCCACTCGAGGCGGTTTCGTAGTAGAGGTTCTCGCCGCCGCTTTGCAGGCCCCCTTCGTTGATGAAGGTCGCCAGCTGCAGGGTGCCCACCTGCACCGGTTGCGTCAGGTCGGTGGCGAGAATCACGCTCACCGTGCCATCCTTGCCGATCGTCACCGAGGTGGCGTTCTCGGGGATGGTGAGGGCGTCCGCCAGCGGGTAGCCGTTCGCGGTGACGATTTGGCCGTTTTTATCGAGCTGCAGGGAGCCGTCGCGGGTAAAGGCGGTGGTGCCATCGGGCATGGCGACCTGCAAAAAGCCCTTGCCCTGGATGGCCACGTCCAGCGCGCCCCCGGTCTGCTGCATGCTGCCCTGGGCGAAAATGCGCGCGGTGGCGGCCGTGCGCACCCCCGTGCCCACCTGCAGGCCGCTGGAGAGTTCCGACTGTTCGGTCGATTGCGCCCCGGGCTGGCGCAGGGTCTGGTAGAGGAGGTCCTCGAACACCGCCCGCTGGCGCTTGAAGCCGGTGGTGCCGACGTTGGCCAGGTTGTTGGCGATCACATCCATCTGCGTTTGTTGCGCATCCATCCCGGTGCGCGCGATCCAAAGGGAACGAATCATGTAAATCTCCGGTGGGCCAGCGCCTTAAGAAACCGTCAACAGATCACCGGCCGCGCGCGCGTTCTGCTCGGCGGTGGTGAGCAGGCGCATCTGCAGCTCGAACTGGCGGCCCAGCGCGATCATCTGCACCAGGGTGTCGGCGGGATTGACATTGCTGTCTTCCAGATAGCCGGCGGCGACCTGTACTGTCGGGTCGGCCGCCGGCGCCGCGCCATCCCGCAGGCGAAACAGACCGTCGGCGCCGCGCGTCAGTTGCGCGGTGGGCGGCGCCACCAGGCGCAGTCCCCCCAGATTGACGAGCTGTTTCGGCTCGCCGGGCCGCGTGGCGGACACGCTGCCGTCGCGGCCGATCGTGAGCGCCGTCTCCGGGGGGATGGTCAGCGTGCCGCCCTGGCCCAGCACCGGATAGCCCTGACTGGTTTGCAGGACGCCGTTGGCGCTCACCTCCAGGCGGCCATGGCGGGTCAGGGCTTCGCTGCCATCGGGGGCCTGCACCACCAGCCAGCCCGCCCCCAGCACCGCCACGTCCAGCGGCCGCTCGGTGCGTTGCACCGCCCCGGGGGTGAAATCGCTGCCGACCGTGGCGTCGACGGCAAAGGCGCGGGTGGGCAGGCCCGGCGCCTGCACCGCCACCGCGCGCAGGTTCTGCACCTGGGCGCGAAAGCCGGGGGTGGTGGCGTGCGCCAGGTTGTGGGCGACGGTGGCCTGCTGGCTCAGCGTGGCCTTGGCGCCGCTCATGGCGGTATAGATCATTCGGTCCATGGGTTAGTCCGCGCTCACGCGCTCCGGCCGGCTTAGCGCAGGCTCACCAGGGTCTGCAACACCTGGTCCTGCGCGCGGATCGACTGGGCATTGGCCTGGTAGTTGCGCTGGAAGGTGATCATGTCCACCAGTTCGTTGGTCAGGTTGACGTTCGATTCCTCGACCATGCCCGACATGATGCCGCCGTTCAGGCCGGTGTTCGGCGTGCCGATCACCCGCTCGCCGGAGGCGAAGGTCTCGGTCCACAGGTTGCCGCCGATCGGCGTCAGGCCGTTGGGGTTGCGGAAGGTCGCCAGTTGGATCTGGCCCAGGGCGCGGTTGCTGATGCCGTTGGAGTAGATGCCGAGAATCCGCCCCTCGGCGTCCACCGACAGGCCGGTCAGCTCGCCGCTGGCATAGCCGTCCTGGACGGCGCCGGTCACCGCGAACGGCGAGCCCCACTGGCTCATGCGCGTGCCGCCCAGATCGAGCACCAGATCGTTCACCCCGGCGAGGGCGGAGCCGGGCGCCGCCGGGATGGTCAGCGGCGCGGCGAAGGGATCCGGGTCCGTCACCAGGCTGCCGTCGGTGGCGAAGGTCAGGGCGCGCGTATCGGGCAGCGCCGTGCCATCGAGGGTGAAGTGCATGGTCCAGGCATTGGCGTCGTTCTTGACGAAAAACATCGACAGGGTGTGGGGGTTGCCCTGGCTGTCAAAGACCTGGCTCGAGGTGACGGCGTTATAGCTCTCGACGTCGGTGGGATCGAAGGGCGTCACGGTCGGCGTGGCGTGGCGGGCATCCAGGTTCGCCGAGATCATCAGCTCGGTGGTGGCGCGGGGATTCATGCCCACGGTGGGGACCTGCAGCGGCACCGGCAGGGCGCCCTGCTGGATCACCCCGGGATTGAGCGGATCGATGCCGTAGCCCATCAGGCGATCGCCGCCGGCATTGACGATGAAGCCGTCGCGGTCGAGATCGAACTGGCCGTTGCGGCTGTAGGCCACCGACCCGTCCGGGCGCGTCATCAGGAAAAAGCCATTGCCGCCGATCGCCAGATCGAGGGGGTTGGCGGTGGCCTTGATATTGCCCTGGTCAAAGTTGTAGTGCACCTTCCCGACCAGCGTGCCGCCGCCCACCTGATTGGCGTTCCGCGAGGCGTTGAACAGGTCCTGAAAGCGCAGCGAACCCGCCTTGTACCCGACCGTGGCGGTGTTGGCGATATTGTTGGCGATCGAATCCAGCGCCTTGGAGGTGCTGTTGAGACCGCTGATCCCATGCTGAAACGACATCGATAAGCTCCCGGGGAATCCCGAAGATCAGAGAATCATTTTGATATCTTCCAGGCGGAAGATACCGAGGTTGCCGACCTGCAGATCGGTACCGACCGGCCCCTGCACCACCTGGGAGACGACCCCGGCCTGCAGGGGGGTGGCGGTCACCGTCTGCTCCCCGGCCACCGCCGCGACCGACAGCGTATAGCCGCCGGTCGCGGCCGCCGTGCCGCCGGTGGTGGTGCCATCCCAGAGGAAGCTGTGCGCGCCCGCCGGGACGTCGCCCAGGTCCAGGGTCTGCACCACCTGCCCCGCGGCGTCCTTGATGGTGATCACCACCTGGTCGGCCGGTTGGTCCAGGGTGAAGCCGCCCACCGCCCCCGACTCTGTCAGTTCCAGGGCGCGGCCGGGCACCAGGACCCCACGGTCGATGAGGGTCGCCGCCTGGAACAAACGGTTGGTCTGATTGCTCTGCAACAGGGCGCTCAGCGACTCGTTCATGCGCTCAATGCCGTCGACCATGTTGAGCTGCGCCAGTTGCGAGGTCAGTTCGGCGTTTTCGGTGGGATTCAGCGGGTCCTGGTTCTGCAATTGGGTGGTGAGCAGGGTGAGAAAGCGGCTTTGCGCGTCCGCAGTGGGCGTGGGCGGCGCCGGGGTGGCGCTGGACAGGGCGGACAGGACCTGATTGGTCGTCGTGAGGGTTGTCATAGGGGCCATCCTCGGCGGTGGGGGACGAGCGCGGGCCGCGGGGCATGACGCGCGGGCGCGCCCGGGTGGGGGGCGGCGGGCGGCCTCATCACTCGCCGAGCGCCAGGGTCTTTTGCAGCAGGGTCCGCGCGGTGGTCATGACGCCGACGTTGTTCTGATAGGAGCGGGAGGCCGAGATCATGTTGACCATCTCCTCGACGGGGTTCACATTCGGCATGGTCACGTAACCCTCGGCATTGGCGAACGGGTGCTGCGGCGCATGCACCAGGCGCGGCGGGACGGCGCTGGTCACGATCTGCACCGGCTGCACCCCCAGGGCCGCGCGCCCGGCGCCGACCGGCTGGGCGGCAAACACCACCTGTAAGGCGCGATAGGGTTGGCCGTCCGCGCCCGCCACGCTGTCCGCATTGGCCAGATTGGACGCGGTGGTATTGAGCCGCACCGCCTGCGCGCGCAAGGCCGAGCCGGCGATATTCAGGACATTCAACAGACTCATGGTGCCGCCGCCGCCTATTGTCCGGTAATGGCCTGTTGCAGGCCGCTGACCATACTCTGCATGAACCGCAACGAGGCCTCGTAGCGCAGGGTGTTTTCGGCGAAGGCCGTCCGTTCGGCATCCATGTCGACGCTGTTGCCATCCACGGCGGCCTGGCCGGTGACCCGGTAGCCCGGGGTGAGCGCCGCCGCCGGCGGCGTGGCCAGCGGCTGATGCCGCGGATGGGTGGTGTGCAGCGCCCCGCCCGCCGTCGCCGCTTTGACCGCGGTGAGCGCGGCGCGAAAGTCGAGATCACGGGCGTGGTAATGCGGGGTATCCGCATTGGCGATATTCGCCGCCAGCAGCTGTTGCCGCTGGCCCAACACCGCCAGCGCGGCATGCTGAAAGTGCAGATGACGTTCTAACTGGGCGTACATAGGGGACATGGGCAAGCGAGGAGACGTTCCCCCCTCATTAGCAGGTTCCATGCCAACGGAAAGCGCCCGCCGGACCGCCGCTCGCCCCCGCCGCGCGGCGGCAGATTTTGCCGGCCGCACGCGACCGCCCGGGCGGTCCCTGCCGCGGCCACCGGCAGGCGGGACCGGACGGCGCCGGGGCCGGTCTGTGCTACCATAGTGCCGCTGTGCGTGGCGCCGGGCGCTGCCGGTTGCCCGCGCGGCGCGGGGCGGATGACGCGGCCGGCGCCCCGCCCGTCATGAGCCGCCTCGCCGTCTGGATTGCGCCCGTGGACCCTCGCCTGATCACCGTCAACACCCGTGCCCCCCGCCGCTGGCGCCGTCTCGGCTGGGGACTGCTGCTGGCGCTGCCCCTGCGCGTGACGCCCGCGGCGCCGCCGGACCCCGAGCCACTGCTGGCGCTCGCCACCGCCTGGCTGGAGGACGCCGCGCGCGCGACGGCCCCCCAGGCCCAGGTCACGGTCCAGCCCCCGGCGCGCGCGACCCCCCTGCCCGCCTGCGACGCCCCGCAGCTCTTTCTCCCCCCCGGCAAGCGCGCCTGGGGCAAGGTCTCCCTGGGCGTGCGCTGTGACACGCCCGCCTGGACGCTGTATCTGGCGGCCCAGGTCACGGTGCCCGGGGAGTATGTGGTGGCGCGCCGCACGCTGCGCGCCGGCGAACCGGTGGCGGCGGCGGATCTGGAGCTGCGCGCCGGGGACCTTGCCGCCCTGCCCGACGACACCCTGACCGATTTCGCCCAGGCCGAGGGCCTGACGCCCCGCCACGGCCTCGCCGCCCGGCAGCCGCTGCGCGCCGGCCTGCTGCAACGTCCGCCGCTGATCCAGCAGGGCCAGACCGTGCCCCTGGTCATTCAGGGCGCGGGCTTCCAGGTGCTCAGCGCCGGCGTGGCGCTCAACCCGGCCGCCGCCGGCGAGACCGTCCGCGTGCGCCTGGAGAGCGGCAAAACCGTGCATGCGCAAACCACGGCGGACGGCCGGGCCACCCTGCGCCCATAGCCCGCCCGGTGGCCGGGGGTGTGGCGGAAGAATTAAACTTTCCGCCGGATCAGCCGTAAAACACGGTAAGGGCGCGGCGCCACCGCCCGCCCCCGGTCACCCCCAACCCCCCGCCGCAGGCGCACACGACGGATGAAAATCACCACGCTCCAGCCCCCTGATCCCGGGCGTCGCCCCGACGGTCCGGGCGCGCCGGCGGTCAGCGCCGCGGCCCGCCCCCGGGCCTCGGTCCAGACCGCGCTCTCGCCGCTCTCCGCCAGCCTGCAACAGGCGAACGCGGACCTGCCGCGGGAGGCGCCCCTCGACCAGGTCCGGGTGGCGGACATCCGCCAGGCCCTGCGCGACGGGCGCCTGTCCCCGGACCCGGCGCGCATTGCCGACGCCCTGCTCGCCCAGGTCGAGGCCCTGGCGGGCGAGCGCCGCTAACCCCCCCGGGCCGCCCCGCGGCCGGGACGAGGAGCCCATGACCGAAGATTCCGCCGCCGCCTGGCTGACGCACCTGGAAGCCACACTCGCCGCGCTGCACGCCGCCCTGCACCAGACCCAGGCCGGCCTGCTCCACGGCGCGCCGGACGCCCTGCCGGCGGCCGACGCCGCCCTGCAGGCGCTCACCCACACCCTCGAAGACCTCTACGCCCGGGCGCCGGCGGCGGTGCGGGACGGCGCGCCGGCCGCGGTGCTGTTTGCCCACCCCCCGGCCCTGGCCGCCCGCTGGACCGCGGCGCGGCAGTTGGCCCACGCCGTCCGTGACCTCAACGCCCACAACGGGCGCATCCTGCAGGCCCGGCTCGCCCACCACGACGCGGCGCTGTCCGCCCTGGGCGGGACCACGCCCGCGCCCCGGCTGTATTCGCCCGCCGGCCAGACCCGCGCCGCGCGCCCCGGGCGCAGCCTCGGCCACGCCTGACCCGCGCCGGCCCCTCAGGGTCCCCCGGCCGGCGCGCCGAGACCCGGCAGCTGCAAGCCCATGGCCGCGGCCCCCGGTTTCACGGTGGGCATTTCGATGATGATCGCCACCCGCCGGTTGCGTTCCCGCCCTTCCGCGGTGGCATTGTCGGCGACCGGCCGGAACTCGGCGTAGCCCGCCGCGGTCAGGCGCTGCGAATCGACCCCGTATTCGAGAAACTTCCGCACCACCTGCGCCGCGCGCCCCGCGGACAACTCCCAGTTGCTGGGAAAGCGCTCGGTGGCGATCGGGGTGTCGTCGGTATGCCCTTCCACCTTGATGGGGAAGGTCGCCCCGGAGATGACCTCGGCCACCGTGCGCAGCGCGGGGAGGGCGGCGGGGTCGAGCGTGGCCTGGCCGGGGGCGAACAGCAGCTTGGAGGCGATATCGATCTGAATCCCCGACTCGCTGTCGCCGACCCGGACTTCGCCGCGGTCAATCAGCGGCGACATGGTCTCGCGAATTTCCTGGGACATCTTGCGCATGCGCTCCCCGGCCGCACGCACGGTGTCGTCTTCCGCCGTCGTCGGCTTGACGAACATCACGTCCAGGGGCGGCACCACCTGCACCGCCGGTATCAGGTTACTGGTGGTCGCGTGCAGGCCCGGGTCCTTGAAGGCGTCATTAAAGGCCCCGGCGAGCTTGCGCGCCTTCTGCGGGTTGATCTCGGAGACGGCAAACAGCACGACAAAAAACGCGAACATCAGGGTGATGAAGTCGGCGTAGGAAATCAGCCACCGCTCCAGGTTGTCGTGGCCCTGAGGCGCGGCGCCGCGGGCCTGGCGCCGGCCGCCGCCCGGGCGGCCATGGGCGGTCGTGCTCATCAGTGCGTCCCGGCCGCGAGCTCGTGGAGCAGGAAGCTCTGCATCCGCCCCTCCACCTGTCGCGGATTGGCCTCGCCGGCAATCCCGAGCAGCCCTTCGATCTGGATGGTGCGCAGCCGGACGTAATCCCTGATCAGCACCGTCAATTTCTTGTAGATGGGCAGATAGACCAGGTTGGCGAGCCCAATGCCGTAGATGGTGGCGACGAACGCCACGGCGATGCCGGCGCCCACCGCATCCGGATCGGAGATGTTGGCCATGGTATGGATCAGGCCCAGCACCGCGCCCAAAATGCCCAGGGTCGGGGAATAGCCGGCCGCCGCCTCCCAGAAGCGCGCGTCCTTGTGGTATTTGTCTTCCCACGCCGTCAATTCATTGAGCAGGTAATCCGCGATCAGGTCCGGCTCGCTGCCGTTCACCAGCAGGCGCAGGCCTTTTTTCAGGAACGGATCCGTCAGGCGGGCGCCCTCCTTCTCCAGATCGAGGAAGGAACCCCGGCGCGCGGTCTGACTCCACCCGACGATCTGGGCGATGGTCGCCTGATAGTCGAGCGGGGGCGGGGCAAAGGTCCACTTCGCCAGCCGGATCCCGGCCTTGAAATCCGGCAGCGACGACTGGGTCAACATGGCGCCGAAGGTGCCGCCGACGACGATGAAAAACGCCCCCGGCTGCAGCAGGGAGCCGACATGCCCGCCCTCGAAGACGTGGCCGGCGACGACCACCCCGATGCCCGCGATCAAACCAATGAGGGTTGCTTTATCCACGTGTGCTGCGCTTCCAGGTAAACGCGGGGGCGAAGCCGGCTCCCGCGGGGGGTTAATTCAGGGCCGGGGGCGTCGGGGCGGCGGCGGGCGCGTCCGGGAGCGGCCGGCGGGGCGGCGGCGCGCGCCGGGCCGGGGCGGGCGGATCGTCCCGCAGCCGGGCGCGCAGCCGGGCGATGGCCTGGCCATGCAGCTGACAGACGCGGGACTCGCTGAGCCCCAGCACGGCGCCGATTTCGCGCAAGTTCAACCCTTCGGTATACAACAAGCCCATGATCACCTGTTCCCGTTCCGGCAAGGCCGCGATGGCGGCGATCAGCCGGGCGCGCCGTTCCCCGGCCAGCAGGTCCGCCTGGGGATCGTCCTGGCGCGCGCCGGCATGGCGGTCGAAAAACTCCTCGGCGCCACCGGCGCTCAAGTCCTCGATGAAGACCAGGGGGTGGCCATGGGCCTGGGTCAACAGCGCGTGGTACGCCGGGAGATCCAGCCCCAGGTGCGCGGCGATCTCGCGGTCGCCGGGCGCGCGGCCGAGGCGCGCCTGCAAGGCGCCGATGGCGTCCTCGACCCGGTGCATCGCCTGGCGCGCCTGGCGCGGCAGCCAATCCTCCTGGCGCAGGCCGTCATACATGGCGCCGCGGATGCGCGGGGCGGCAAAGGCCTCGATCTCCACCCCCGGCAGCGGCTGGTAACGTTTGACCGCCTCGATCAATCCGAGCCAGCCGTACTGGATCAGATCATCGACCTCGACATTGGCGGGCAACGTGGCTTTGAGCCGATGCGCCAGCCGCCGCACCAGGGGCGCCAGCCGGCGCACCAGCGCCGCTTGCTCCGCGGGGTCGGTCGTCGGGTACATCCGGCGCGCTCAGGCCGCCGCCCCGGCGGCGGACGGGGGCGGCGGCTGGAGCCAGCCGGCCAGGCGGGCGCCGAACCCCGGGGCTTCCAGCTGGCCCAGCCACGCCGGGGCCAGCCCCAGGCGCTGCGCCACCAGGCCGCCGAGTTCGCCGGCAAAGCGCTGGGCATCGTCCCGATCACGGGCGTTGTACACCGCGCTCAGCAAGCGCGGCGCACCGCTCTGGGCGAGGAGCGCAAAGCGGCTGAAGGCCTCGTGCGCCCCGCGGGCGCTGGCTTCGCTCAGCACCAGATGGTGCGCCGCGTGCAGCGGCAGCCAGACGAAGTGCCGATCGACCAGCGCCACGCTCAGCGCCGCGGGCGACCCGGCGCGCAGTTGCGCCGGCAGGTGCTTGCCCGCCGGGCCGCGGCCGTCAAGCACCGTCAGGGTCCCGGCCTGCAGGCCCAGTTGCAGCACGGCGCTGGCGGTGCCCCGCGCCACCGCCGGCGCCCCCCCCACCACGTGCAGGGCAAGGAGCGGCGCGCCCGCCGTGCCACACAGGGCGCGCAACCCCGCCGCCTGATCGCCGCCGCGCTGCGTCATGGCGCGAAATCAAGGTCCAGGGTCCAGGGGGAGGCGGCGTCACGGCCGGCGAACAGCGACTGGACGATCTGTTTCGGTTCCGGCCGCTGAAGATTCTCCGGCACCCGCTGGCCATCGGAGAGGTAGTGAATGGGCAGTTTGCGCCGCAGGACGACATCGAGCGCCCCGGCCAGCGACGTGGCCTCGTCGGTTTTGGTCAGAATGCAGCCGGCCAGTTGCGGTGAACTGTAGGCCGCGGCGATATCGTCCTGGGTCTCGCCGCGGTTGGCGGTATTGAGCAGGAGCAGGGTGCGCACCGCGCTGACCCCGGCCAGCATCTCCAGCTGGTGCGAGACCCGCGGATCGCGCTGACTCATCCCGGTGTTGTCGATCAGGACCACGCGCTTATCGCGCAACCGGCTGACGGCGGCGTGCAGATCCACGGCATTGCGCACCGAGAGCACCTGGATGCCGAGAATGCGCCCATAGGTGAGCAGTTGCTCCTGGGCGCCAATCCGGTAGCTGTCGGAGTTGATCAGCCCGACCTGGGCCGCGCCATACTTGACCACGCAGCGCGCGGCGAGCTTGGCGGTGGTGGTGGTCTTGCCGATCCCGGTCGGTCCGACCAGGGCAAAGACGCCGCCGGCCTCGACCAGGTCATCCGGGCGGATGAGATCCTGCAGCAGCCGTTCCACCACCGCCGCCACCTTGCGCCGCGCGTCGGGCAGCGCATCGCGCTCGCCCACGATCCTGACCAGCCGGCGCGCCGCTTGCGGCGAGAAGCCGGCGCTGATCAGTTCCAGGGCCACCTGGCCCCGCGGGCGCTCGCGCGCCGGGGTCGGGGGGGACGCGGCGCCCGCCGGGTCCCGTTCGAGTTGACGTTTCGTCGCCTCCAGGTCGGACGCCAGCCGCGCATTGGCCGCGCGCAGCCGCCGCAGCCGTTCTTCCGTGGCCTCGGCCACGCCGGCCTCCGGGACGGGCGCGACGGCGGCCTGCGCCTGTAACGATTCCAGGTCGCCGGTGGTTAACGCCACGATCTCCACCCCGCCTTCGCGCGCGCTGGTGGAGAGTACGACCGCTTCGGCGCCCAATTGGGCGCGGATGGCTTTGAGGGCTTCACTGCCGGTGGCAGCAAAGAAACGATAGGTGCGAATACCGGCCTCCCAACAACAGTAGAGCGCCCACCACGATGCGCCCAGCGGGCCAGGTGAGCAGAACCAGATCTCCGGCGCGTTGCCCCGTGGCGCGGCGACCCCCGACGGCCGCCTGTCCCCCGGTACTGTGCCCGGCGCGCGGCGCGTTATTGGGGAGAAAGAGGGGGATGATTACGCCTCTTCCGCCCCAATAACCCCGGCCCGCGCCCGACCGGCGGCCGGGGGGCGCGGGCGACGCCGCGCGCCTCACGCCTCGGCCGCCGCGCCGATGACGCCCACCACCCGGATCAGCCGGGAATCAGGGATCTCGGTGTTGGCCACCACCCGCAACGTCGGCACGGCGCGCCGCAGGAAGCGCGCCAGCCACCAGCGGCTCGCCGCCGGGGCCAGCAGGACCGCCGGGCGCCCCTGCGCCTCCTGCGCCCGCGCCAGGGCGGCGGTGCGCGTCAGCACCGCCTCGGCCAGGCCTGGTTCGAGCACCGCCTGCTCGGCGCCCTGCGCCAGCGCCTGGTGGAACAGCCCCTCCAGCGCCGGGTCGAGGGTCAGTACCTCCACCGCGGACGGGCCGGGGAACAACGCCTGGACGATGGCCCGGCCCAGGGCTTCGCGCACCTTGGCGGTCAGAACCATCGCGTCCTGGGTCAGCGGGGCGTATTCGGCCAGGACGTCGAGAATGGTCCGCATGTCGCGAATCGCCACCTCCTCATCCAGCAGGTTCTGCAGCACCCGCTGCACGCTCGATAACGGCAGCAATTTCGGCACCAGGTCCTCGACCAGCTTAGGGGCGTCCTTGCCCACGTGGTCGAGCAGGGCCTGGGTTTCCTGACGGCCGAGCAATTCCCCGGCGTGGCGCTTCATCAGCTGGTCGAGATGGGTCGTCACCAGGGTCCCGGGATCGACCACGGTGTAGCCGCGGGCCTGCGCTTCCTCCCGCCGCGTGGCGTCGATCCACACCGCGGGCAGGCCAAAGGTGGGGTCCGTGGTATGCCGTCCCGCCACCGCCTGGGTGACCGCGCCGCCATCAATGGCCAGATACTGCCCCGGGTAGACCTCCCCCGCCCCCATCTCGACGCCCTTGAGCAAAATCGCGTAGCGGTTAGGGGGGAAATCCAGGTTGTCGCGGATATGAATCGGCGCGCACAAAAACCCGACTTCCTGGGCAAAGCGTTTGCGCAACCCGCGAATCCGCCGCAGCAATTCGCCGTCCTGCTGCAGGTCGACCAGGGGGATCAGGCGAAAGCCCACATCCACGCCCAGGACATCCACTGGCGCCACATCCTGCCAACTGGCGTCCAGGGGTTCGGGCGTGTCCAGGGCCGCGCCGACGCCACCGGTCGCCGGGGCCTCCGGCCCGGACGCGGCACGCTGCCCCTGCCACCAGGCCACCCCCCCCAGCGTGCTGGCCAGCAGCAAAAACACCCCATTGGGCATCCCCGGGATCAGGCCGAGCAGACCAACAATCGCCGCGGCGATCATCAGCACCTGGCGATTGGCGAACAACTGGCGGAACACCTGGCTGCCCAGGTCGCCCTCATCGCCGACCCGCGCCACCACCAGGCCGGCCGCCACCGAAATGATCAGCGCCGGAATCTGCGCCACCAGGCCATCGCCGATGGTCAGCAGGGTGTAGGTCCGCGCGGCTTCGCCCAGGGCCAGGTCATGCTGAGCCACGCCGATAAACAGCCCGCCGATGATATTGATCAGCATGATCAGAATGCCGGCGACGGCATCGCCGCGGACAAACTTCGACGCGCCATCCATCGAGCCAAAGAATTCCGCTTCCTGGGCGATTTCCCGCCGCCGGCGTTTCGCTTCGGCTTCATTGATCAGGCCGGCGTTCAGGTCGGCATCGATGGCCATCTGTTTGCCCGGCATGGCGTCGAGGGTAAAGCGGGCGCTGACCTCGGCGATACGCCCGGCGCCCTTGGTGATGACGACAAAGTTGATGATGGTCAAAATGACGAACACCACCAGCCCGACCGCAGTATTGCCGCCGACAATAAAATGCCCGAAGGCCTCGATGACCTTGCCCGCGGCATCCCCGCCCTCATGGCCATGGAGCAGCACGATGCGGGTCGAGGCCACGTTCAGCGACAACCGCAACAGGGTCGTCACCAGCAGGACGGTCGGGAAGGCGGAAAAATCCAGGGGCCGGCTGAGGTACAACGCCACCAGGATCACCATCAGTGACAGGGCGATGTTGAAGGTGAAAAAGACATCGAGCAGGAAGACCGGCAAGGGCAGGACCATCATGGCGAGCACCATGATGATCAGCACCGGGGCCGCCAGCTGCGCCAGGGGGTCGCGCAGTCCGGGCGGCAGCGGGAGACGTGGCAGCCAGTGCTTCATCGCGCCCCCGGATCCAGACCGTCGGGCACGGCGATGGCGCCGAGCGGCGGCGGCGCCACCCCGCCCTGGCGTGCCCAGTCGTCAAGTTGGTAGATGTAGGCCATGACCTGCGCCACCGCGAGGTAGAGCGTGGCCGGCACGGGCGTGTCGAGTTCGCCATGGCGATAGAGCGCCCGCGCCAGCGCGGGCGCTTCCACCTGCCGGACGCCATGTGTCTGGGCCAGCGCCTTGATCCGCGTCGCGAGCTCGCCGCGGCCTTTGGCCACCACCACCGGCGCGGCCATGGTCTCCGCCACGTATTTCAGGGCGACGGCGACGTGGGTGGGATTGGTCACCACCACCGACGCCTCGGGCACCGCGGCCATCATGCGGCGCTGGGCCATCGCCCGCTGCACCCGGCGCACCTGCGCCTTGACCTGGGGGTCCCCTTCCTGCTCCTTGGTTTCCCGCTTGACCTCCTCCCGGGTCATGCGCAGGCGCTTGGCGTACGACCACAACTGGTAAGGCACGTCGAGCAGGGGCAGGAAGAGCAAACCCGCCGCCATCAGCAGGGCCGCCGTCGCCACGAGGGCGACGAAGGTCGTCACGGCCGGCGTCACCGCGCCGCGCACGAGGGCCAGCAGGCTGGCCTGGTAGTGCCAGATCACCCCCAGGGCGAAGCCGCCGATGAGCACGGCCTTCAGGACCGCCTTGAGCATTTCCACCAGCCCGTTCACCGAGAACAACCGCTTGAGCCCCTGGAGCGGGTTCAGCTTGCTGAATTTCACCCCCAGGGCCTTGCTGGAGAAGACCACCCCGGACAGCGACCAGTGCGCGGCGAACGCCGCGAGCAACAGCAGCGCCAGCAGCGCCAGCAACCGCAGCAGGGCGTCCCCCAGGGCGGTGTACAGCGCCACCAGCGCGGCCGCGGGCTCGAACGCCAGGGTGCGATCGAAGCGAAAGCCGACGGTCACCTGCGCCATCAGGCCCGCGCCCAGCCAGTCGCCCAGCAGCCACAGGGTGGCCGCGCCGGTAAACACCACCAGGAAGGTGGCCAGCTCTTTGGATTGCGGTACCTGACCTTCTTCCCGCGCCTTTTCCAACCGGCGCGCGCTGGCCGGTTCGGTCCGTTCCAGATCACTCTCGTCAGCCATGGCCGCGGCCTCGGGCGCGGGGGCGGCGACCGGCCCGCCCGACCTTAGGGCGCACGGGTCTGCCCGGCCAACGCATCGCGGGCGGTCGCCTGAATGCGGCCGTCCAGCCCACGGTCGGCGACCAGCGCCTCCAGCCGCGCCACCACCGGCCGCGGCGCGTCCGCCACCCGCAGGGCGGACCGATAGGCGGCGCGTGCTTCCGCGGGTTTGTCCCGCACGGCGGCGGTCTGGGCGAGGGTGACCCAGTTCTCCCAGCGCTCGGGCTCATGGCCCAGCGCCTCCATGGCCACGGTCTCGGCCGCCGCGCCCTGCTGTTGCGCCTGGAGCGCGGCCACCAGGGCGGCGGCAATCGCCGGCTCCCCGGGGTGCTGCGCGAAGGCGGCACGCAAGCGCTCGACGCCTTGCGCCGCCGTCGCCGCCTGCGGGGCGCTTTCCAGCAGGCGGCGGGCCTCCCGGGTTTGCGCGGCGGTGACCGGCGCGCGCCGCGCCCGCAATTGGGCCAGCAGGGCGTCCCACGCCGGGCTGTTGGCGGTCACGGCGGCACGGAGCAGATGGCGCGCCAGAATTTCCCGCGTGCGCGGTGGTTCGGGACGCGGCGGCGCCGGGGACAGGGCCGCGGCGGGCGGGGGCGCCGGGGCCGGGGGCGCGGCGGAAGGGCGGTCCACGGGCGCCGGGGGGGCGGCGGGCGCCGGCGCCGCCGCCTGGGCGTGGCGCAGCACCGTGCGCACCCGGCGCGCCGTCGCCAGCTGGGCCGGCGTCGGGGCCGGGGCGACCGCCGCGGGAGGCGCGGCCACGGGCGGGGGCGGGGCCACGGCGGGCGCGGGCGGCGGAGGCGGTTCGGCCGCGCGCGGCGGCGGGGCCGCCGGCGGGATCGCCGCCGCCGCTGCCGGCGTGACCGGCGCCGGGGGCGGGGCGGCGTCCGGCGGACTCGCCGCCGGGGCGGGCGTGACCTGACTGGCCTCCAGGCCCGGCGGGGGCTCCGCCGGGGGCGACGCCGGCGCGGCGGGGGCGGCGCGGGTCGGGAGCGGACGCGGCGGCGTCACCAACAAGCGTGACGCGCTCGCCGGCGCTGCGGACACGGCCGGCGCGTCCGGGCGGGGCCCCAACAGGGCGAACGCTGCCCCGCCCAGCCCCAGCACGAGCAGGCCCAGCCCGACGACCCGCCACCGGTGAGCGGCGGCGGCCGGGCGCAACGCCGCGACGGGGGGGCGGGCGGCGCCACCCGCGGCGGGCAGCGCGGGCACGGCGACGGGCGCCGGCCGGAACGGCGCCGCGCCCCCCGGGGCCCCGGGCCGCGCGGGGCGCGTCCCCCCGCTGGCGGCGGCGGGACCGGAGGAGATCGTGATGCTCAGGGGCGCGACGCCCCCCGTCTCCCCGCCGCGCGCGCCCGGGGGCGGCGCGGGCTGGGGGCAACCGCAGTGCGGGCAATAGCGCTCCGCCGCGTCCACGTCACCGCCGCACTGCGCGCACGGGGGCCGGGACGCCGGCGTGCCGCACACGTCGCACCAGCGCTCACCCGGGGCCAGCGGTTCATGACACAGCGGGCAGTTCATCGCCGCCGCCCCCGCTGCCGGGGCATGCCCGGCCTGCCGCCGTCACCGGGGCGTGGGGGGGCGCCGGGGCGACGGGCGGGCCGCCAGGGCGGGTTAATCCGCGGTAAATTCGATGAGTTCAAGGCAGTGCTGCTTGCTCTTGGCTAGAAGGTCGAACTTCATGAAGAAGCGGATGCTGCTCTCATACAGCTCCAGCTCTTCGATGCGCCGGGTGGCGGGATCCACCTTGAATACGCTGTCCAGGTACGGAAACAACGGCTCCAGCACCGTCGCCGGATCGCCGTGCGTCTGGAGGGAGCCATAGCTCACGCGCCCGTCGTCCGCCATCGCCGCGGCCGGGAGCATCTCCCCGGCAATCCCCGCGCCGGGCGGCAGCGGGCAATGCCAGGACCGCTCGCCAAACCAGGCGGCGGCGAGCGCTTCGCGCACGGACTGGCCCGGTTCGAGCCCCAGCACCAGGACAAACAGGGAGGGCAACTCACGACCGCGCGTCCGGCGCACGGCCGGTTCGTTCAGCAGGCGCACCTCCCAGCCCAAGGCCTCCGCGGCGGTTACCAGGCGCAGCGGCGCCCGCGGCCCGGGGACGAGGGCGTCGGCCGCTGGGCCGGCGACGACATGGCCCCGCCCGGGACCGGCGGCGACCAGCCCGCTCCCGTCAATCATCACCGCCTCATGGCGCACGCAGCGGGCGACCGGGCAGGCCGTCTCCAGGATCGCCCGCCACGCCCGTTTGCCCTCCCCGGTCGCCGCGGGAAAGCCGCTCGCCCGCAACAGGCCGACTTCGCCGCTGTCAAAGGCGCGGTCGCCACTGATCGGCGCCACCAGGGCGTGCTCCTCTTTATCCACGGTCGGCTGCGGTTGCAGCGTCAGCCGCACCCAGGGCAGGCGTTGTTCCGCGACGTTCTGCAGCAGCAGGCAGGCTTCGAGGGCCGCGGGGCCGGCGGAACCGCCCCAGGCCACGGGCCGTAACACCAGCTGCCCACCCACCGCCCGCAGGCCGGGCGGGAGGGTCGGTAAGCGCAGCGCCCGCGTCGCGCCCGGGGGCGGCAGGGGCATCTCGGCCACGCCCCGCCGCACCACGTCCCCGGCGGTGACCTGCACCACGACCTGGGCCAGTTGGGCGTCCCCGCGCCCGGCCGCGCCCGCGCTCCCCGGCGGGAGGGCGAACCGCGCCTGGCCGCGATAGCGCTCGCTCGGCGGGATACAGGTCTCCTGGAGGTAGCGGCACTCCGCCAGGGGCTGGCCCTCGGCGGTCAACAGAAAGGCGACGACCTCCACCCAGCGCCATACCGCTTCGCCGGCATTGTCCACTTCGAGATGGCAGATGACGGCGGGCGCGGCCCCCGCCTCGGCCGCGTGGGCCTGGGTGGACAGAATGCGCGCCGTCATCCCCGCCAGACCATCAGGGCGCCGGGATAAGTCCAGCGCCGGGGAGTTCACGCCCGCCCGGGCTGCCAGCGGCGCGGGCGGGGGTTCGCCGCCGGCCGCCAGGCCGGGGAGGTCCCACCCCCACGGGACGTCCCCCGCCGGCGCGGGGGGCGGGGACGGTGCGTCCGCGGGGGTGACCCCGGCGGGCGTCACCGTCCCGCAATCGGCGCCACAGCCGCCGCAGAAGCGCGTGCCGTTGCGGCGGGGCCGACCACAGGCGGGACAGGCGGGCGCCGTCGCGCGGCTCGCCGGGGACCGGGAAAATAAGGACAAGGGGCCGTACCTGTGCGCGGGAAAAGACCATGTCGGGTGCGCCGCGCTCCGCACCGCGCGGCGCGGACCGGGTGCAGGGGAACAGCTTAGCCGGAAGCGGCGCATAATTGGCTGACCGTTTCTGACCGAACACCGCCCAAGCCGCAGGGCGCCGGGCCGCCGGTCGCGCCGCTCAGGCGGGCAGAAACGCCTGCAGCAAGGTCCCCATGGCGTCATGACCGTCTTCAAACAGCGGCACCACCGCCGGCGCGAAATAGCTCAGCAACCACAGCAGCCCCAGAAACCCCGCCATCAGGGTAATGGGGAAGCCTACCGCCAGCAGATTGAGTTGTGGCGCGGCGCGGGTCAGCGCGCCCAGGGCCAGATTAGCGAGCAGCAGAATACCGATGACCGGCAGGGACAACAGGAGACCCGTCGCGAACAGGATGCCGCCCAGCGCGACCAGCTGGGCGAACCCCGCCGCCGCCAGCGGCGTGGCGCTGACCGGCAGCCAGACGAAGCTTTGCCCCAACACCCCCAGCACCAGCAGATGACCGTTGACGGCGAGAAACAGCAGGGTCGCCAACGCCGCCAAAAAGTCCGACACCACCCCGGTCTGGCCGCCGCCTTCGGGGTCAAAAAAGATCGCGAAGGACAGGCCCATTTGCATGGCGATCAGGGCGCCAGCCAGATCGATCGCGGCAAAGAGCACCCGCATGACCAGGCCCAGCGCCAGGCCGATGAGCACCTGTTGGGCGAGGATCTGCAGACCCAGCCACGAGCTGAGCGGAATGGCCGGCATCGGCCCCAGGACCGGAATCAGCACGCCCCCCAGCGCGAGTCCGAGGGCGACCCGGGCGCGCAGCGGCACCGCTTTACTGGAAAAGATGGGCGCGGTGGACATCAGCCCCAGGATGCGCACCAGCGGGTAGGCGCCCGCGGCCAGCCAGGTCTGCAGCTGCGCGCTCGTGATCTCCAGCAACGGCACGCGGTCGCTCAGCCGATCAGATGCGGGATTCCCGCGTACAGACGGCGCATAAAATCCGTGAACAGGGTGATGATCCAGGGGCCGGACACGCCCAGGGCGATGAAAATCGCCGCCAGTTTCGGCACGAAGCTCAGGGTCATCTCCTGGATCTGGGTCGCCGCCTGAAAAATGCTGATAATCAGGCCGGTCACCAGCGCCGCACCCAACAAGGGCGCCGACACCAGGAACAGTAATTCGACAGCTTGGCGGCCGATCTCAATGACGGTGGTCGGGGTCATGGCGCGGGAGGAGGGTTCTGTGCCAGGGGGGAGCGGGGCGCGGCGCCGGCGGTCGCGCGCCAGGGGGGCGGGGACGGGGCCGGCCCGCCATCAGGCTGCCGCAGACCGGTCGGCGCCAGCGCGCCGCGCGGCGTGTTCGTCGCTCTGTTTCTGCTCCCGCCGGACCATCTGCTGCTGGACCCCGGCCCGGTGCCGTTGGGCCAGCACATCGTAGCGCTGCAACTGCTGCTGCTGCGCCACCCAGGCGCGCCGGCCTTCCGCGCTCCGGTGCTGCGAGGTGTCCAAGGCCTGTTTCTGCGCCACGATCGCGGCGTCGATCCGCTGCATGAAGCGCGCGTGAATATCCCATTCCACGGCCTTGAGCCCCTGGGTGGCCCGGGTCTGGAAGTGGTCGCGATACTCGGTGCGAAACCCTTCGATCCGGGTCAGTTGCTCCTGACAGGCGCGTTCACTGGCCAGCAAACCGCCCAGCTGGCGCGCGGCGGCGTCGGTGCGGTTCTGCGCCAGCCGCAGCAGGGATTCAAGGGGGAATTGGTCACGCATAGGGCGCTCACGAACGGCAGGGACGGGGGCTGGCGGGGCGGCGGGAAGACCCGCGCGCACCGGCGGGGAACGGTCTGACGCAGCCCGGCCTTCCGCCGGCGGTCGTCACGCCTGAGGGCGGGGCGTATCCTGGCCGGCGACGCGCGCCCTGGCGGGCGGAAGCGCGGTTGTCAGACGCGGCGATTATGCGGCATATTACCGCACTCTGAAAGCTGCCGAGCCGTCCTTCTTCGCGCCTCATGACGTTGCCCATGACCCTGTCACCGCCGGCTGACCGTGCGGATAACGCTGACGCCTACCCGACCCTGCCGCCGGCGGTATCGCCTGCGGAACCGACCGCGCAACTGACTGCCGCCTTCGATCAGTTTAACCTCATGTCCGCCAGCCTGATTGCCGCCTATACCGGGCTGCAGCAGCACTTGGAGCACCTGAGTGAGCGCCTGGCGGTGCTGATGCGCGCCCTGCCCGCCGGGGTGTTGGTCATTACCCCCGATGGGCGCATTGATCAGGCCAACCAGGCTGCCGAAGCCTTGCTGGGCAGTGGGCTGGAAGGCCAGGCCTGGCCACAGATCGCCAGCCGGCTGGACCTCGAGGTCACCTCCGGGGAAGCCAGCGTGCAGGTGGGCGCGGAGCGGCGGCGGCTGGCCGTCTCGCACACGCGCCTGGGCGAGGGTCGCGAGCATATCATTCTGCTGCACGACATCACCGAAACCCATCGCATGCGCCAGGCGGCGGAACGGCATGAGCGGCTGGCCGCCATGGGGGAAATGGTGGCCGGTCTGGCCCATCAACTGCGCACGCCCCTGGCCGCGGCGCTGTTGTATGTCGGCAGTCTGCGGCGGCCCGAAGTCCCCCCCGACGATCGTCCGCTGCTGGTCGAGCGGGCGGTGGAACGCTTGCAGCACCTGGAGCGGCTGATTGGTGACATGTTGCACTTCGCCCGCCATGGCGAACCGCCCGCCGACCGCTTCCCGGCCGAGCAGTTACTCACCGACGTCACCCGGACCCTGGAACCGCTGGCCCACGCCCGCGGGGTGACGTTGACCCGTAACGGGCCGGGGACCCCGGTCATGCTGACGGGCGATCGCAAAGCCCTGGCCGGCGCCCTGACCAACGTGCTGGATAATGCTCTGCACGCCACCGACCCCGGCGGGCGCGTCTGCCTGAGCGCGCGCCCCACTCCCGGGCGCCTGAGCGTGAACATCGCCGATACCGGCCCGGGCATTCCCTACGCCCACCAGGCCCGCGTCTTCGAGCCCTTCTTTACCACCCGCGCGGACGGCACCGGCCTCGGGCTGGCCATTGCCCGCAGCGTGGCCCGGGCGCACGGCGGCGACCTCACCTGCCGCTCCACCCCGGGCCGCGGCGCGGAGTTTGTCCTGACGCTGCCCCTCGACCCGGCGCCGCGCCGCCGGCCGGGGCCGGCCCCCGGGCCGCGCCGATGAGCGCCCCCCGCCACATCCTGGTGGTGGAAGACGACCCCGCGCTGCGGGAGGCGGTCCGCTTCACCCTCGACAGCGCGCAGTTCGTCACCGTGGCCGTGGCAAGCGGGACGGAGGCGCTGGACGCCCTGGCCCGGCAGCCCTTTGATCTGGTGCTGACCGATCTGCGCATGCAGCCCCTGGACGGGCTCGCCCTGCTGCGCGCCCTGCGCAGCCGCACCCCCCACCTGCCGGTCATGCTCATGACCGCGTTTGGCGATGTGGAGCAGGCGGTGACGGCGATGCGCGCCGGCGCCTGTGATTTCATCCTCAAGCCCTTCGCGCCCGAGCACCTGATCGCGCGCATCCGCCACCACGCCCGGCCCCAACCTGGCGCGGACCCGGACGTCGCCGTGGATCCCGCCTCGCGGCGGGTCTTTGCCCTCGCCGCCCGCGTGGCGGCCACCGAGGCGACGGTCCTGCTGCTGGGGGAATCGGGGGTGGGCAAGGAAGTGCTGGCGCGCTATATCCACAAGCGCTCCCCCCGCGCCGCCGGGCCCTTCGTCGCCATCAACTGCGCGGCCATTCCCGACAATCTCCTGGAGGCCACCTTGTTCGGCTACGAACGGGGCGCCTTTACCGGCGCGCAGACCGCGCACCCCGGTAAGTTCGAGCAGGCGCAGCAGGGCACCTTGCTCCTCGATGAAATCTCGGAACTGCCGCTGAGCCTGCAGGCCAAGCTGCTGCGGGTGGTGCAGGAACGCGAGGTGGAACGGGTCGGGGGCAAGAAAACCGTGGCCCTGAACATCCGCGTCCTGGCGACCAGCAATCGCGATCTGCCGGCGGAGGTGGCCGCCGGGCGCTTTCGCGCCGATCTGTATCACCGGCTCAACGTGTTTCCCCTCACCATCCCCCCGTTGCGCGAACGCCCCGCGGATATCCTGCCGCTGGCGCGCGCCATCCTGCAGCGCCACGCCGCGAGCCTGGGCGGCGTGGCGTGCCTGGCGCCGGACAGCGAACCCCTGCTGTGCGACTGCCCCTGGCAGGGCAATGTGCGCGAGTTGGAAAACGTCCTCAGCCGGGCGCTGATTTTGGCCAACGGCGCGGTGATCAGCGCCGAGGTGCTGCGCCTGAGCCTGCCGCCGGGGGACGCCGCCCCGCCCGCCGCGCCCCGGGTTCCGGCCGGCGCAGAAGCTGCCGCCCCGCCGGCAGCTTCTGCCGCCGCGCCCCGCCCGGCGCCCGCGGTCCCGCCCCCACCCCCGCCGGGCGCCCCGACGTCCATGGCCGAGATGGAACGGGAGCACATTCTCGCCACCTTGCGCCAGACCGGCGGCTCCCGGCAGAAAACCATTGCCGCCCTGGGGATCTCCGAACGGACCCTGCGCAATCGCCTGAAGGCCTACCGCACCGCCGGCTATCCCGTCTAGCATCGCCTGGTGGCATAAAACCTGCTTGTAGACCGTCACCAGTCGCCCCGCCCGGCCCCGCTTGCGAGAATGTCCCCATGAATGCGCAACTGATTGACGGTATCGCCCGCGAGAGCGTCCTCGCCAAAATGCACGCGCTGACCCTGGCCGCGCGCCACGCCGCGCCGCCGCCCGCCAGCGGCGACTTCACCTTTGCCCAGGCGATGGATGACGCCCTGCGCCAGGTGAGCGCGGTCCAGGCCCAGGCCCGGGCGCTGGCGGAGCAATTCACCGCCGGTCAGCCGGAGATCAATGTCGTCGATGTCGCCGTCGCCGCGCAGAAGGCCCGCTTGTCGGCGGACTTCGCCGTCCAGGTGCGCAATCGCCTGGTCACCGCGTATCAGGAAATCATGAGCATGCCGGTGTGAGGCCGGCGGCGCCGGCCGCTAGGGCGCCGGCGGCGCCGCCCGCGCCTGCGCCTCGAGCCCATACAGCCACGCCAGGATTTCCGCCACCGCGCGATACAGGGCTTCCGGGATGCGCTCGTCCAGATCGACTTGCATCAGCAGGCTGACGAGCTCCGGCGCGGCGTGGACATAGACCCCGGCCTCCCGCGCCCGGCGCAGGATCTCCTCGGCCAGCACGCCGCGCCCCTTGGCGATCACCTGCGGCGCGACGTCGCCCGGGTGATAGACCAGCGCGACGGCCGCCGCCGCGGCGCGGGTCCCGCCCGGGGGGGGGGCCTCAGGGCGCGGGGGGCGCGAGGGCATCGCCCCCCTCCCCGTCCGGCGCCAGTCCCGCGCTGATCGCGATCTCCACCCGGCCCACCGCCAGCCCGGCGGCGCTCAGGGCCTGGCGCAGGGAGGCGTGGTGAGCACGCAGGAAATCCGCCGCAGCGCCCTGGTCGGCGCGCAGCAGGACCTGCAGCCCGCTGGCGCTCAAGACCAGCCCGGCCTCCAGCGCCCCTAACGCCGGGAGGGTCAGGCGCAGGCGCGTCCGCCAGACACGACCGGTCTCCGCCGCCGCCGCGGCGGCGGGGGTGTCGGGATCCTCCAGCTGCCAGGTGACGTCTTGACCCGGCCAGGCCTGCAGCTGGAAAAGATATTGGCCGCTGGCCAGGGCGTCGAGCTGCTGTTGCACCAGGGGCTGCAAGCGTTCCGGAATCAGCCCCGCGGCACCGGCGGCGGCGCCGCCCCCGGCGGCCGGCGCCGCCCGGCCGCCCGGCTGCGCCTGGGGTTCCTGCCGCAAGGCGGCCAGGCCCAGCCGGCCCGCCAGCCACTGCCCCAGATGCGCTTCATAAAACAAGCCGCTGTCCTGCAGGGCCTGGCGTAAGGCCGGCCCGAGCAGGGCCGCGGTCACCGTGTCCGGTCCCAGCAGGGGCTGGCCGCCCGCCAGCGGGGTCGGTGCGGCGGGGAGGCGCAAGCTCAGCAGGATGCCAATCAACCGCGCCGCGGGACTCAGCGCCGCGTGCACGCCGGGGGCGGCCAGGGTGGCGTTGGCGACCAGGGGGCTCGCCTCGGGCTGCCGGGCGACAATCAACCCGGGGCGGCGCTCCACGACCACCAGCTCCAGGGTGTCGCCCGCTTTGGCGCTGCCGGCGAGGGCCAGGGTCAGCTCGCGTCCGGCGACCAGGGCCTGAAAGGTGCCATCCGGCAGCGTGCGTTGCAGCGCGGCCTGGAAGCGTTGCCCCGGGACCAGATCCGGCAACTGGGCCTGCAGGGCCCGGGCGCGCTGCAGGCCCGGCACCGGCGGCTGGGCGCTCAGTTGGCCGACATCGGCCACTTGCCGCAGCTGCGCGGCGACATCGGCGGGAATCATGCCCCGGCCCCGGGCGCAGCCCGCCCCACGCCCCGGGACGGCGCGGGGACTTCAGCCGCCATCGGCCGGCGGCCCCGCCAGCGCCCGACCCGGGCGCGGCCGCCGCGTCGCCTGATAGGCGCTGACGCCGGCCCGGATCTCCGCGTCCAGCGCGTGGAAGCGGCGCAGCAGCGCGCGCCCGACGGTCGGGCCGACGGCCATTAAGTCCTCGGTCAGCGCCGCGCCCCCCTGGTGCAGGCGCTCCCGCAGGGGGGCCAGGTGCGCGTCCAGCACCAGCAGTTCCTCCCAGCACTGGGACCGGGCGGCGGTGGCCATGGCCTCATAGCGCGCCACGAGGGTGAGCAGCAGGGGGAGCGGCGCCATCAGGCGGCCTTTAACGGCCGGGGCGCGGGTTTGATTTGCGCCCAGGCATCCCGCAGCCCTTCCAGCAGATCGCGCACCTCGGCCAGTTGCTCCAGATTGTTGGTGCGATGCGCGGCGACCAGGCCCTCGGTCATGTACAGGTAGAGCCGGGCGAGGTTGGTCGCGAGTTCCCCGCCGGCTTCCAGGTCCAGGGCCGCCAGCAGCCCTTCGACCAGGATGGTGGTCGCTTTATTGATCGCCTGGCCCTTGAGCTGCGGCGCCTGTTGCGCCATGGCCTCCCGGGCAATCCCGATCTGCACCAGGGCCTCGTCATACAGGAGCTGAATCAGGGTATGGTCGTCGGCATAGCGGGCGCTGGTGTCGAGCGCGACCCGGGCATAGGCGGCGGCGGGGTTACGGGCGGCGGCACTGAACATGTTCAATCCTTACCCGTGTACGCGCCCGGCAACTTGGCCAGCTGCTGGGTCAGGGCATTGCTGGTGGCGGTCATGTTCGACAGCAGGATATCCAACGCCGTGAATTGCTTGTTCAGGCGTGCTTCGACCAGGTCGGCGCGCAAGGTCTTCTGCGCCGCGCTGCGCTCCAGGGCCGTGATGGAGGATTGGATGCCCTGCCGGCGCACGTCCAGCACCCCGCCGCTCCCCAGATAGCCATCCAGGCGGTCGGTGAGCTGCTCGGCAAACCCGATGACCGCGGGCGCCCCCCCGGCCGCCGCCTTGCCGGCGAAGAAGCCGGCGACGTCCATGGTCGGGCGCGCCAGCACCGTCGCCAGCTGGTCGCTATCGAGCTTGAGCGTGCCGTCTTTCTGCAGGCGGATGCCCAGGTGGTTCAAGCCGGGCTGCTGATCCGCCACCCGCACCCCCGCTTCCCAGTCCCAGCTGATGCCGGCGACCCGCGTGTCGAGCAGGCCGCGCAACTGCAGCTGCAGGTTGCGCAGGGTGCCGTCGCCGGTCAGGATCGACGCCGACTTGGTGTCCGCATTGTAGGCGGTCAGCGATTTATAACTCTGCACCACCCCGTTGTAGGCATTGACGAAATCAGTGACCGCCTTGGTCGCCACCGTATGATTGGGGGCGATCGTCAGCTCCGCGTCTTTCTCCATGGTCGCGGTCAGGGTCAGGGTGACCCCGGGGATCAGGTCGGTGAGGGTGTTGCTGGCGCGCTCGACGCGGATGCCGTCCACATACACCACGGCCCCCTGCCCTTCATGGCCGGGCGCGGGCGTCTGTTCCCGATCGGTCACCACCGTCTCGCCCACCGTCACCTCGCCGAAATTATCGGTGACGGCGAAGACCTCCCCGGGCACATCCAGGGTGGAGACCAGCCGCAGGCGGCCCTCGCCGTCGACGCTGGCGGCCACCGTGACCTCGGTCGACTGGGCGATGCGCTCGGCCAGGGCCGCCACCGAGTCGGCGCTAAAGGTGACGTGGCGCGCCTCGGGGGCGCCCCCCACCAGGACGGTGCTGTCCAGGGTGACGCTGAAGGATCCCGCCTGGGCCTGGGGGGTAAAGGTGGCAAGCCGCGTCGCGCTCTGCCCGACGACGTCCGGCGCCACCGGGGTCGTCGGGGTCGCCGAGTTGCTATCCAGCACGTCGAAGGCGCCGTCGGCGCCGGGATTGTTCGAGGTCAATTTGAGTTCGCCACCCACGACCTCGGCCGTGAGCAGGGAACCGAGCACCGCATGATTGGCGATGCTGTTGCGCAACGCGGTGAGATTCGGCGCATCGGCGAAGGCATAGGTCACGTCATCGCCGTAGGGCGCGGGCACCGTAATCGCGATGCTGTATTTGCCGGTCTTCTGGGTGGGGGCGAACTGCGTCACCTGGGCGACGTCCGGCTGCCCGTCCTCGACGGCGATCGCCCGCGGGCTCCAGCTGTACTCGGTCTTGATCGCGCGGTCAAGGGCGGTGAACGGCTCGCCGCTCGCCGCGCCGCGCAGGCTCAACCATTCCTGGTCGCCATCCTGGATGACGGTGGCGCTGAGTTGCAGTCCGGAGGTGTTGATCGCCTCGGCCAGCGCGGTGACGGACGTCTGATCGAGAAACTCCCGCGTCTCGGTCTCGCCGGCGCTATTCCTGGCGGTAAGGACGACATTGTATTCACCCTCGGAATCCGCGGTCGGCACGAAGGTGACGAGCTGCGGGCGGGCGAGTTGCGCCACGCGAATATCGTACGTGCCGGGCAACGCGGCGGTGGTGGACGTGGCGCTGAACCCGGCGCCCGCCGCAACCTGGGCGCGCGTGGCGGTGAATTTACTCGGGTCCTGCAGGGCGGCAGCCGCATCCTGAAAGGTGGCGAGCGCACTCTGATACTGTCCATAGGCGGACAGTTGCGCCTGATAGTCAGCCTGGCGCGCCGCCAGTTTGGTCAACGGCTGGCGCTCCACGGCCATCAACTGACTGACCAGACCGGCAATATCGAGGCCGGAGCCGATTCCGGACGCTGTCAGGGCCATGGGATTCTCCGTATATCGCTGAATACCGCAGGGACGGGATGCGGGCGTCGCCCGCCCCCGCTAAAGGGTTTGATCGATCAATTGCCCCTGGAGCTGATCCGCCAACACCTGGGCCAGCTTAAGTTTGGCTTCATCCGGGATCTGGCGCAGCACCTCGCCGGAATCCGAATCGACCAGGCGAATCACCGGGGTACCGGTCTGGTCATCAATCTGAATCTGCAGCCGCAACGCGACCGGGGCCAGCCGGAGATTCAGCTCGGTCACCAGCTGTTCCCGCTCCGGCGCGCTGAGGCGCGGGCCCGGGCCAGTCGCTTCGGCCGGCGCCAGCGGCGGGGCCGCGGGGCGGGACGGGAGGTCGGGCGGGCGCGCCAGGCGCAGGCCCGGCGGGTCTTGCGCCGCCGACGGGAAGTCCATCGGGCGGACGGGGGGGTTACTGGGGAGCACGTTGGGCACGCTCATGAGGGACACACCTCCAGGGAGTGGCGGGTGGCGGGTTACCCCGTGGCCATTAACGCAACAGCGCCATCACGTTCTGCGGCATCTGATTGGCCTGGGAGAGCATGGCCATGCCGGCCTGCTGCAGGACCTGGTTCTTCGACAGTTCGGCGGTCTCGGCGGCGAAGTCGGCATCGCGGATGCGCATCCGCGCGTCGGACATGTTGGTCGACATGGACTCCAGGCTCGCGATGGTGTACTCGAGGCGGTTCATCTGCGAACCGAGGACGCCGCGGGCGGTGGAGACGGTGTCGAGCACCACTTCGGCCTCGTCCATCAGCGCCTCGTACGCCTCACGGCTGCCGCTGCGCAGACCGTCGATCAGGGTATTGAGGTTGCCCAGCGAGGAGGTGCGCACGTCGGTGAACGACAGGCTGATCTGGTTCTCCGCCCCGGAGGCGGCGCCGGCCTGGATCAGGATATCCTGCCCGGAGACCGACCCCGCGCCACCGGAACCGACGCCGACCTGGGTCTTGAGGTTCAGACCGTCCAGGGAGGCGGCCAGATCGGAGCCGGCCAGGGTGCCGGACGCGGCGGAGACGAAGTCGATGCTGACCCCCAGCTTGTCGAAGCTCAGGGTCACCGTCTGGCCGTACTCCACGCCGGTGATGGTGCTGACATCGATGGTCTGCGCCGTGCCGTCGAGATCCGTCAACATGACCTTGCCGCCACCCTCATCGGAGAAGGTGTAGGTGTTGGCGGTGGTGCCGAGGGCGAATTCGGACTCATGGACATTGATGTCCTTGACGGTGAATTCGTCGGTGCCCACGGCGGCATTCAGACGCAGGTCACCGCTGATGTCGACCAGCGGGTTCGGCGAACCGCCAGTGGTGAGCACCAGGGCGTTCATGGCGCTGGTGATGTCATCGATCGTGCCGTCCTGCATGGCCTGCATGGAGACACTGACGCCGAGCTTGTCGAAGTTCAGCGTGAAGCGCTCGCCGGTGGTGATGGCGTCGTTCTTGATGTCATTGAGATTCAGGGTCTGGACGTCGCCGCTATCGGTGGCGCTCAGGCGCAGGTAGGTGTCGGTGCTGCCGTCGTTGTCGATGTCGGCCTGGCCGTACGTGAAGGTGAAGGTATCCGAGGGATTGGCGCCCACGACATTGATGGCGGCGAAGAAGGCCTCGTCGCCGGCGGTGGAGGTGCCGACCTTCACCGCGCTGGAGTCGTCGACCTGGGTGCCGCCGGAGGTCATGCCGCTGGCGCCTTCGCCATTGAGCAGCTTGATGCCGTTGAACTGGGTGCGGCCGGCGACGTTGTTGATCTCCTCGCGCAGTTCGTTGATTTCCATCGCCAGGTACTCGCGCTGCTGCGAGCTCAGGGTGTCGGTGGCGCCCTGGGTGGCAAGTTCCTTCATGCGGGTCAGCATGTTCTGCACGGCGTCCATGCCCGACTCCGCCGTCTGGATCATGGAGATACCGTCGTTGGCGTTGCGCACGGCCTGATTCAGGCTGCGGATCTGGGCGGACTGCTTGGTGGTGATGGCCAGGCCGGCCGCGTCGTCCGCCGCGCGGTTGATGCGCATGCCCGAGCTCAGCCGCTCCATGGCCTTGTTCAGGGAGTTCTGCGAGGAATTGAGCATGCGCTGGGAATTCAGGGCAGCGCTGTTGGTGGCGATGGTCAGGGCCATGGGGATCTCCAAAGAAGCCGGGTCAGAAGGTGTTCGGTGACCACCTGTCGCGGCGGCGCCCAGGGCGCTCGACCGGGGTGTTCGAAACCTCTTACGGCTCTGGCTGGAGAAACTTTAGGCTTTTGTTCTCGCGGCCCGCTGCGCACGGCAACGGCGCGCCCGACGCGTCGCTGACGGACGGTGCCTGCGGGTGGCGAACGCTCCCGCGGCCCGGCCCACGAGCCGCGCCGCCTTCTAGCTGTTTACATTTCGATACAGAGACAGCGTTTACGGCGGTTGCGCTGGCACCATTCGCGAGCGCACGGTGCGCTTTCGCGCGCAGGTGCCACCCTGAGTCGGGTGATTAACGGGGGCGTTGCAGGGCAATGAAGGGATTCCAGGGCACGGTGTAAGTAACGCGGCGGCACGTGCCGGGCGCGCATCACCGGCCTGATGCAACAGGGCTACCCGCGCCAATTTGGCCCCCTACCCCGCGGCAAGAAGCGCTGCTCGCGGCGCATGACGGCGAACCGGCCAGACAGTGCACCGGGCCCCGCCGTGGGCTTTGCGCACGAGCTGATCGCTCCAGCGGTTCGATCCCTATCCGGGGTTGAACAAGGTCCCTACCCGGAAGTTCACGCAGGTCTTGCGGGATCCAGACCGCGCCTTCGGCAAGGTCTGCGCCCAGTGCGTCCGCACGCCGCGATGCAGAAGGCGGCGGCGCGCGGTCGCCATGCGTGTCCAGGTAGCGCAGCGCGTCATGGCCCGCGCCTACCCGGCGGGGCGGTGTGGCGGCGGCGCGGGACTGGCCGCGGTCCCGGGAACCGGGCGGCATCCCGTCGCGGGTCTCCATGTGGCGCGACGCGTGCGGTCACGCTGTCATCGCCGCTGTTGGACGAGTAGACGCGCCCTCCCCCCGCCCCGCACGACATCCGCCGCGCCGTCGCGGTCGGGCTAAACGGGTCCGTCGTCACCCGCAACGGGCGTTTATCCGATCAACCGTGCCCCCGGCGCCGTTATCGGCACCGGTTGCGGCGGCCCTGCCCCTTCAGCGCCGGAAGCGGCAGGTTTCCCATCGCTGGCAGCGGCAAGGCCTGCGCGTGGCGCGGCTTTATGCCTGGCTCACCGGCGCCGGCCGCGACGTCCTGTCTCTGCGGAACCGGCTGCCACCACCCCATGCCCACCTCATTTCGGGCGCGGGGTGGACGTTCCCTGGCACGCCACGGCCTAATCGACCAGCCATTCCGCGGCTGCGGCCAGCAGGATCTCCCGCCGTTCCTCTGCGGAGGCGCGGGCGGCATGCGGCAGCTCGAAAATCAGGCTCCGCGCGGTCCGCAGGACTTTAAGCGCGACCTGCCCCGAACCCGCGGCATGCACCACCTTGAGGGTTTCCGGCGAACTGCGCGGTGGCGTGGCCGTGGCGGCGGCTTTTAGCCACTGGAAGGTTTCAGTCCCATCCGCGGGGGCCTTGCCATTGCCGTCGCGCCGCAGGGCGCGGATCTTTTCAGCGCAGGCCAGAATCCGTTGCGCACTCGCCTGGCTCCCCGGTTTGTCAGCTTGGAAATACGGCGCCAGGAAGCGCCAGTGAGCGGTTTGAATCTCCAGTTCACTGGGATAGGCCGCCACCAACTCCGGCGGCATCTCGGTCAGTTTGATGATGCGGGAGACATTGGTACGATCCATCTGCAGCGCATTGGCGAGCTGGGCGATGACGTCATTGAACAGATGCTCCAGCGCCCAGCGATACTCGTGGGCGCGCTCGTAATCGGAAATGTCCTTACGAGCGCGGTTGTCGGCGTCGGAGAGCAGAAATGCTTCCGCATCACTCAGCTTGTCACAGACCTGCACCAAAAACTCATACGGCGCCCCATCCTTGTTGGTTTCGCCCTGTCGTTGAAAATAGGACACGGTCCAATGGCGGCGCACGCCCATGATGATTTCGAAATCGTGCTCCTGGCCTTGACCGTCAAAGCGTTCCTCGCCCCGCAGTTGCCGCACCCAGGCCGGATGTTGTTGCCGACCAATCGCCCGGAACCCCTCAATGAGGTCCGCGCAGGTTTCCGCGGTGAGCAAATGATAGAGGCGATTGTGATGGCGCCACGGGCGGCATTTTTCGGGAGAAACCCACAGATAGCGCGCCATGTCAGGGCGACGTTTGCCGTGCGGGGCGTTATGCGGATTGCGAATGTCATCCAGGCGCATGGTCAAGGGGCCGCCGTTCAGATCGGCCGCGGGAGCCTCCTGCGCGGGCGACAAGGCTTCATTCGCCAACGCCGCATCCACATCCTCAGCAATACTCTGAAAAAGGCCGCGATTTTTAGCCATGGGTATTCTCCCTGAGCAATCCCTCCTCGCGCAAAGCCGCCTGCTGGCTGGGCCAGGTGTGGCGCACCAGGATTTCGATTTCGCGATTGACGCCATCCAGGAATTCCAGGCAGCGCTGATGGGTATCCCGCGACGTCAGCGGGCCCTGCTGTTCGTACACGGTCTCAAAGCGCGCCGAGGCGTTATCAATTTCCGCGCTGTCTTTCACCGGTGTTCTTAGCAGATATTCGCCAAAGACCCGCCTCATCACCTCCGCAATGGCCACCTGGGTGCTTTTACGCTCATCGTATTTCGAGAGGGCGAGGCGGAAAAACTTATAGCGGGCGTCCACGCCATGCTTTCTCAGGGTGCCCAGGGTATCCAGCAGCATGGAAAAAAAGTGCGTCGTCGACGCGAAATCCGTATTGGAGGGTGGTACCGGAATCACCAGGGCGCTGGCGGCAATGAGGGCGCTGATCGAAATCAGCCCCAAGGCAGGCGGCGGGTCAAGGATAATGAGATCATAGCGATCGGCAATGGTCGCGATGCCAAATTTGAGGCTTTCGAGGAGCGTCACGTTACCCGACACCTGCGCGGCCATCTCGTACTCCGCGTTGTAAAAATGGAGCGCGCTGGGAATCATGTCAATGCCGGGCCAATGCGTGTGCCGCACCGCATATTCCAGGGTTGATTCGTCACCTAGCAAGTAGGGGGTGAGCGTGTGCTCCTTTTCAATCTCCAGATCCGGGTTATAGCCGAATAAGGTTGTCGTGCTGGCCTGACTATCAAGATCAATCAGCAGCACCCGATACCCGCGGGTTGCAAAATATTGGGCCGAATGGGTCGCGAAGGCCGACTTGCCCACCCCGCCCTTAAAGTTGCTAAAGCTTAAAACCACCGGTTCATCATCGTCAGACCGCCAGGGACGGGTTGAGAAATAGGCCCGCATGTTATTGATCAGTTCGAGGCTGTAACCTTCCCGGCGACCATTCGCCAAACGGGGTGGCGTCGGCAGCAGACCGGCCGCTTCCGTGTTCCGGATGGTCTGCGCACTGCGTCCAACCAGTTTCGCCGCCTCCTGGATATTCCAGCAGCGGCGCAGGGTCTTCCGGCCCTCGGGAGCAAACACGTTATTCCTGAGGGAGCGCAGGACCTCTTCGGAGCGGCGTTTAACCAGATCAATGGGATACACCCCTGATCCAGATAATGGATTACCAACGGTCATCAGCCCCCCCTCTTGTCGGTTGGATTTTGTTAATCATACCCCATAAGGTTACCCGATGGCGCCTTTGGGTTAAATATCCAACCGACGCCCCGTTCGCCATCACGGCGTGTGGTCTCACGGCAGCGCCCCTTCGGGATCAGGGCGTGCTCTGCCCCCTCTCGCCCGCGCGGTTATTCGCCAACGGCCCTCTCCGTACCGGCACTTGAGGGTGACGGAGACCGCGATGCACCGTGCCTCCCCCCCGGTCTTCCGTCACACCACTTGCGCGCGAAGGCCCCTGATCGCGGGGTGGAAGCGTGGACGGTCGTGGTCGCCTCCCCTGCCCTTCATCTGAACACGATGAAAGGTCTGCCCGCCTTCCCTCTTCTCGGCTGGCCCGGTCCGACTTGGCTTCCCGCGTCAACCGTAGCACTGTACAAGAACTGGTCAGTTTGATCGCTCCTGCGCGAAATTTCCGCCTGATTTGGCTAGCAAGGGGCCCGCCGTGCGCGTAGGAACGGCATTCTGTGACAAGCGATTAAATTATCTCACTATTTCTACTAAGGCCATCCGCTAACGATGACACGCTGCCGGCGTCATCCTGGTCCCTGCGGATCGGGAGCCCCCCGCAAGGCCTCGGTGGCGAATAATTGACTGCGGTGGCACTGCCACGCTCCTCACTTGGCCCGGCGGCGCTCGGCCCTGCGGACTTCCCCGCGTCAGGGTAGGACCCGAGCCCCCTACCCCGCCGCCTAATGGGAACGACCGTGGCATTGCCACGCTCCTGCTGAAACCCATCGCCGCTGGCCCGGTCGTCACTTCTCGACGGGGGACACGAACGCTCGCTCGGGGTACGTGGCGGGAGACTCATTGATGTCGACGAAGGCACTGCCACGCTACCCGCTCCCGACGGTTCTGGCGATCCGCGAAGCTGCCATGGCCTCACTCGAGGGAGGTGTTCGCCCCAGCGGCAGGTTATGCTGCCACGGCGGGCCGGTGTCCGGAGGAGAGGCGTGCCACGGCCACGCACCAAACGGGGACCTACGCCGCTCGCCGCCACGTTACTGCCTTGGCAAGGGACGCAACGCCAAGCCCAGGACGGCCCCGCCAGTGGCCCGGTCCCGTGGCCCGTCGCCCCGCGACCCATCGGACTTCCCTCATCAGGGACAGGACCCGAGATCTGTACCCCGTCGCAGAATGGTGGCGACCGTGGCAGTGCCACGCTCCTGCTGCAGCCCAGCCCCGCTGACCCGGAGTCACCTCGCGACGGGGGATACGAACGCTTGCTCGGGTACGTGGCGGGAGACTCATTGAAGTCGAGGGTGGCACTGCCCCGCTCCCCGCTCCCGAATGTTCTGGCGCTCTATACAGGATCGGTATCCGCCCTCCGGGATTCGTGCTCCCACCCCCAAGGCTGATCAGGCGCAAACGGCAGGAGTGGGGAGGCGACGCAGCGCGTGGCACTGCCACGCGTAACCCGTGGCCCAAAGCCGCTCGACGAAAAGATGCACCTGAACAGGCGGGCGCTCCGACGCCGCGCCCCCAACGGCGTATGCTGGCGTCCGAAGCGCTGTGTCGTTCCAGTCGAAGATCCGCGCCGCTACCCGGATCCCAGTGACCTGAACGGGGGGCTTGCACGAAGTCACTCACTGCCGCGAACGGCGATCCCTCCGGAAATGAGCGTGTCACGGTCACGTTAGCCACCCCCTAGAGTACCGGCGATTTCCCCAGCTGCGTTTGCCTCCGTCCGCGGCTTCGTTCGCCATTTCCTGGGGGGGGGTGAGGTGCATCCGACGGGCGGGACTACTGACAAGGGGCGTGGCAGTGCCACGCTCAATCCCAGGTCCGGCGCCGATTGAGTAACCAATGGCCCCCGCCAGGGGATGCGGCCCGAGGCCAAGCACACTCACGCCGCTGTCCGGGGTCCATGGCTCTGCCACGCAACCCGTTCCGGAGAGATGATCGGATCCGGACGGGCTCAGCGGGCGGACCAATCGGCGCGAGGCACTCCCAGGCTCCAACGGTGGCCTGTTGTCGCTCGACAATTCGCACGCCCCCAAATGTGTGGGTGACCCAAGAATCTGCCCCCAACGCAGGAGGTGCCCAGCCGTGGCAATGCCACCCCACTGTCGGCGCATATCACCGCTGGCTGCGCGCAACCCTGCGTAACGGGTTGCGTCACCTCTCTCGCTGTGCAGGGCGAGATATCTTCCCGGACGAGCGTGGCATGGCCACGCTTGCCAACTGGTTGACCGAATCCGGGCCAGACTCACCAGCAGGCTTGTAGGTGAGTGGGTCTGCTCGCTCCCGGATACCGGACGTCGTCGCTCGACGAAGCGCATCCACCAGACAGCGGATTCGACCCAAGGCCGAAAACACAAAGGTCCATCGGAAAGCGGCGCTGCACAGCCACGGAGCCGCCGCAATCGCTCGCCTCCGTCCGCATCCCCGCTCCCCCCTGAATGGGGGTGACGGGAACTCTCCGGCAGCGCGTGGCCGTCGTCCCGGTTGGGACGTCCATCGCAGCGCCACGCTACACGCGCCGGCGTCTTCTGGCGATCTTTGCCACAGCCTTTCCGACCAACCGGATAATGGCTAGCGAACCCAAAAGCGATGCCTTCGGGCACGGTGGGCCGGAGTGGCATGGGGCGCGGAATCTTTCACCCCGCGCCTCCGGGAAACCTCCCGGGACGTCCGTACCCTTCCACGCTACCCGTTTCAATCGGTTCCTGCGCTCTTAACTCCATAGTTCTCCTCCTTCGTTCCCCTCCATCCGGGGATTCGTCCGCCCACGCCAAGGCTGATCATGCGGACATAGCCGACGAAGGTGCCGAAGGGTGGCGTGCCATCGCCAACCGTGAACCTGGGTCATTAGCGCACGGGGATTCGATACCCTCTAGCGGGGACTTGGCCCCACGTTCTCCTTCCCAACTCCGAATGTTGGCGACCACGTCAGTGCCACGCTCCCGCCGCTTCTCATCACCGCTTCCGGAATCGCTACCCCTCGAAACGGGCCGCGCAACGTCGCTCACTCCACCCGTTAACGGAACCGTCTGATACGACCGTGGCACTGCCACGCTCCCTGCGTGATGCGTCATCATAATCGAAGAAGCACTGCAGTGAATTGCTCCAACCAAGGATTGCTAATCCAGACCACTTACTCCAACGAAGGTTACTGGGGGGCGTAGAATTGCCTCGCCCCGAGCGAAGAACATTCGCGCTTCCCGGTTCACCACCCCACGAATGGCAACTCATGAACCCTCCCCCGGGTGAACATACGCAGGTTCTCCGCCCGGGTACGAACATGGCAGTGCCACGCTCCCTCATTGAAGAAATATTTGTGCTCAGCGTCGCTTGGGTTGCCATCGTGCGAAGAGCTTTAGCGACCCCCAAGGCAAGCCAAACTGGCATGGCGGGTGGGCGTGGGGACGAAGGGCGTGGCACTGCCACGCTCCAACCGATACCGCTCGACAGGCGAAGAATCGATAGCCCCGGAATGCGGGATCCGATCGGAGGCCCTGAACTCCCACGCGGGCGCGAGGAGACAGAGGCATCACTAGGTAAATGGCCATGTGGCGGCAGAGCGCATATTGATAATACGATTAATAATCACTTAGAATACTATGTAAACGTTTTCCTGCTGGATTAGCGCGGGTAGCCGGACTCGGCGGGCGGATCCGTCGGGACATGGCCCCGGCTGGCACCTTCCGTGACGCGTCCACACGCAACATAACCCGATCCCATGGCATGGGGGATCCCTACGCCAGGCACCCGGAATCAAGATGACGGCGAGGGTGGAATGTCGAGGCCCTGCACTCCAAAGCCGCTGGTCAGGGCCGTGGCGCTGCCACGGTACCCTTTGCATCTGGATCCGCGGGCCCGGCCGTCCTCGGGCGCGGAGGGGTAGGGGCGTGGCATTGCCACGCTCCCGCCGCAGATTCGCCTTAAGCCGGACATCGGGGCGGGTTCGCGTCTGGACACCTACCGCAGACGACCGGGGGAGAGTCACGGTAGCCGCTCCTGTCTGTTTTGGCGATCTTGGCAGCAGCGTTTACCTTCCGTCATGAATTCGTTCGCCAGCCTCATGGCTGGTCCTGCGGACTGGGCAAGGGGGAGTGCCCACGAAATGCGTGGCACTGCCACGGTCCTGACGTAGCTCCACACCGCACCGCGTATGGCTACACCCGGAAAGGGATTGCACGACCGGGGCAGTGCCATGTTCCAACAGAGACCGGCATCCCGGCGACAATCCGTGTATCCCCCCGGCGGGGGATGCATCCGGACGCCAGGGACCTGATCGTCGGTAGCGCCGGACCGTGACACTGCCACGCTACGCGATTTACCGCAATCGCCGGTGTCGGCCGCGATAGACGGCTGGTGCTGTAGGGGCAGAGCCCTGTCAGGCGTCAGCCGTAGCCCGTCGCCTCCCAACGAAACGGTATCCCACCGTTGGGGGTAAACCCGACGCCCTGCCACCCATCCCCGGCTGCAGTCGACCGGGGGATTGCCAGGCAGATACCGAAGGATGTCGTCGCTGCCCGGATCGCAGCGACCCGACAGGGGGAGCGCGCAATCCCTCACCCGGGCGTCAGGCGAGCCTCCCGTGTCGACCGTGGCACCAACACCAACCCCAGCCCGTCAGCCGTTTACTAATCGATCCCCCCGGTAGGTGACGTGGTCCGCGGCTAGCCACGCCAACGCCGGATGCTGGCGACCGTGGCAATGCCACCCTAGCGTCTTCTGCTGGATCAGTGGCGCCGACCAAAATCGGCAAGCGGGGCGGTAATGGTCAGGGCGCGCCCACGCGCCATCCGTGGCACTCGCCGCGTGACGAAACGATGTCCCCCTGGGAGGGAGGTGACAGACAGCCCTGCACCCAACGCCGCCTGCGGGCGACCGTGGCATTGCCACGCTCCTGCAGCAGCTCAGCACCACTGGCTCGGAAAAACAAACCAAAAGGGGAGCGGCGCGGGCTCGCTCACCCCGCGCCGCCGGATAAACGCCCGGGACGACCGTGGCAATGCCACGCTCCATCCACGGCACGTCCGCGCTCGACACAGCGATTGCCCCGGCACGAGGGAGACATGACACCCTGCACCCCAACAGCATGACTACGATCGTGGCCTGGCCGCGGTCATGCCGTACTTCATCAACTCTGCCCGCTTCAGACCGCGCTCCGGTTCCCGGTGACAGCAGCGGACGCAGCCCATCGGGGCCACGCGCCGCCCTTAGACTGCCTTAGGGAGGTGATCTTGCCCAGATGGGCCAGCGGGACTGGTCACCCGGGTTGCTCCGGATAGCGGGGTCACGATCGCCGGGGATAACGATCCCGGGCGCAAAATCCTCGCTCCACCATGAGCGACGACGAAGTGAGACGCCGGCGTTAGGGCTAATTCCAATGTTCCCCGTGGAACATTTCCGGCTAGATTATTGGGCAAACGCGCGCGGCCACCGAGGACGCCGGCCCGGCGCCAGCCTCGCCACCGCCGGCAGGTCTCTGCTGGGGAGCAACGCAAGAGGGGAGGGGAGGGGAGGGGAGGGGAGGGGAGGGTGCGCCGAAACCCTGGCGCGGAGGAAAGGCCAAATCCACCCGCAAACGCCGGCAAAACCAACGCAAGCGGTGCATAAATCGCGTGACCCGTCGTTACCCTTCCGGCCGATCAACCTGCGAGACCCCCATGCCGTCCATCCCCTCCCTGGTCCAGCGTCTGCTGCAGCGCCTGCGGCGAGCCACCCCGCCGCCCCCGCCGCTCGCGGTGGAGGATATTATTCCGAAGTACCCGCCCTTCCTGCGGGGACTGCCCGCCTTTCACCCGGACCTCCTGCTGCAAACACAGGAACCCATGGTCCGGCGCCTGCAAGATCAGCTCAAGCTGACCGATAGACAATTCACGACCTATATCCTGCCGTGCCTGCGTAATTACGCCGCCTATGTGCATTTGCTTCCCGCCTCGCAAAATCATCATCACCGGGGCGCGGGCGGGCTCCTGCGTCACGGCCTGGAGGTCGCGGAACGGGCCGCCGCCATCGCCGCGGAAAAAGCCTTCTTCACCGCGGATACGGTCCCGGCGGTGAAGCGGGCGGTGGTCGTCGAGTGGCAGGCCGCCAGCGCGCTCGCCGGCCTGTGCCATGACCTCGGCAAGCCCATCACCGACGTCGAGATTGGCAGCGATGACGGTACCCAGACCTGGGACCCCTTCGACCCCCAGGCCCGGTCCATCTTCGACTGGTGCCAACGCCACCAGCTCGACCGCTACTTCCTGCGCTGGCGCAAGCAGCGCCATCAGTGGCATGAAACCGAGGGCATCCTCGTCGTGCCCCGCATCCTCACCGAAGCCACCTTGTCGTGGATCGGGGGCACGGATCCGCGCGTGCGCATGCAGCTCACCCAAAGCATCGCCCGCGGCGCCGACGCGCCCGGGGCGAATTTGATCTCGCCGATCGTCACCGAGGCGGATGCGTACAGCGTCCGCGCCGACCTGCGCAAATGGAGCAGCACCACCGGGGTGGAGATGCTGGCCATTCCCAGTCAGCGCTACATCCTCGATGCCATGCGCGAATTGATCCAGACGAGCAAATGGCGCGTCAACCAGGTCGGGGGGCGGGTGTTCGTCACCGCGCATGGAGCCTTACTGCCCTGGCCGGGTCCGGATGCCGCCGGCATGGACGTGGTGAATTACCTGCGGCAAAACGAAATCCCCGGGATTTCCCGCGATCCGGACAATCTCGCGGATATCCTGATCGACACCGGCATCGCCGCCCCCTTGAAGCTGCCCCATGGCGATATGCGCTATTGGCGGGCGCGCATTACCTTGCCTGAGGGGCGGGACCTGGAATTAACCTGCCTCCGGGTGCCGGATAAAAACTACCTGATCGATCATCACACGCCACCCCTGGCCGCGGTCCTGAGTGACGACCCCGATGCGGCCGCGGCGCTGGACGCGGCGGACGCGGACCGCCCGGAGTACAACCCGGCCGGGGGCCCCCCCCCCCCGCCCCCGCCCGCCCCCCCCCCCCGGGCCCCCCCCCCCCCGCCGGGGGGGCCCCCCCCCCCCCCCGGCGGCCCCCCCCCCGTCGCCCCGCCGTCGCCGGACGCCGGCCAGCCCCCGGCTGCGGGGCCGGCGCCCGGTCGGGAGCCGCGTCCGCAAGCCAAGGTGGCGGCACCGGCGGCCGCGGACACGGCCGGTGCCCCAGCGGCGGCGCCCAACCCCTTCCGGCGGCAGCTGCAGGCGGCCTTCCCCCATGTCGCCAACATCACCCCCGCCGCCGCCACCGCGTTTCTGCGCCAACGCGGCGCCTTGGGTGACACGTTGCTCGCGCTGGCGCGCCAGGCCGGGGCCAGCGTGACGAGCCCGCCGTGGCTGGAACCGCCCGCCGACGGCGCCATCTGGTTGCGCTACCCGGCGGCCCTTGACCAGGACGGTCTCGGGCCCGTCCCCGGGCGGGCGGCGCTGGCCGCCTCAGCCCTCTTCACCCGTAACCCGACCAAGGTCACCTCGGTACTCCACGAGCGGGCGGGTCAGTCGCTGCTGCGCCTGGAGAATCAGGTCGCCTTTCATTGGGTGGCTTGGGTGCTCGGGCAGCCGACGCCCACGGCCCCCGCCCCGGTGACCAGCACACCGGCGGCGGGGGAGCCCCCCGGCGCCCACCGCCGCGCCGCCCCAGGGCCGCGGCCGCCGCCCGCCACGCCGCCGCAACCCCCCGCCCCGGTACCCGACCCGCCGCCCCCCCTCCCGGCGGGAACGGAACCCACGCCCGTGGCCGTGGCCCCCGCTGGCCCCGCGGTCCCGTTCGCCCCGGCGGGGCCCGCCGCGGACCCCGCCCGGCCATCGGACGGGAAGCCGGCGGGGCCGGCCACCGCAGGCGCCCCGGCCGGACGCCACGGGGAACCCCGGGTCAGCACACCGCTCACCGTGCCCCCGCAAGCGGCAGTGCCCGCCGACGACGTCGCTGCTCCCCGCGGCCCGCGCGCGCCCTCGCCCCTTCGCTCGCCACTTGCCCACGAACCCGCCCCGGCGCCCGACGCCGCGCCCGGCGCCGCCGTCGCCCCCGACCCATTCATCGACCGGTTGCGGGCCCTGGCCGCGCAGGACCGCCTATGCCCGGGCCTCACCGCCGGGCCGGACGGGTTTGAAATTCACGGCGCCCACAAGGAGGCGATCGCCAAACATCTGGACCTGAAACCCAAGGCCCTCGACTACCTGCTCAGTCGCCGCGGACGCCCGCGCGCCGACCGGGACGGGACCGTCTACCACATCCCCCTGGGCTGAGCCGCCCGCCCCCGCCCCCGTCATTGCCGGGGAAAAGGCCCCTCCAACCGCGCCATGCCGGCGAATAACCCCGTCCGCCGCTGATAGCCTGAACGGTGACTATTCCGGCCCGGGGCCAGCGGCGCAGACGCCCGGGCCGGGTCATGACCGCCCGAGAACGAGCTTTGTGCTGATGACTGGAGCAACCGCCCCCCCCGCGATCCCGCTAGCCACGGTCCCCCGGCGGCCGTGCCCCCTCGCCCCGCCCACCCGGGGCCGCGCCCACGCCTGCCGGCGGGACGGGGACCCGGGCGGCAGGGCAGGGGCGGGGTGACCGGCGTCCCGCGGAGGGCGGGCCGTGGCCGCTAAGAAAATCCTCTTTCAGGATCCCTTCCGCCCCGCGTATGAAGCCATCGCGTCCGGGGTCTGGTTCGTGACCGGTCTGCTGGCCTATTACCTGGCTCACCACACCATTCTGCCCACGCCGCCCTTTATGGGCCTGATGGCGGTGTGCCTGGTGATGGCGGTCATCCGGCTAATCCCGGCCGTGCGCCTGTGGGCGGTGCGCTACCGGGTGCGGGAAGGCTGTCCGCTGGCCTTCATCGCCCCCAAGACCCTGCTGCGCCAGATGCGCACCGATCAGTTCTGGCTGGGGACCGGCTTTGAATGGACCGCGGCGCAAACGGTGTTCGCCAACGAGATCCTGCGCCGCGACGCGCGCGCGCTGGGCCTGACCGAAAGCGCGACGCCCGGGGCCGGCTGGATTCACTCCATTGGCCCGCCGGAACAACCGATCTATATCCCGGCGACGATGTTTCACGGCCAGACCCTGGTGGTCGGCACCACCGGCGCCGGCAAGACGCGCCTGATGGAGACGTTGATCGTGCAGTGCGTCGCCAAGGGCCACGCCGTGATCATCATCGACCCCAAGTCCGACCTCGACCTGCGCCAGTCGGCCCAGCGTGCCTGCCACCTGGTCGGCCAGCCGGAGCGCTTCGTCTTCTTCAACCCGGCCTTTCCCGAGCACAGCGCGCGCCTGGATCCGCTGCGGAACTGGAACCGCAGCACCGAACTGGCCAACCGCATCGCCTCGTTAATCCCGTCGCAGTCCGCCAGCGACCCCTGGAAGGCGTTCAGCCAGCGGGTGCTGGACACGGTGGTGTCGGGACTGGTCGCCTCGCGGGAACTGCCCAATCTGCTCAAGATCCGTGCCGCCATCGAAGGCGGTATCGAACCGCTACTGGAAAAGACCCTGACCGCCCATTTCCGCGACCTGCTGGGCGATGGCTGGGAGGCGGATATCCGTGAACTGTCCACCACCGTCCTGCGTCCCACGCCGCGCAAGCCGCGTGATCTGGACGGGATGATCCGCTACTACAAGGAGAAAGTGCGCGACGATCACCCCTCGACGGCGATCGAGGGCTTGTTGTCGATGCACCAGCACGACCACGCGCATTTCAGCAAGATGATCGCCAGCCTGTTGCCGGTGTTGAACATGCTGACCTCCGGCCACCTGGCGGCCCTGCTGTCGCCCAACCGTACCGACGATCAGGACCCACGCCCGGTGTGGGACGTGGCCAGCATCATCAACCAGCAAAAGGTGCTTTATCTCGGGCTGGACAGCCTGTCGGACGCCATGGTCGGCTCGGCCATCGGCTCGATCTTTCTCGCCGACCTGACCGCGGCGTGCGGCGATCGCTACAACTACGGCATCAAGGACCAGCAGGAGATCTTCGTCTTTGTTGACGAGGCGGCCGAGGTCGCGACAGATACCCTGATCCAGCTGTTGAATAAGAGCCGTGGCAGTGGCACGCGCATCACGCTCGCGACCCAGACCTTCGCTGATTTTGCCGCCCGGTTTGGCAGTGAAAGCAAGGCGCGGCAAGTCCTGGCTAACTGTAACAACGTCATTGCCTTGCGCGTGCTGGATGGCGAGACGCAGGAGTACCTCGCCGACGGTCTGATCAAGACCAAAGTCCCGGTGATCCGGGAGAGTGAAGGCGAATCGGCCCATTCGAATAATCCTGTGCTCTATTCCGCCAGTTACGGCACGTCGCTGTCGGAAGAAGAGGCCGATCTGTTCCCGGCGCCGCTGCTGGGGCAACTCCCCAATCTGCACTACATCGCCAAGCTGACCGGGGGCCGTCTCATCAAGGGGCGTTTACCCATCCTGCAATCCACCCTGCGGGTGGCGGCCGATGAGCAGATCCGCCGTCATCAGGAGCGCTGACCATGCCCCAGGACCCCACACGATCGCCCCCGCCCGTCGCCGGCGCCGAACTGTTCGCCGTGGCGCGGGGCCAGGCCTGCCCGCCGCCGGCAGCGATGGTCGAGGCCGCCCTGCGCGCCGGCCGCCAGGTCAACGCCATGCGCCGCGTGGCCCGCCAGTGGCCGCGCACCCGCCCCATCAGCCTGTCGGTCGCGCGCTTTCTCACCACCCTCATTCCCGAGACCAACGGTCAGCCGGTGCTGTATCGCGCCCTGGCCGGCGCCGTCCAGCACACCCTGGCGTGCATTCTGGCCCACCCGGGCCGGGCGCTGGACGCCGAGTCGCTGCGCACCTTCGTCATCCAGCTCTGCCGGCCGTTACCGGCCGTCCTGCAATGCACGGTGCGGATCCCGTCGCGGCAGCAGACCTGGAACCCGCTGGCGGACGATCTGTACGACTGGCTGCCGGCGCGGGAGCGGGTGGTGATCTATCGTTGCCACGCGCCGGTGGACCGGACGCACCTGCCGGGCTTTTTCGCCACCCTGCTGCCCCGCCTGGTGACGCCCGCGGATCTGTGGGCCATGCACCTGACGCCGCCCGAATTGCTGGCCCTGGTGCTCACGGCGGCCGACGCGGCCGGCGCGGACCTGCACCCGCTCACCCCCCGCGGCCGGGACGCCACCGGCGGCGCGCCGGCCTGACGGGGGCGCGCCATGCTCAAACTCGCCCTGCTGTTGCTCCTCATCTGGATCGCGGAGGTGCTCATGCTCACCGCCCTGGTGGCCGACCGCTACTACAAGGCTAATCTGCAGTACGAAGAAGAGCGCTCCCAGGCCTGGCTGGGGGACAAGACCTACAACGCCATCCGCGCCCGCGGTGATCTGATCTTTGAGGATTTGTTTGTCGCCAGCGGCCTGTATGACAGCAGCTTCGAGTTATTCATCCCCTCCGCCGAAGAGCGGCGGCGCTCCCTGGGCATGGAAGACATGGGGCGTTCCCTGTTTCATCTCGTCAATGAGCGCATTGCCCTGGGGTGGTATGCCGTGCATCAGGTGATCCTGCGCCTGCTGCAGTTTTCGCTCTGGGTGCCGTTTTTTCTCGTCGGCCTGATCCCGAGCGTCGTCGATGGCCTGGCGATGCGCCAGGTGAAAAAGGCCAACATGATCGCCGTCTCCTCCGTGGTCCATCGCCTGGCCCTGTATGCCTTTGGGGCACTGGTCTATCTGGTGCTGATGGCGCTGTTCTACCCGTTGCCGGTCAGTCCGCTGTTCTATCCCCTGGTCGCGGGCGGCCTGGCCCTGCTCATGGCAACCCTGGTCGCCAACCTGCAAAAAAATCTCTGACCCCATGAAGCGCCGCTACCCGCTCCTGTTCCTGTTCCTGGTGACCGCCCTCGCGGGGGCGAACCCGGGCGCCGTCCCGGACGCCGCGCCGGAGCTGCTGCCGATCACCCTGGAGACCGCCGAGGACACCCTCAGCCCGTGGGTGGCCTTGACCCCCCACCTCCCGCACCTGCCGGCGGTGACGCTGACGGTCGTGACGCCCCCGGCCGGCGGCCAGCTGGAGCTGGATGGCGCCCACCGGGCGCGCTTTCGCCCGCAACCGGACTGGCACGGCGACACGACCTTTCGCCTGCGTGCCTGCCACCCCGATGGGCGCTGTCACGAGACAGAACACACCCTCCGGGTGTCGCCCACGGCGGACCCCCCCCAGCTCCCCGCGGTCTCCCTGACCAGCGCCGCGCCGCAGCCCAGTCCCTGGTTCGCCCTCCCCATCAGCGATCCCGATGAGCCCCCGCCGGGCGGCCACCGCCTGGAGCTGGTCAATCCGCCGCCGCCGACGCACGGGGTGGTCGAGGTGGACGGCGAGCGGGTGCGCTTCGTGCCGGCCCCGGGGTGGACGGGGGTGACCCGCGCCGATCTGGCGGCCTGTCACGCCGACGGCCGCTGCGGCCGCCCCACGCCGTTGACCCTGCAGGTCTTGGCCGACGCCGCCCCGCCCGCCTGTGATGCGCCGCTGGTGCGCGTCCAGGCCGGCGAGCCGGCGACCACCGCCGCGCTGGACGCCACGGCGGCGGGCGACCCGCGCCAGCTAAGCATCCCCGCGCACGCACCGGGGCTGACGGTGCAGGTGACGGACGCGACGCAGCTGTCCGTCCAGGCGCCCGCCACCGCGCGGCGCGGGGACGCCTGGTACCTGCTGGAGGTGTGCGCCGACGCCGACCGCTGCACCACCTGCCGCGGCACGGTGCGGATCGAGACGGTCAATCACCCCCCCCGCCTCAGCGTGCCGTCCTTCGTCACCGACGAAGATACCCCCAGCCGGTTCCTGCGCCCGTCGGTGGCCGACGCCGATCCGGGCGATGACTGGCGGCTGGAACTGGTCACGCCGCCGCCGGCGACGACGGGCGTGGTCCAGACCCTGGGCAAGGAGCTGCGCTTCAAGCCCGCCCCGGACTGGCACGGCACGACGGAATTCACCCTGCGCGTCTGTGATGCGCAGGGCGCCTGCAGCGCGCCGCAGCCGGCGCCGGTGACGGTGCGCCCGGTCAACGATGCCCCGACGCTGCCCGCCACCGCGTTCACGCTCGCCGAGGATCAAGCGCCGGCGTGGTTCCCCTTGCCGGTGGTCGACCCGGACTCGTCGGGGCCGTTCCAGGTGGCGGTGGTGGCCCAGGGCGCGGGGGTGGTGGCGGCAGGGGAGGGCGGCCGCGCGCCGCGCCTGCGGCTGACGCCGCGCCAGGACGCCACCGGCACGGCCCTGGTGACCCTGCGGCTGTGCGATGACGCCGGGGCCTGCGCCCCGGCCACGGTAACCGTCACCCTCCAGCCGGTCAACGATCCGCCCGTGGCGGCGAGCGGCACGCTGCTCGGCCCCGCGGGGGCGACGAGCGCCTGGCTGGACGTGGCGGTACTGGATCCCGACGCCCATGATACCCACCGCGTGGAGATCGTCACCCCCCTGGACGACACCCTGGGCGCCCTGGAGGTGAGGGGGCGCCGGGTGCGGGTGCAGGCCCCCGCCGGCGCGGCCGGTCGGGACACCGCGGGGTTGCGGGTCTGCGATGCCGCGGGCGATTGCTCCCCGTCCTTCCCGCTCACGGTCGAGGTGACGCCGACCCTCCCCGCCTGTGCGGCGCTGCAGGCGGCGCAGGCGGCGGCGGCGGTCTGCGCCGCCGCCGCGGTTCCCGCCGCCAGCGCCGAACTGGCGGCCGCCTGTTGGCAGGCCGGGGCGGCAACCCCGGACAGCCCGCCCGCCGCCGACACCCTCCTGTTGGCGACCGGGGAGGATGAGCCCAGCCCCTGGGTGCCGCTGCCGTGGCAGGGGGCGGACTGCGCGTGCCCGGACGACGGCTGTCCCCTGGAGCTGGTTACGCCGCCCCCGCCCGCCGCCGGCACGCTGGAACTGGCCGCGGGACGCCTGCGCTTCGTCCCCGCCCCCGACTGGTCCGGCACGGCCGCGGCCCAGGTGCGGGCCTGCGCCCCCGGCGGCGCCTGTCAGTCGCCCCGGACCGTGGCCCTGCTCGTCACTCCCCAGCCGGACGCGCCACGCGTCCCGGCCGGGCTGATCGAACTCACGCTGGACGATCAACCCGCGCCGCTGGCGCCCGCGGTGCTCACGGTGGACCCCGGGACGTCCGCCACCGATCTGCGCTTCCGGCTCCTGACCACGGCGGCCGCCAGCGACGGCGTGGCGCTGACCGCCTCCGGCGCCCTGCAGCGCGACGCGGCCCTGGCCGCGCGCCCGCTGGAGGTCACCCACTTGCTGCAGGTGTGCGCGGCGGACGAGCGCTGCACGGTGACCCATCTGCGGCTGCGCGCCGCCGACGCCCGCCCGGCGCCGCGCCTCACCGCGCCGCCGTGGGTGGTCACCGCCGGCAGCCCGGATACCTGGCATCCCTTTGACCTGCAGTCTGCGGACCCCGACGCCCACCTCCAGCTCGAGCTGTTGAGCAGCACCCTGCCGGGCACGGTGGCGGTCAACGGCGCCGCGGCACGGCTGGTCCCGACCTGGGGCTGGACCGGGGAGGGGCTGACCCGCTGGCGGGCCTGTGATGACCGCGGCCACTGTTCCGAACCCGTCGCGGTCCCGGTGCAGGTCGTGGCGGCGCCGGACGCGCCGGCCTTCAATCCGGTCACCCTCGCCACCCGCGAAGACATCGCCACCCCGTGGCTGGAGCTGGCCGTGCGCCAGGCGGAGCCGCGGCCCCCTTACACCCTCACGGTCGATCCCCCGCCCTCCGCCGGCGCGGTGCTGACGGACGGCGCCCGGCTGCAGTATGTCCCGGCGCCGGACGCGTCCGGGGAGGACGCCTTCGGCCTGGTGCTGTGCGATGCGGCGGGGCGGTGTGCGCGCCAGCCGGGCCAGGTGCGCGTGCAGGCGGTCAACGATCCGCCCCAGACCACCGCGGCCCCCCTGCTGACCGCGGAGGATCAGAGCAGTCCCTGGCGGGATCTCACGCCGGCGGATCCCGACCCGGCGGAGCGCCACACCTTGGAGATCCGGCGCCATCCGCCCCTGGAGGCCGGCACCGTCGAGGTGGCGGACCTGCAGCTGCGCTTTCATCCCGCCCCCCACTGGTTCGGCGCCACCGCGCTGAGCTATCGCGTCTGTGATGCGGCGGCGGCGTGCAGCGCGGACGTCGAACTGGAACTGCTGGTCACGCCGGTCGGTGACGCCCCGCGGCCGCAGCCGGCGGAGCAGACCACCCGCGAGGACACCCCCAGCGACTGGTGGCCCCTGCCAATCGACGACGACGACCCGGAGGATCAGCACGACGTGACCCTGACCGCGGTGCCCGCGGGACTCACCGTCCAGGTGCGTGATCGGCAGCTCCAGGTCAGCCCCGACCCGGACGTGGCCGGCGCCTTCGCGGTCGGCCTGACGGTCTGTGACCGCTATCAACGCTGCACCCCCACCACCCTGCCGGTGCGCATCGACCCGGTGGCGGACAGCCCGCAGGTCGAGGAGCTGTTCGTCGTCCACGAGCAGGGGACCCCCCCGGAGTGGCTGACCCCGACCCTGCGCGACCCGGACGTCGGGGATCAGCATCACCTGGAATTGCTCGGCGTGCCCGACCAGGGCCAGGCCGAGGTCAAGGGCGCGCAGCTGCGCTACCTGCCGGCGCCGGACTTCCTCGGCGAAACCGTCCTGGCCTTCCGCGCCTGTGATCAGCAGGGGCTGTGCTCGCCCCCGGCGCGCGCCGTCCTGCGGGTGGTGGACCACAACGACCCGCCGCACCTGGCCGCGCTCCAGATCAGCGTCGCCCCGGGCGAGACCGCGGAGGTCCGGGTCGACTACTCGGACCCGGATGCCGACGAGACCCACGTCCTGCGCCTGCGCCAGGAGCCGGGCTTCGGCACGGCGACCCTGAGCGATAACCGCCTGCGTTACACCGCCCCGGCGGAGGCCACCGGCGCCACCGAGATCCACCTTGAACTGTGTGACCAGAAACCGCAGTGCGTGGCGCGCGTCGTGCCCATCACCCTCCTCGCGCGCAACCAGGCCCCGGTGCTGGCCCCGCTGACCCTGCTGCTGCCCGCCGCGCCCGCGCCCGCCCCCTGGGTGCGGGCGGTGATCGAGGATCCGGATGCGGGCGATGAGCACCGCCTGGAGGTGGTCACGCCGCCGCGCCACGGACGCGTCGAACTCCAGGGCGCGGAGCTGCGCTACCAGGCCGCGCCGGCCTTCAGCGGCGAGGAACGCCTGACCCTGCGCGCGTGCGACGCCCAGGACGCCTGCTCGCCGCCCGCCCCGGTCACCGTCCGCGCCACCCCGGCCGCGGACGGCGACCCGTTGCAGGTCGACGACAGCAGCCTGGAGCTGAGCGAGGATGGCCTCGCGCCCTGGGTGGACCTCCTGACCCGGGTGCGCCCGGCCGTCGCGCCCGACACGCTGGTGGTGGAACTGACCGACCCGGCCCAGCATGGCCAGTGTCACCTGTCCGGCCGCCGGCTGCGCTATCGGCCCCCGGCCGACTGGTCGGGCGCGGACAGCTGCGGCTATCGCGTCTGTCGCACCGACGGGCACTGTAGCGCGCCCGCGCGCCTGCAGGTCACCGTGACCCCCCAACCGGATGCGCCCCGCCTCGGCGAGCTGACGCTGGACCTGCTGGAATCGACCACGCAGACCGTCACCGTCCCGGTCTTCGATGCCGACGAGCAGGCGGGGCACCGGGTGACGGTGGTGGAGAGCGCCGCCGACCTGACCCTGGTGGTGTCCGGTCTGGAACTCGAGGTCACGCCGCGGCCGACGTTTTCCGGGGACGCCCCCTTTACCCTGCAGGCCTGTGATGCCGGCGGGCTGTGCAGCCAACGCGCCTATACCGTGACGGTGCTGCCGCTGCCGGACGCGCCGCGCCTGACGCCGCTGACCCTGGAGGTCGAGGAAGATACCGCCACCGGCCCGGTGGCGGTGCCGATCGTCGACGCGGATGCCAACGAGCGGTACTGGCTGCAGGTGCTCGCGCCGCCGGAACATGGCCAGGTGACCGTGGCGGCGGGGAGTCAACCCACCCTCACCTACACCCCCCATCCCGACTATGCCGGCAACGATGACCTGTTGCTGCAGGTCTGCGACCAGCACACCCTGTGTAACGAGATGCCCGTCACCGTGCGCGTGGCGGCGCGCAATGATCCGCCCCAGGCGGTGACGCTGGTCCTGCGCACCCACCAGGACACGCCGGTCCCCTTTACCCGGCCCGCGGTGACGGACCCGGACCGCGACGATCGCCACCAGCTCAGCGTCGTGACGCCGCCGCAGCAGGCCACGGTCGAGCTGGGCACGGACCTGTTGAGCCTGCGCGCCCTGCCGCGGCCCGGGTTTACCGGCCGGGAAACCTTCACGGTGCGGGTCTGTGATCTGAGCGCGGCGTGCGTGGACGCGGCGGCGGAACTCGAGGTGCTGCCCCTGCGCAACCCCGCTGACACCCTGGCGATCCTGCCCACGGTCGCGGTGGTCGGGCCCTCCCCCGAGGGGCGCTGGCCGTTGGTGACCACGCCGCTCACGCGCCGCGACACCGGCGAACGCGTGACGGGCAAGCACCCGCTCACCCTGCGCTACGCCGCCGACGGACGGGCCAACCTGCGCTTGGGCACCGCCACGCTCGTCCCGGGTGGCACGCTCACGGTGCCCGACTATGATTTCGATGCCGCGGGGGGACGCATTGCCCTGGCGTTGGCCCTTGACGCGCCCGCCACCGCCCCGGACGGCGTGATCGGGATGCTCACGCTCCGGGTGGAGGCGCTTGTGACCGAGGACATCGGCGTCCAGCTCGCCACCTGGAATCCCGCCCGCCTGCTCGCGCCCCAACCGCCGACGACGGTCGTGGCGCGGGACGTCCAGCGCCTCGACATCCCCGTCGCCGACCTCAGCGGCTACTGCGCCGGGACGGTCCTGACCTGGACCTCAGCCGCCGCCTTCCCGCGGCGGGATCGCAGCCGGGGCTACTGCGCGGTGGAATGGCTGGACCTCCCCCCCGGACTGGAGCCCGACCGCCGCGCCGTGGGGGCGAGCCTGACGGGGCGCGTGACGACCCCGGACCCGGTGGCCACCCTCGTCTGGCGCGCCGGCCTGGTGTTTTTCGATCACCTCGGCCTGCCGCGCTTCTTTCCGGCCGCCGGGGAACGCCGCCTGGAGCTGCAGGTGATCGCGCCGCCGCTCCCGGAACTGCTGTTCCGTCCCGACGCGACGGCCAGCGTCACGGGGCCGGCGGGTGGCTATTGGCCCCTGCCGGCCACGGCGGTGGCGCAGGTCAGCGCCCGGGCGCCCTATCCCGGCCTGACACTGACCCTCGACCCGGTCGGGGGGGCGGACCCGGAGGGGATTGTCGTGCACAGCGCCAGCACCACGGTCCAGGCGGACGTGACCAGCGCGCGCCGCCCGCAGACTTACCGCCTCACGGCGGCCTACTCGCAGGCCCCGGCGCACGCCGCCACCGCGCAGCTGACCCTGGGCGAACCCGGTCGCGGCAGTGCCGTGACCTTGCATGGCGGGCCGACCCTTACCCAGCGCGCCGATGAGGCGCTGGTGATCCACGGCGCCCTGGTGGACTTCGCCGCCCCGGACCGGCCGGCGGACGAGGCCGGGCGCTGGCGGGTGCAGCTGATGCGCCAGCAGGCGGGCGGCCCGGACGTGGCCGTCGGCCCGGAAATCGAGGCCGGCGCGGCGCCCTTCACCCTGACGCTGCCGCCCCAGGCGCCCGGGGAATTCCTGCTCTTTGCCGAAGCGCTCGATGCCTATGGCACCGGGCAGCGGGTGCATTCCGCGCCGCTGCGCGTCATCCTCAGTGACCCCGCCGCGGCGCCGGCCATCACCCTGGACGCCGACCTCCGCCAGGGCCAGGCCCCGCTGGCCACGACCCTCACCGCGCGGCTGCCCGCGGCCGCCCTCGCCCAGGTGGCGGCCGTGGCTTGGGAAAGGGCCCCCGACCCGGACGGGGCCTACCAGGTGATCGCGACGACGACCGCGCCCGAGTTGCGGTTGACCCTGCCGCTCCTGGTGCGGGAACCGGGCGTCTATCATTACCGGCTGCGCGTCACGCCGCGGGGCGGCGGGCCGCCCACCTATTCTCCGCCCCTCACGGTGCAGGCCTATCAGCTGCCCCCGTTGCGCATCCACGGCTATCCCGAAACCGTGCTCGGCCGGCCGGTACAGTGGGCCGTGCTGGAGAGCGGGGCGGACGCCATCGAGTATCAGTGGACCTCACCCGCGCTGGTCGGCAGCGCGCAGGGCGCCAGCGTCCAGCTGGCCGCGGATCAGCCCGGCCGCCTGCCGGTCACCGTGCGGGCCAAGTACGTCACCGCGCCCGACCTGCCGGCGGCCTGGGCGACCTGGACCGGCCAGTTGCTGGTCGCGCCGCCGTTCCTGCGGGCGCCGACCCTGAGCGGGCCCTACACCGTGTACGAAGGTCAGGTTGCCCGTTTCCACAGTCCCCAGGAGCCGGTGGTGGATCCGGCCGCGCCGCTGGCGCCGGCGGTGCGCCGGCTGTGGCGCCTGCCCAACGGCCGGGTGGCGACCGGCGACAGCGTGGTCTACACCGTGGGCGCGGACGACGCCCATATCGATTACAGCGCCTGGCTCGATGGCCATGAGGCGACGACCCGCGTCACCAGCCGGCTGCCCCTCCACACCCATGCCCGCCCCTGGCCGCGCTGGCAGTTGCAACGGCGCCCCCTGCGCGCCCAGACCCCGGCCCGCGTGTATTACGCCCTGGTCCCCGAAACGCCCGCCGGGCAGCGCGATCTGCGCCTGGGCCAGGACCTGCGCTATGACCTCGACCTGCCCGCGGGGGTGACCGTGCTCGCGCATGACCGGCATACCGCCCTGCTCCAGTTCGACGCCCCGGGGCCCTATGCGGTGCGCTTTACCGTCACCGACGCCCAGGGCCGCCAGCAGACGGTGGAGGACCGGCTGACGATTGCCGATCCCCCCCCGCTGCTGGCCTCCGTGCGCACCTTTTTCGCCGATCGCTGGCAACGGGCGCCGCTGGACACGACCCTGCGCTGGTCGGTCGAGGGCCTGGCCGCCGGGGAAACGGTCACCGCCGTCCAGCTCCTGCTCGACGGCGAGCTGGCGCAGACGGACCCCCCCGCGACCGCTGCCCTGCGCCTGATGACGCCGGGCCAGCATGAGGTCGTGCTGCGGGTACGCACCTCCCAGGGACGCAGCGTCGCGGAGCGGACCCGGATCCAGGTCCAGCGCCCCGCGCCGCCGCGCTGCCAGATTGAGGTCAGCGGGCCCCTGCCGGGCAACGCCGGGATCAGCGCCGTCTGCACCACGCCCCTGGGCCGCGTCGGCAGCTATCACTGGCGCGTGCTGTTCGTCGATGGCGGGCGCGTGGAGCTGAAAAACGGCGGCCAGCGCTTTCAGCTGGCCAAGGCCGACCAGGCGCGGGCGGTCGCGCGGATCGAGCTCGTCGCGCGGGACGATCAGGGCCACGCCGCGCCGGTGGTCACCTGGGCGCCGGAGGCGCGGCCGTGAGGCGCGGGCGGGTGGCGGTCCTGCTGGCGTGCGCCGCCCTGATCAGCGCCGTCGCCCGCGCGCAGGCGCCCGACACGGACCAGGTGACGCTGACCCTGCGCGAGGATGAGCCCAGCGCCTGGCAACCGCGCGTCCCGGGCGCCCTGGCGGGCGCCGACGCGCCGACCCTCGAGGTGACCGCGCCGCCGCGGCACGGGGTGATCGAGCGCGCGGACCAGGGCTGGCGCTATCGCCCGGCGCAAGACTGGTACGGGGAAGATGCGGCGACCCTGGCGTGGTGCGTGGCGCCGGCACGCTGTCACACGACGACGGTGAAGCTCCGGGTCACGCCGGTCAATGATCCCCCGGCCCTGGCGCCGCTGACGCTCACCACCCACCAGGACCTGCCGTCCGCCCCCATGCCGCTGGTCGTCAGCGATCCGGATGCCCGCCGCCCGCCCACCCTGGCGATCATCGGCAGTGAGCGCGGCAGCGCGACCCTGGAACAGGACCGGCTGCGCTTCACCCCGGACTACGGGGTCACCGGCACGGCGCGCGTCGACCTGATGCTGTGCGATGAGGCCGGCGCCTGCGTGGAGGCGGCGGTGCCGGTGCGCATCCGCAATGTCAACGATCCGCCGCGCTTGACGGTGACCCCGCTGGCGCTCGACGAGGACGCCGGCCCCACGCCGTTGGCCGTCACGGTGCGCGATCCCGATCCGGCGGACCGCTACGACCTGGCCGTCACCCTCGCTCCGGCGCACGGGGAGGCCGCCGCCACGCCGGACCGGCAGCAGATCACCTATACCCCGGCCGCGGACTTTCACGGCGAGGATCATTTTTTCATCGCCGCCTGTGATGCCGCGCAGGCCTGCGCCGATGCCCGGGTCAGCGTCACCGTGCGTCCGGTCAATGATCCGCCCGCGCGCGTGCTCCTCACCCTGGTGACCAAACAGGGCCAGGGTACGGACTATGTGACGCCGCTGGTGCTGGACGCCGACGCGGACGATCAGCATCAGCTCTCCCTGCTGTCGCCGCCCGAGGGGGTGTATCTGGAACTGGACGCGGCGCGCGCGGCCCTGCGGGCCCTGCCACAGCCGGGCTTCAGCGGCGCGGCCACCTTCCTGCTGCAAGCCTGCGATGCCGCCGGGGCGTGTGTCGTCAATGACGCTTTTCTCGACGTCATCCCCACCGTGACCGTGGCGCCGGAGGCCGGGACGCTGCCCGTGGCCCTGCTCGCGCCGGAGGCCCTGGCGGAGCAGGCGGTCGACATCCTGCGCACCGAGCCGTTGGCCCTGTATGGGACGCCGGCGGCCGCGCCCCTCACCGGCGTGGTGCGGGTCGACGCCCAACTGGACGCCTCGGCGCCGCTGGCCTATCGCCTCGGGGAGGTCACCCTCCACCCGGGGGAGGAACGGTTTATCGCCTATGTCGACGTCGACGCCCACGCCGGCCGGCTGGAACTGCCGATCGCCCCTCTGCCCACCGGCCCCGTGCCCGCGGGGGCGGGGGGGCTGTTGCACCTGCGGGTCTCGGAACCGCACGCCCCCGACGTGCGCGTGCCCCTGGCACTGTGGGATCCCGGCGCGGCCATCGACCTGCGCGCGAGCCAGGCCCAGTTCGCCGCCAACGTCGAGCCGGTCCGTGTGCATGCCAGCAGTGGCGACCCCCGCTGCGCGGACGGCGTCCGCGTCGTGCGCGAGCCGCTGCCGCGCGCCGCCCCGGGGCGGGCCACTCGCTATTGCGCGTTGCGCTGGCTGGAGCTCCCGGACGGCCTGACGCAGGTCGCGGACAGCGAGGTGGCCCAACTCAGCGGCGTGGTGACGGGGGAGGGGAGCACGGCGCGCATCCGCTACCAGCCGGGACTGCTCGTGTTCGCTGACCCGCAGGGCCCGGGGCGCTTTCTCCCCGGCCGCGAGGCCCGGGAATTTACCCTGGCCCTGGCCCGCCCGCGGCCCCCGGCCCTGTTCGTCATCCCGGTCAGCGACAACCCAACCGGGCAGGCCTATACCGCCGACGGCCCGTGGCCGGCCGCGGAGCGCGCCGCCCACGTCGTCGCCCGCGGGGACTACCCCGGCCTGACGCTCACCCTCGACGAGCAGACCCACGCCACGCCGCATCACCAGGTGCAGGCACGTCTGCCGGACGCGCCCGCGCGGATTACGGCGACCGCCCACTATCCGGCGGCCCCGCACCTCACCGCCCAGGCCCGGCTGGATCGGCGCCCCGGGGCGGCGACGCCCACCCCCCGGCTGGCGGCCCTCGACCAGCCGCCGCTGGCGGGCGCGCCCGTCACCGTCCACGGGCGCCTGTTCGGCCTGTCCGCCCCGCTGCCGCCCGAGGGCGGCGGCTGGCAGGTGCAGTTGTGCCAGCTCACCGCCGGTCAGCCGCCCACGGCCCTGACCGCGGCCCAGGCGCTGACCGCCGCCACGGGCGCCTTCGTCTTTGCCGACGTCTCCTTGCCCGCGGGCGACCTGGCGCTGGCGGTGCGGGCCGAGCGGCGCACGGCGGACGGCGACGGGCTGGAGAGCCTGCTCTCCGCCCCCCTGGCGGTGACGGTGGCGGACCCGGCCCCGGTGGCCGTGACCCTGCGCGCCCCCCGCCCCCAGGGGGCCGTGCCCTTCGTGGCCGACCTGCGGGTGGAGCTGGCCCGGCCGGAGCAGGCCGCGGCCCTGGGTGAGGTGCGCTGGGAGAGCTCCGCGGATGACGGCGCTACCTGGACCCCCGTGCCGCCCGCGGCGCTCACCCCGCCGGGGTTGGCCTATGCCCCCACCCTGACCGCCGCGGGTGCCCGCCAGTATCGCGTCACCAGCGTCAATCGCTTCAGCGGCGCGACCCAGGTGGCGCCGGTGGTCACGCTGCGCGCCTTCGACGTGCCGGACATCGCGCTGGTGGGCTTTGCCGACACCTACCTCGGGCGCGCCACCCCCTGGCGGGTGGTCTCCAGCGACCCCGCGCCGCTGCGCTATCGCTGGCGCCTGGAGCGCGCGGATGGCGCGGCGCCCCCGGTCGAACTGGAGGGCGCGACCCACGCGTTGGGGGCGGACCTGCCGGGGGCGCTGACGGTGACGGTCGCCGCGCGCCGGGCGGACGCGCCGGAGGTGCCCGAGGCCTGGCGCACCGTGCGCCGCCCGCTGCACGTGGGACTCCCGCCCCTGCGCCCACCCCGCCTGAGCGGCCCGGCCCGGGTGCGCGCCGGGGAGCCCGCCACCTATCACGCGCACACCGCGGCGACCCTCGACGCCACCGGGGACAGCGGCTGGCGCCTGGGCGGCCAGTGGCACTTGCCCGATGGCACGCGCGTGGCGGGCCCCCAGGTCCACTACACCCCCGCGGCCGGCGATCGCCCCCTGCGCTATGAATACTGGCTGGAAGGCCACGCCGACGCCACCCGCGCCAGCGTGACCCTCGCTCCGGAGATCTGGTCCTACCGCTGGCCGGACTGGCGCCTGTTCACCCAGACGCTCCGTCCCTATGCCCCGGCGCGGGTCTACTATGAACTCAAACCCGATCCGCCCGACGCCCTCGGCGCGGAACCCGTGACGACGACCTGGGACGTGCCGCCCGGGGGGGTGATCGAAGACCGCCAGGACGCCGGCATCGTGGTGCGCTATGACCGGCCCGGCAGCCATGCCGTCAGCGCGCGGGTGCGCGACACCCACGGGCACGCGGCCGAGCTCAGCCACGTCTTTGACGCCCTGGAGCCGCCGCCCCTGGGGGTCACCCTGACCCTGACCGCCGCCGATCCCTGGCGCCGCGCGCCGGAGACCGTCACCGCCACCTGGGAGGTCGCTGGCTTGACGGAGACCGAGGTGATCGAAACGGTGACCCTCACGGTGGACGACCGGGAACATGCCCTGACCTCGCGCGAGGGCGCGCGCTTTCCGCTCGACACCCCCGGGGAGCATCGGGTGCGGGTGGCGATCCGCACCAATTACGGGCGCACGGCGGACGATCTGCGCGGGCTGGTCCTGACCACGGGCGTCCCGCCGCACTGCACGATCGACAGCGTCATGCCCGCCGGCCAGCCCCGCACCCTGCACGCGCGCTGCACGGCGGCACAGGGTGAGATCCGCCGCTACCACTGGGTGATCCGCTACGCCGACAACGGCGCGGAGCAGGCGGTGACCACCCGGGGCGGCGCCATCCGCCTCAGCCGGCAGGCGATGCAGCGGGGGGTGGCGGCGGTGACGCTGGTGGCCCGCGATGACAAGGACCAGGCCAGCGCCGCGGTCCAGTGGCCGCCGCCGTGAGCGGGACGCTCAACAGCGATGGCGCAGCCCGGTGATGCGCGGATCCTTGTGACTCTGCAGGCCCAGCTCCAACGCCCCCTCCTCGTAGAGGATGGCGCCAAAGCGCTTGCCGCGGGTGATGGCGGTATACAGCAGGGAGCGGGACAGCACCGGGTAATGCTCCCGGGCCAGGGCGATAATGACCGCGTCATATTCCGAGCCCTGGCTTTTGTGGACGGTCAAGGCATAGGCCAGCAGCAGGCCCTCGCTTTCGCGGCGGGTGTAGGTGACCGCGCGGCCATCGAATTCGACGGTCAGGGTGTCGTCCGCCGGGTTGATATCCCGGACAAACCCGGCGTCGCCGTTGAACACCTCCTTGGTGTAATCGTTCGCCGTCGCGATCACCTTGTCCCCGTGCGCGAACGGCAGGGCGGACCCGACGCGCTCCGGCGGCAGATTGGGGTTCAGCCGCCGTTGCAGGCGCACATTCAACGCCACGGTGCCGGCCGCGCCGCGCTTCATCGGGCTGAGCACCTGGATCTGCCGCAGGGGATGAAAGCCGTAGGTCTGCGGCAGGCGGTCACACACCCACTCCTCGACGCAGGCGGCGATGTCCGCGGCGCTCGCCACCGCCAGGGCCACGTATTCGCGGCTATCGCCGCGGGGGGGCACCCGCCCGGCGCGAATGGCGTGCGCCGCCTGGATGATGTGACTGTCGGCGGCCTGCCGGTGCACCTCGCGTAAGGTCGCCACCGGGATGGCGCCACTGGCGATGAGGTCGTCGAACACGCGCCCCGGACCGACCGAGGGCAGCTGATCGGCATCCCCCACCAGCAGCAGGGTGGTGGTCGGCGCCAGGGTTTCGAGCAGCCAGGCCATCACCTCAACGTCGACCATCGACGCCTCATCAATCAGCACCACGTCGGCCAACAGGCCGCCGCTGTTCTGGCTGTGGGTCCACAGCAGGCGGTGGATGGTGCTGGCGTCATGACCCGTGGCGGTGGCCAGGCGCTTGGCCGCGCGGCCGGTGGGCGCGGCGAGCAGGATCTTGGCCCCATACTGCTGGAGCACCTCGATGATCACCTGGGTCGTGGTGGTTTTGCCGCAACCCGGACCGCCGGTAATGATCGCGATCCCGTGCTGCAGCGCCAGTTCCACCGCCTCGCGCTGGGAGGCGGACAGCGTCAGCCCGCAGCGCCGTTCCGCCGCCGCGATCGTGCCAGCCTCATCCGCCAGGCCATCCCGATACCAGGCCGGCGCCGCCGCGAGCCGTGCGCGCACCCAGTCAGCGACGCGCGCCTCGGCCTGGTCGAGCCGGGGCAGATAGAGGAGATCCTCCCCGCCGAAGGAGCGGCGCGCCAGCCGGCCATCGTCCTCCAGCGCGGTCCCGACCGGCGCCAACGCCGCGGCGGCGCATTGCAGCCATTGCGCTCCCTGCTCATACACCCGCGGCGGCGGCAGGGCGCAATGCCCATACTGCGCGGCCGTTTCCAGGGTATGCACCAGCCCGGCGCGCAGACGCTGCGGGTCGGTGGCGGCGACGCCCAGGCGCCGGGCGATGCCATCAACGGTAAGGAAACCGAAGCCCCGGACTTCGATCAGCCGGTAGGGCGTGCTGCGCACAATGCCCAGCGTCTGGTCGCCGAAATGGGCCATGATCTGCTGCGCCTTGGCGGCGCTCACGCCCTGGCCTTCCAGAAACATCAGCAGATCCCGGTCCTGGTGATGCTTGGCCCAGGCGGCGGTGATCTGGGCCAGGCGCGCGGGGCCAATCCCCGGCACCTCCCGAATGCGCTCGGGCGTATGGTCGAGGACGTGAATCAATTCATCACCGAATTGCTCGACCAACCGCTCCGCATAAGCGGCGCCAATGCCGGTGATCACGCCGGAAGCGAGAAAGGCGCGCAACCCCTGCGGACTGGCGGGCGGGGCAATTTTAATCGTCGAGGAGCGGAACTGGCGCCCATAGCGGCTATCCTCCACCCAATCCCCATAGGCGCAAATTTGTTCCCCGGCGGAAATCCCGGGCGCGACGCCCGTGACCCGGGCCTGGCGCCCGGAAGACCGCTCTTTCAGCAACAGGACCGCCCAGCCATTCTCCTTGGCGAATATCACCTGAATGACGTCGCCTTCCAATTGCTGCGTAGGGGCACGGGTAACCATCATGCGCGGATCGATCTATTCATCACCAGCCAGGAAATCACCATAACACACAATTCCTCCTCTTTAATAGGTTTATCATGCCCAAGCGGCGGTTTTCCTTACCTTTCGGTGATTCCGGGCGCGGCCGTCATCGGGTCGGTCTCTCCCTTGCGCGGCGCCGTGCTCCACAATACCCGCAGGGCGCGCCCCAGCCCCTTCGCTTGCGCGATGACATGCCGGCATGGCGAAGCATCTCCCGCCGCCAACGGCTCAAATACCACCACATGGGTCGCGGCCATCACCAGGCGCGTTTCACAATCGAGCCGGGCGCGCGCGTTGTAATGGCGACCATGCCGATTCCGGACAATCGCGCGCGGCGCCGCCAGCTGCTCCCAATGGCATTGATAGCGGGCAAAGGGGATCTGGCGCTCACTGAACCAGCGCGCGGCCAATTCATCGAGTCCCCGATTATCCCCGCACAAACCAAACAGCTCGGCGGGATTGAGCCGCGCGCACAGATGATCCAGTTGCGCGGCGAACGGGGCATACGCGGGGGGCAGTCGCCCGCCGGTCACCAATAGCCGCAGCGGTTTCGCTGGCAGGGGCGGGGCAAACGCATCCCAGCTCGCCGGTACCTGGATATTGCCGGGGCGGACGCGAAAGAGCTCCACATAGGGGCGGGGGTCGGGCTTGCCCCCCGGAGCGCCGGGGCACAACTGGCGGCCCGTAACGGTGAAGCGCAGCTGCGGGCAGCCGGCCGCCACCCGGCGCAAACGCTCGACGCCGACCGCCACGCTGGCCAGGCCCACCGGCTGCTGATCGGCGACGCTGGTGACGCCCAGGTGATAGTGATCCCCGTAGAGGCCGTCGGCGCGGCCAGTGTCGCCGCCAACCACGGCGACGGTGCGGGGGGGCGGATCAGTTAAGGGTGAGTGGATCGACATCGATGGCCCAATGCAGGTGCAGGGGGGGGCGCTGCGCCGCCAGCACCCCGCTCCAGGTGGCAACGAAATGGCGCAACGGCGTGCGCTCCGGGGCCATGGCGATCAGCTGCGCGCGATACTCCCCCCCCAGCCGCTCCATCGCCGGGGGCACCGGGCCGTGCAGTTCCACCCCGGCGGGCGCGGCCAGCTGATGGCGCGTCTGCTCCAGGAAGGCCAGCGCCGCCCCGGGCTGGCGACTGCGCGCGGTGGCCACGGCGAGAAAGCCAAAGGGCGGGAAGCCGGCCGCTTTGCGTTGCTGCAGTTCCGTGGCGGCCAGGTGGCGATAGCCGTCCTCGCCCTGCCGCACCGCCTGCAGGGCGTGGTGGTCGGGAAAGCGCGTCTGAATCAGCACCTGCCCGGGTTTGGCCCCGCGCCCGGCGCGCCCGGCCACCTGGGTCAGGGTTTGGCCCAACCGTTCCACGGCGCGGAAATCGGCACTGAACAATTGGCCGTCGATATCCAGTACGCCCACCAGGGTCACCCCATGAAAATCGTGACCCTTGGCTACCATCTGCGTCCCGACCAAAATGCGCGCGCGCTGCTCCCGGACCTCGGTGACGGCCGCCTCCAGCGCCACGCGCCCGCGGATGGTGTCGCGATCCATGCGCAACAGGGGGTACTCCGGGAATAATGCCCGCAGACGCGCCTCCACCCGTTGCGTGCCTTCCCCGGCGGGGCGCAGGCCGCTGGGGGACTGACACGCCGGGCACGCCGGCGGATGGCGTTCGCGATGGCCGCAATAATGACAGCGCAGTTCCCCGTGCGGCTTGTGCCAGACCATGCGGGCGTCACACTGCGGGCAGCCCGACGACCAGCCGCAATCCTGGCAGACCACCACCGGCGCAAAACCACGGCGATTGAGGAAAATCACCACCTGTTCGTCCCGCTGCAAGCAGGCGCGCATGGCGGCGATCAGGGTGGCCGACAAGCCCTCGTCCAACCGCGGTTCGCGGTTCAGATCAATCAGCTGCACCTGGGGCAGCCGCGCGCCCTGGGCGCGCTCGGTCAGCCGCAGATGGTGATAGTGCCCGGACTGGGCGTGGTGGAGGGATTCGAGCGAGGGGGTCGCCGTCCCCAGCACCACGGGGATGCCGACCTGCTTGGCGCGCACCAGCACCGCGTCGCGCGCCGAGTAGCGCATCCCGACCGCGTCCTGCTTGAACGAGGCGTCATGCTCCTCGTCGACGATCACCAGCCCTAAGCGCGGCAGTTCGGCAAACACCGCGGAGCGCGTGCCGATCACCACCCCGGCCTGCCCCCGTTGCGCCAGGAGCCAGCTGTCCAGGCGTTCCCGATCACTGAGGCCGGAATGGAGCACCACCACCGGGGTCGCCAGCGCGGCGCGAAAGCGCGCCACGGTCTGCGGGGTCAGGGCGATCTCGGGGACCAGCACCAGGACCTGTAACTGCCGTTCCAGCGCCGCGCGCACCGCCAGAAGGTAGACCTCGGTCTTGCCCGACCCGGTCACCCCTTCGAGCAGAAACACCTGGAAGCGGGCGAGGGCGGCGGTGATGGCGGCGACGGCGGCCTGTTGCTGGGCTTCGGGGTGAATCGGGTGGGGCGTCGCCGGTGGCTGTGGGATGGCGCTGGCGGCGGGGGCGGGGGCCAGCAGGCCGCGGGCGCGCAGCGGCGGCACGCAGCGCTGCCAGCCGGTACCGAGTTGGACGGTCAGGTCCGCCGCGGTCAGGGGTTGGGCGGCCCGCGCCAGCAACTCCAGCAATTGCTGCTGGCGACGACCGCGTCCGGCGGTGGGGTCCACGCCGGGCGCCAGGGCCCAGCACGGCTGGACGCGCGGCGCCACCGTCCGCTCGGTGCGCAACAATTTGGGCAGTACCGCCAGCATTTCTCCCGGGGGTGCGGCGTAATAACGCGTCGCCCATTGCACCACCGCCAGGGTCGCCGGACTGAGCAGGGGGGCCGTATCCAGACATTCGGTCAGCGGTTTGAGGCGGGTGGCGGCCACCTGGCTGTCCCGCCCGCACGCCACCACCAGGCCGATCAGTTGCCGGCGGCCGAAGGGCGCCAGGACGCGACACCCCGGGGCGATCGCGCAGGTGCTCAGGTAGTCAAACAGACTCGCCACCGGCACCGGTAACGCCACCTGCACGACCCACGCCGGCGTGGCCGGCGCGGGGTCGAGCGGCAGCGATACTTGAGTGGGCTTGGCCATGCACGATCTCTCCGGCAACGGCGCGGGACCCCGCGCATTCCTCTGCTTGTTTTCTTCTGTATACACCCTTTAAGTGCACAAGGCAAGCTCCGGACAACCGCCTGAGGCACAGCGGCCTGAGGCACAGGTAGCGACAACCGACGCCGTGGAGTGGCTAGTGTGCCCCAAATCCCCGACCCAGCGGCTGACCGCTTCTGACCGCGACCGGGACCGTTGTGGCCGCGACCCTCAAGCGCGGGCGCGCGCGGCCAAAATAGCGGGGAAACGCGCCTGCACCCAGTGTCATTAGCGGCAATAACGCCCCGGGGAGGCGGTATAAACGCACGGAACATAGCCCCGGGTTCGCTGACGATGGTCCGGCACCTCACCGGAACTGACCCGCGAAACGCCTCTCGCCCCGGAGACGGCCACTTCCGGGCACAAATGACAGGTAGCCCAGCGGCATGACGCGCAAAACGCCACCGGCCGCCCCCTATCCTGACCCGACCACCCCTCCGCTGCCGTGGGAACGACCATGACCGCCATTCCGCTCCTTCGCCGTTTCTGTAACGCCGGCCACGCCGCGCAGCCATGGCCCCGCGTGGCCACCCGCCCGCAATCGGTCCTCGCCCTCGTCGTGCTGCTGCTGGCGCTCGTGCCATCCACCGCGGATGCCGTCATCGATCCCTTCAAGTTCATCGCTCAGACCGGGGTGCCCCGGAGCACGGTGATCACCTCCAATACCGTCATAATCCAAGACATCCTCGTTCCCAACCCGGTCGCGGTTACCGGCAACGGCAGCCCGCAGGTCAGGATCAATGGTGGCCCCTGGGTGACCAGTGGCACTGTTTACAATGGGCAGACCTTAGCCGTGCGGCTGACGAGCTCTTCGAACTTTCAAACCAAGCGCACCGCTACCGTCACCGTCGGCATCGCCACCGAGGACTTTCACGTCACCACCGAGGCCCAGGACACCACCCCCAACCCGTTCAACCTGACCGATCTGACCGGCGTCGCCAGCAATACGCTGATCACCTCCGAGACCGTGACCGTGACCGGCATCACCGGCAACGTCCCGGTCACGGTGAGCGGGGACGGACCCCAGGAGGTCAGCATCAACGGCGGTCCCTGGGTCACCACGGGCACGATTCAAGATGGCCAGACCCTGACGGTACGCATGTCCAGTGCGCCCACGTCCCTCACCGCCTGGACCACGTTCGTGTCGGTCGGCACCTGGGATGACGAATGGACTGTAACGACGAAAGACGATGCGTGTCTGGGCCCCCCCGCCGTCGGCACCGTCTGCGCCGACGGCACGGTGTATGCCGGCCTGACCCCCGATGGCAACCTCCCCTTCTACACCACGACGACCGATCAGGGCTCCAATGCCTACTGGGGCACCTTTAGCTTTATCACCGGCGCGCAATCCACCACGGACGGCGACGGCAATACCGCGGATATCGCGGCGCACGTGCTGCGGGGGGACGGCGACTATAACCCCAATGACGGCAAAACGCCCAACGCCGCCCAGCTGTGCGCCGAGTTGAGCGCGCACGGCCACAGCGACTGGTACCTGCCCGCCATCGATGAGCTGTTTCAGCTCTATTACTATCGCGCTTCGCTGCCCAATTTCGCCTCAAAATTTTACTGGTCGTCCACCGAGGTCGACAGCGGGAACAGCAAGGGGGTGTTGTTCAGCAGCGGTATCCAATCCCAGACGAAATCCACCTACAGCGACACCCGGGTGCGCTGTGTTCGCAATGGCGCGGATGTGACCCCGGACGGCTTCACCCTGACCGATCAGACGGAGATCGTCCCCGGCACCCGCGTCTACACCACCCCCCTGACCGTCACCGGCCTCACCGGCACGACCAATGTCTCCATCTCGGGTCAGGGTAATCCGACGATCAAGCTCAACGGCACCGGCTTGTGGGTCGGCAACGGCACCCTCAGCAACGGCGATACCGTGGAGGCGAGCCTCTATGCTTCGGCTTCGCCCGATACCCCCCTGACCGCCACGCTCGCTATCGGTGGGGTCAGCGATGACTGGACGGTGCGCACCCAGCAAGACATCGTCCCGGATGCCTTCACCTTCACCGATCAGACCGGGGTGGCGCTGAACACCCTGTGCACCGCCACCGCGGTCACCATCACCGGGCTGGGCAACCCCGCGCCGGTGACGGTCTCCGGCGACGGCAACCCGCAGATCAGCATCAATGGTGGCGCCTGGGCCACCAGTGGCACGATCACGAACAACCAGACCCTGGCGGTGCGCCTGACCAGTTCGGCTAATCTGGCCACCACCGCGACCGCGACCGTAACGGTCGGCGGCGTCAGCGATCAGTGGACCGTACGCACCCTGGATGACACCCAGCCGGATGAATTCAGCTTCACCGATCAGACCGGGGTGCCGTTGAGCACCTTGATCACCTCCGACACGGTGACCATCACCGGGATCACCACCGGCGTGCCCGTCACGGTGTATGGCGACGGCAGCCCACAAATCAGCATCAACGGCGGCGCCTGGGCCACCAGCGGCACCATCACCGATGGCCAGTCCCTGGCGGTGCGCCTGACCAGCCCCGGCACCTACAGCACCTACCGGGAAGCGACCGTGACGGTCGGCGACGCCAACTTTAACTGGACCGCTGCCTGGACGGTGCAGACGCAACATGACACCGTGCCCAATGCCTTCACCTTCACCGACCAGACCAATGTCCCCTTGAGCACCCTGCGCACCGCCACCGCGGTGACCATTACCGGGCTGGGTCCCGCCATGCTCGGCGCCTCACCGGTGACCGTCACCGGTGAGGGTAGTCCGCAGATCAGTATCGCAGGCGGCGCCTGGGCCACCAGCGGCACGATCATGAACAACCAGACCCTGGCCGTGCGCTTGACGAGTGCCGCGACCTTCAGTACCACGCGCAGCACGACCGTCACCGTCGGCGGGGTGAGCGATACCTGGGACGTCACCACCCTGGCCGCCGACTTCATCCCCGATCCTTTCAGCTTCACCGACCAGAGCGGCATCGCCCTGAGCACCCTGACCACCGCCAACACGCTGACCATCAGCGGCATCAATGACGGCGCCGCGGTGACGGTGAGCGGCGACGGCAATCCGCAAGTCAGCATCAATGGCGGCGCCTGGGCGACCAGCGGCACGCTCACGAACAACCAGACCCTGGCGGTGCGGTTGACCAGTGCGGCCAGTTACGACACGACCTCGACCGCGACCGTCGCGGTCGGTGGCGTCACCGACACCTGGACCGTAACCACGTTGGGCGACACCGTACCGGACCCCTTCAACTTCACCGATCAGTTGACGGTCGTGCCCAACACACTGATCGCTGCCCCCGCCGTAACCATTACCGGGATCACCGTGGCCACCCCGGTCACGGTCACCGGCGACGGCAACCCGCAGATCAGCCTCAACGGCGGCGCCTGGGCCACCAGCGGCACGATCGTGAACAACCAGACCCTGGCGGTGCGCCTGACCAGCGCGGCCGACTCCAGCACGACGCGGACCGCAACCGTGACGGTCGGGGGGGTCAGCGACGCGTGGTTCGTGCGCACGGCGGACGACACCACCCCCGACCCCTTCAGCTTTACCGATCAGGTCGATGTCGAGCCCAGCACCCTGACCACCGCCAACACGCTGACCCTCACCGGCATCAATGCCGCCACCCCGGTCACGGTGAGCGGCGACGGCAGCCCGCAGGTCAGCCTCGATGGCGGTCCCTGGGTCACCAGCGGCACGATCCAGAACGGCCAGACCCTGGCGGTGCGGTTGACCAGCGCGCCGGACTACAGCACCACCTACACCGCCACCGTCACCGTGGGCGGCGTGAGCGATGCCTGGACGGTGCGCACCCTGGACGACAGCGTCCCCGACGCCTTCAGCTTCACCGATCAGGTCGACGTCGCCCTGAGCAGCGCGATCACCTCCAACACCCTGATCCTCACCGGGTTCAATGCCGCCGCCCCGGTGACGGTCAGCGGCGACGGTGACCCCGAGATCAGCCTCAATGGCGGCCCCTGGGTCACCAGCGGCACGCTCTCCCCCGGCCAGACCCTGGCGGTACGCCTGACCAGTGCGGCGGACTTCAGCGCCACGCGCTCCGCCACGGTCACCGTCGGCGGGGTCAGCGACACCTGGGCCGTCACCACCCTGGCGCAGGACACCACCCCCGACGCCTTCAGCTTCACCGACCAGAGCGACGTGGCGCGCAGCACGCTGACCACGGCCAACACCCTGACCCTGACGGGGATCAATGACGCCACCGCGGTGTCCGTCAGCGGTGACGGCGACCCGCAGGTCAGCCTCGATGGCGGCCCCTGGGTCACCAGCGGCACGCTCACCCCCGGCCAGACCCTGGCGGTGCGCCTGACCAGTGCGGCGGACTACAGCACCCTGTACACCGCCACCGTCACCGTCGGCGGCGTGAGTGACGCCTGGACCGTGCGCACCCTGGACGACACCGTGCCCGACGCCTTCAGCTTCACCGACCAGAGCGGCGTGGCGCGGGCGACGGCGGTGACCTCGAACACCCTGACGATCAGCGGACTGACCGGTGCCGCGCCGGTGACGGTGAGCGGCAGCGGCACCCCCCAGGTCAGCCTCAATGGCGGGGACTGGGTCACCAGCGGCGCCATCAGCAACGGCCAGACCCTGAGCGTGCGCCTGACCAGTGCCCCCACCTACAGCACCGCCCGGAGCGCGCAGGTCACGGTCGGCGGCGTCAGCGACACCTGGACCGTGACCACCCTGGTCGACAGCGAGCCGGACGCCTTCACCTTCACCGATCAGAGCGACGTCCCGCGGGACACCCGGCGCACCTCCGACACGCTGAGCATTACCGGTCTCAATGTCCCGGTGACGGTCACGGTCAGCGGCGATGGCGGCCCGCAGTTCAGTATCAACGGCGGTCCCTGGGTGACCAGTGGCACCCTGACCAGCGGCCAGACGCTGGCGGTGCAGCTCACCAGCGCGGCAGACTTCAGCACCCCGCATAGCGCCACCGTCACCGTCGGCGCGAGCAGCGCCACCTGGACCGTCACCACCCTGGCCCAGGACACCACCCCCGACGCCTTCAGCTTCACCGACCAGAGCGATGTGCCGCGGAGCACCCTGACCACGGCCAATACCCTGACCCTCACCGGGTTCAATGACGCCACCGCGGTGTCCGTCAGCGGCGACGGGGACCCGCAGGTCAGCCTCGCCGGCGGCCCCTGGGTCACCAGCGGCACGCTCACCCCCGGCCAGACCCTGACGGTGCGCCTCACCAGCGCCGCGGACTACAGCACCCTGTCCACCGCCACCGTGACGGTGGGCGGCGTGAGTGACGCCTGGACGGTGCGCACGGTCGACGACACCGTGCCCGACGCCTTCAGCTTCACGGATCAGAGCAACGTGGTCCGCAGCACCCTGACCACGGCTAACACCCTGACCCTCACCGGCCTGGGCGTCACCGCCCCGGTAACGGTCAGCGGCGACGGCAATCCGCAGGTCAGTCTCAATGGCGGTCCCTGGGTCACCAGCGGCGCGCTGGAGAACGGCCAGACCCTGGCGGTGCGCCTGACCAGCGCCGCCGACTTCAGCACCCCGCACCGCGCCACCATCACCGTCGGCGCGGGCAGCACCACCTGGACCGTCACCACCCTGGCCCGGGACACCACCCCCGACGCCTTCAATTTCACCGACCTGACCGACGTGGCCCGCAGCACCCTGACCACGTCCAACACGCTGACCCTGACAGGGATCAATGACGGTGCCGCGGTAGCCGTGAGCGGCGACGGCAACCCGCAGGTCAGCCTCGCTGGCGGCCCCTGGGTCACCAGCAGCACGCTCCTCCCCGGCCAGACCCTGGCGGTGCGCCTGACCAGTGCCGCGGACTACAGCACCCAGTCCACCGCTACCGTCACCGTCGGCGGGGTGAGTGACGCCTGGACCGTGCGCACCGTCGATGACACCGTGCCCGACGCCTTCAGCTTCGTCGCTCAGGTCGACGTCGCCCTGAGCAGCGCGATCACCTCCAACACCGTCACCCTCACCGGCCTGGGCGCGGCCGCCCCGGTGACGGTGAGTGGCGACGGCAATCCGCAGGTCAGCATCCAGGGCGGCCCCTGGGTGACCAGTGGCAGCCTCGCCCCCGGCCAGACGCTGGCGGTACTCCTGACCAGCGCCGGCGACTTCAGCACCCCCCACACCGCCACCGTCACCGTCGGCGGGGTGAGCGCCAGCTGGGCGGTCACCACCCAGGCGCGGGACACCACGCCCGACCCCTTCAGCTTCGCCGATCAGAGCGGCGTGCCGCTGAGCACCCTGCGCACGGCCCTGGCCCTGCCCATCACCGGGATCAATGACGCCACCGCGGTGACGGTCACGGGCGACGGCGACCCGCGGATCAGTATCAACGGCGGCGCCTGGGCGACCAGTGGCGCCATCCTGAACAACCAGACCCTGCAGGTGCGCCTGACCAGCGCCGCCACCGCCAGCACCGCCTCCACCGCCACCGTCACCGTCGGCGGCGTCAGCGATGAGTGGACGGTGCGTACCGTCGACGACACCACGCCCGATCCCTTCAGCTTCACCGATCAGAGCGATGTGGAGCAGCAGGCGACGATTACCTCGAACACCCTGACCCTCACCGGCCTGACCGGCGGCGCCGCGGTGGCCGTGAGCGGCGCCGGCCATCCGCAGGTCAGTATCCAGGGTGGTCCCTGGGTCACCGCGGGCACGCTGACCAATGGCCAGACGCTGGCGGTGCGCCTCACCAGTTCGGCGCAGGCCTACGCCACGGCGCGGGCCACCGTCACCGTCGGCGGGGTGAGCGATGAATGGTCGGTGCGCACGCGGGACACCGCGGCGCCGCTCATTACCGGGGCGGTGCTCGCGGCCGACCCGCCGCGGGTGGATCTGACGATCCGCGAAGTGCCGGTGGACGGCCCGGGGCAGGTGGTCCGGGCCTGGGCGGAGGCCACGCGCGCCGCCACCGCGCAGCAGTGGACCTGGGAGGCGAGCCAACTGTCCTCCCCCGGCGGCGATGCCGACTGGGCGGCGCAGCTTGTCCTGCCAGCCCTGGACAGCGGGCGCTATGCCCTGGCGCTGTACGCCGCCGACGCGGCCGGCAACGTCTCCGCCCCCCACGCCCTGGAGTATGTGTATGACGTCGCGCCGCCGGTGATCACCCAGGCGTCCCTGGGGGCCGGCAACCAGTGGGTCGACGTCCAGGTCAGCGAGGCGCCCGAGGATGGGGCGCGCACCGTGGATCAGGTCTGGGTGGAGCTGGTCGAAGCCGGCGGCGAGCGGCACACGCTGCAGGCCGAGGGCCTGACCGCCCCGGCGGGGGCGGCGCCGTGGCAGGCGCGGGTCGCCCTGAGCACCGTGCCCACCGGCCGCTATACCCTCAGCGTCGGCGCGCGCGACGCCGCCGGCAACCTGGCGGCGCCGCTCGCCCTCGGCGAACACCTGCTCTACAACCAGCCGCCGGTGATCGCCACCGCGCAACTCGGGGACCATGCCAAGTGGCTCGACGTGACGACGCAGGCGGCGCCGCCCGGGGTGCAGGACATCGTCGCCTTCTGGGTCGAAGCCCAGCCGGTGGCGGGGGGCGCGCCCCTCACCGTGGCCGGGGAGGCCCCGGCCGCGATCAGTGTCGACGGCCAGCGCCACTGGCAGGGGCGGGTCGGGCTGGCGACGCTGATCAGCGGGCGCTACACCCTGCAGGCCTTCGCCCGTGACGCCCGCGACGGCGTGTCGGCGCCCTTCACCCTGAGCGAGGTTCTGCTCGACAACACCCCGCCGGTGATCACCGGCACGCAACTGGGGCCATTGAACCAGTGGGTGGAGGCCAGCCTCTTCGAGGGACCGGCGGACGGCCCGCGCACCGTCACCCGCTTCTGGGTGGCGGCGACCCCGCAGCCCAGCGGCGCGCCCATCCTGCTGCCCCATGACCAGTTAGTGGCGCCGGGCGGCGACGGCAACTGGCTGGCGCGCAGCCCCCTGACCGCCCTGGCCGACGGCAATTACGCCTTCACCGCCCACGCCGAAGATGCCGCGGGCAACCAGGCCGCACCCTACGCCTTCAGCATCCGCCTGGCCATCGATCACCAGGCGCCGGCCGTGACCTTTGCCACCGTCGACGGCCAGCCCCTGGCGGCGGCGCCGCTGCAGGATCCGCAGGCGATCGCCTTCCAGGTGACCGACAATCTGGACCCCCAGCCGGCGGTGGTGAGCGTGACCCTCCGCGGCGGGGCGCTGACCACTCCGCTGACCCTCGACTACCAGCCCGCGGGCGACGGCTACGTCGTCCGCTACCCGGCGACCCTGCCGCTGCTGGCGGACGACACCTATGAAATCAGCGTCGTCGCCCGCGACGCCAACCAGAACGAAGGGACGCACAGCGCCCCCTTCGCCGTGGGCGCGCGCCTGCTGCCGCTGCTCGCGGCCCATGGCGAGCAAATCCTCCTGCCGCTGGTGGCGGGCAAGGTCGACGTGCGCCGCGAGACCCAGGACTGGCCGCTGACCACCGAGGCGGCGGTGACCGGGCACCAGCCGCCGCAACCGCTGCGCGGCAAGGCCGACCTGATCATCACCCTCAGCGCCGACGCCCGCGACGCGCTGGTGATCGCCGGCCAGCCGCTCAATCCCGGCCAGAACCTCTACTATCCGGACTACAACTTTGACGCCGCCCGCGGGCGGATCACCCTGCCCATGCACCCGCTCGCGAGCGCGGCCCTGCCGGAAGGACGCTTTGGCGACCTCCAGGTGCGCATCGACCGGCCCCTGGCGCCGGTGGTCAAGGCGCCGATCCACCTGTGGTCGCCGGCCGCCGAGCTGCTGCTGAAGCAATCGGCGCCGGCCTTCGCCAAAAAGGTCCACCCCGCCGAGCTCTCCCTGGTGGCGCGTGGCGCCACCCTGTGCGCCGGCGACTTCCAGGCGCTGACCGACCCCGGGACCACCCGCCATACCCTGGCCCCCGACGGCACCGCCCTGTGCGCGGTGCACTGGGTCGAGCTGCCGCCGGATCTGCAGCCGCATCCGCTCTACAAGCGCGCCCTCAAGGGCTTTCTCAACACCACCGCCGAGTCGGTCAGCCTGCGCTATCAGCCCGGCCTGTACGTGGTGCGCGGCAACAGCTATGCCTTCTATCCCGCCCTGACCCCGGCCCCGGCCGAGGCCGGGGCGCCGACGGCGGCGGTCCAGGAGCACAGCGTGGCGCTGTACGAGCCGGAACCGCCGGCGCTGCGCTTCAACCCGGCCTCGGCGGCCGCCGCGCAGGGCGACTGGCTGCCGGCGGGGAGCTGGGCGACGCGCACCGGGCCCTACGCCCCGGGGACGGTGACCGCCATGAGCAAGCCCTACCTCGGCCTGGTACTGAGCCTGCGCGACGCCGACAGCGGCGCGGTGCGCAGCGAGCGCGCGACCACCGCCGACAACGTGCGCGAAACCGTCACCACCGACCTGGCGGCCCTGGAAGACACCACGCGCCTGGTGGCCCGCGTCCATTACAGCCGCTATCCCGAGGTGTTCACCGAGGTGCCGCTGACCTTCGTCGCCCTGCCCAATCGCCTGACACTCAGGTTGCGCGCGCCGGGGCCGCTGGCCAACGACACCGACAGCCTGCTGGACGGCACGTTCGGCGAGTGGGGCCAGGGGGCGTTCCGCTTTGACGCGCAGCGCCACGGCGGCTGGAGCCTCCAGCTCTACCGCGAGGTCCCGGGCCCGGGCGGGCGGGTGCGCGAGCCGCTCGGCGCGCCCACCAGCGCCATCGCCGCCGACGGCAGTTTCACGCTCAACGCCGGCCCCCTGACCGCCGGTAGCCATCGCCTGCTGGTCACCGCCACCTTCGGCGGCAGCAGCGTGGTGCGCGACCAGCTGATCGAAAGCCCCGTCGCCACCGTGCGCGTCCAGGATGCCACCGCCATCGCCTGCACCCTGAGCGCCACCCCGGCGGAGTCGCCGCCGGGGATCACCGCCACCCTCAAGGTGGTCCCGGAAAACCGCGGCCGCTACGCCGACGTCGGCGCCATCCAGTGGCAACGCTCCGCGGATGGCGTCACCTGGGCGCCCATCACCCTGCCGGACGGCTATACGGCCTCGTTCGGCTACACCGAACGCCTTGACCAGTCCGGGCGCTATTACTACCAGGCGGTGACCACCAACCGATATTCCGGGGCCGAGGCCACCTGTCCTGCCACCAGCGTGCATATCTACGACACCCCGCAGGTGACCCTCAGCGGCCCCAATTACACTCTGCTCGGCGCCCCGGCGGACTGGACCGCCGCCGTCGCCGGGCCGGCACGCCCGACGGAGTATGCCTGGGTGGTGCGGCGTGGCTATGCCGATCAGGCGCCGCTGCAGTTGACCGGGCCCACCATCACCCTGCCGGCTGACGCCCTCGGCCTGTGGCAGCTCGAGGTCAAGGCCCGCTATCTGGACGCCCCCGAGCGCCAGCGGGCGTGGGGCGCGGCGCGCGATACCCTGCGCGTCGACCTGCCGCGTCTGCACCGGCCGATCCTCACCGGCGCCCGCTACGTCGAGGTCGGCAAGCCCTACACCTACACCGCCACCCTCTCGCCGCCGTGGGGCACCCACCGCGTGGCGGACAACCTGGTGATCCAGGGCGAATGGCGGCTGCCCGACGGCACCACCGTGGCCGGGGACACTCTGACCTATACCCCCACCGCCGACCCGGCCCAGCGCCTGCTCTACCGCGCCTGGATCCCCGGCTACGAGGAGGCCAGCCTGGCCACCGGCTTCCTGGATCTGCGCCCCTGGACCTACGTCTTCCCCACCGCCCGCCTGACCACGCGCGTCCTGCGCGAGGCGCAGCCGAAAACTGTGGGCTTTACCCTCAACCTGGCCAACGGCAATACCAACGGCGAACCGTTGACCGTGACCTGGACCTTGCCCGCGGCGGCCACCAGTAACCCGCAGAGCGATACCTACGTCACCGTGGCCGCCTGGGAACCCGGCATCTATCCCGTGACGGTGCAGGTGGCCGACAGCCGCGGCAACCTGGTGCAACTGGCGGAGAACCTGGTGGTTGGCGACCCGCCGCCGCTGCTCCTCGACACCAAGGTCATGATCGGCGACAGCTGGCAGCGCGCGCCGGCGCCGGTGACGGTCAGGCTCTATCCGCAAGGCAAAATGCCCGCCGAGCAGTTCACCGCCGCCGAGGTGCGCCTCAACGGTGACCTGGTCAGCGACCAGCTCGGCTCGTCCTACCGCCTCGACATCCCCAGCCCCGGCGAGCACACCATCGACTTCAAGCTCACCACCAGCTACGGGCGCGCGGTCGAACGGCGCGAGTCGGTGACGCTGATCGAGGGCGTGCCCCCGCAGTGCACCCTGGAAACCGCCAAGAGCGGCGAGCAGCTGCAGGTGGTCGCCCGCTGCACCGCGACCATGGGCAAGCTCGCCAGTTACAAGTGGTGGGTGACATACGCCGATGCCCCCACCACCCCGGTGGCCTGGGGCACCACCTCGGCCTACAAGATCATGCTCACCAAGGCCCACCTCGAACGTGGCGTCCTGGGGGTGACCCTGGTCGCCAGCAACGACAAGGGCCAACTGAGCAACGTCGCCGAACTGGCCCAACTGTCGGCGCCGCGCCCCACACCGACCCCGTAACCTCCCACCCCGCCCGGTTCCGCCCGGGCGGGGCGCCGGCCGCCCGTCGCGAAATCCCGGCCAAGCGCCGCTTGGCCGTGAGTCATCCCGCGCAAAACCCCCCGCGCGGCCTGCTATCGTCGACGGCCACGCAGCCACCCATCCACCGCTGCGGTGAAGGACACCATGCGCACACGCTCCCGACTCGGCCTCCTCCTGGCGTTACTGGCCGTCACCTTCAGCGCCCGGGCAGAAATCCTGATCAATTATGTCTATACCGACCCCTATGGGGTGGAGAAGGCGGCCACCGCGACCACGCCGGCGATCAATCCCCAGGGTGACCTGCGGCTGGCCCTGGCCGGCGGGCTGGACCGCTATGTCCGCATTGCCTTTGTCGACGCCAGTGGTACCGTGATCACGGCCGCCGAATCCGAGCGCCTCGGTCCCGCGGACCGGATCGAGGTGGACGGTCAAGCCTACTACGGCGCGCGGCTGGTGCTGACCCCGCCGGCCGGGGATGGCAACCACCGGCTGCGGGCGGAGATCCTCGACGCGGCACGCACCGTCCTGAGCCACGAAAATATCCCGGTGCAGATCGACCGTACACCGCCGATCATGACCGGCGGCTTCGGCTGGAAGGCCTGGCGGCCCGGGGAGCTCTACCCGCTGCCGGACAACACCCTGATCGGCGCCTTTGAGGCGCGCCGATTTTGGGCGGAGGGCATTCAGGACGCCCACTCCGGTCTGGACACCGCCCGCGGTCTGTTTCAATCGGTGTATCTGGAAGGCGCCCACGCCGGGCAGGTCGCCTATGAAACCCCGGCGATCATCACCGAGGAGACCGTTGCCATCGGCAATGGCGGCAACTGGGATTTGCAGCCGGGCGTCCATTATCCGGCCGCGGACGGGGCCTACAGCTTTCGCTTCATCATTTTCGATCAGGCCGGCAACGCCGCCACCTTTGCGCTTCCCGTGGTGCTGGATGGCGTGGTGGAAGGCGAGGCGCTGGAGTTTTTTGCCGTGTTCGATCCGGACGTCGCCACCAATCCGGTGCCCGGCAGCCCCTATAGCGGCTACACCCCCTATGTCCCCGGCATGGTGGTCAAGACCAATCCGGTGAAAATGCTGCTGCGCGTGCCGCGGGCGCTGTGGTGGCAGGACAACCCCACGGGGATTTCCTTCTATCGGCGGGCGCCGGCGCTGCCCGCGGGGGCGTTTCCGCTGACCGAGGCGGATTTCGTCGACGAGGCGTATGCCTATCTGGAGATGGCATTCCCCTATGTGGCGGCGGCGAGCCTCGACCCGGCAATCGGCCTCAGCCCCGACTACCGCGTGGCGAGCCTGACCTGGTGGGGCGCCGGACCCGCGCTCGTGCCGGATCTGGTGTTGACGCCCGGCGCCAACGACAGCCCGCGGATGCTGGAGATTCAGTTGCAGTGGGCGTCGGGAACGACCCAGGTCGTCCAGCAGGGGCGCGACACCAACCGCAACACCCCCGATACCCTGACCGGCATCCGCGTCACCGCCGAACCGCGCGCTTACGACCAGACCTTTAACGCCGACGTGGTCGGCACCTGCGTCATCCCCGCGGGGGCCACCCAGTGCACCGCCGCCGAGGCCTTCCTCCTCGGCGGGACCGCGGATGGCATGCAGATGGAACTGCTGGACTTCCAGCTGACCAATCGCACCGGCGAACTCTTCACCCCGACGATCTATCACATCCTCACCTACGACGGCCGCCCGCCGGTGGTGGAAAGTCTGGAGATCACCACCGTGGCCAGTCAGCGTCAGGTCGGGCTGACCCTGACCGAATACCTGACGGGCTCCTGGTGGGCCCTGGTCCACCTGAAAGCCGTCTGGCTGGAAGCGACGGGCGTCCCGGGCGACTTCCGCCTCCCGGCGACCCGGCTGGAATCCACCGATGGTGTCCTGTGGTGGCAGGCAGTGATCCCCCTGGGCGCCCTGCCGAGCGGGGTCTACAACCTGACGGTGTACGCCGAGGATAATTACGGCAACCGCTCCCTGGCGGTGAAAAAGACCGGCTATGTGCATGATGCCACCCCGCCGGTGGTGAAAATCCGCGGCCCGGACGCCAAGCCCCTGGCGGGGACGGTCGTCGGCGGTCTGGCGGAGATTACGTTCACCGTCACCGACAACGTCGATGCCGACCCGGTGGTCAATTTTGTGCGCATCACCGGCGGCCCGGCGGCGGAGAACGTGGCCGTCGGGTTCTATGCAGAGCAGGGGATCTATCGCATCGAATACCCGGTGATGCCCCCCAGCGCGGCGGCGAATGACTACCAGTTCGAGGTGGACGCCACCGACGCCGCCGGCAATCACGTCCTGGCGGTGGCGCCCTTTACCTTCCAGCCGGCACCCCTGCGCCTCATTGCGGCGAACGGCGACACGATTGCCCTGCCGGTGACCGCCGGGTCAGGCGCGGTGCGCCTGCCCAACGGCCATTGGCCCCTGACCACCGAGCCGGTGGTGCTGCACACCGCCGGCGGCCAACCCTTGCGCGGCCGCCACGACCTGCTGGTGCGCCTGAGCGCCGATGCGCCCACCGCCCTGCAGGTGGACGGCCAGACCCTGACGCCCGGCGGGGAGATCCGCTTCGCCGGTTACGACTTTGGCGCGACGGACAGCGTCCTGACCCTGCCGCTGGCGTGGGCCGATGCGGCGGCGACGATCCCGCACGGGTATGCCGGGCAAGTGAGCGTGGAAATCCTCCAGGACGGTGCCCCGCTGTTTACCGCCGACCTGCGCGCCTGGGAGGTCGGCACCGAGGTGACCTATTACCAAAGCGAACCGGTGTACGCCGCCAAGGTCGAGGAGGCCACGCTGGCGGTCCTGCCACTCAGCCCGGGCTATTGCGCCGGCACGGTGGTCACCCATGACCCGGCACAGGGTTACTATGACTCACGGGGGCAGGAGGGCGACAGCGTGTGCGCCGTCGCCTGGACCACGGTGCCCGCGGGCCTGGCCGGGGTCGGCGGCCAGCAGGCGCGTCTGCGCGGCTATCTGGACGTGACCGGCGCGACGACGACCGTCGCCTACCAGCCCGGCCTGCTGATCAAGCACCAGGGCCACTATGCCTTCTATCCCACCGGGGCCGCCGCCGAGCACACCCTGGACCTGATCACGGCCGACCCGCCGGTGATCAGCTTCACCCCCACCGGCGACAAAGCGGCCCAGGTCGAGTGGCTGGGCGCGGGCGAGTGGCCCACCTGGCTGGGCCGCAGCAACGCCGGCACCTTCTACGCGCGCGGTTCCGGCGCCTATAAGGGCGTAGGCCTGGTGGTGACCGACGTGGCCACGGGCGAGGTCGTGATCGATCAACTCGCGTCCTCGGTCTACGCCCGCGCCCCGCTGTTCACCGCGCTCACGTCCCTGGAAGACGCGGTCACCCTGCAGGTCCGGGCCTTTTATGCGCGGGCGCCGGAAATTGCCGCCCAGGCGACCTACCGCTTCGTCGTCGTCCCCGAGCGCTCGCTGATCCGCCTGCAGGCGCCCAGCGGGGCGCTGAATACCGAACCCCTGGTGATGCAGGGCCAGTTTGGCGTCTATCACCAGCGGCAGATCGAATATTCCGCCGCGCGCATGGGTGAGTGGGCGATCCGCGTCTATCGCGAGGTGTCCGGCGGCGACGGCAAACTGATCCGTCAGCAGGTCGGCAGCGAAACCACGCAACTCGCCGCGGATGGCGCCTTCAGCCTCAACCTGGGCCTCCTGGCCGCCGGCGGCCACCGCCTGGTGGCGACGGCCACCTATCTGGGCGACGGCGTCGTGGCGCAGGATGTCGTCGAGAGTACCCCGCTGGGCATTCGCGTCAACGACGGCACCCCGGTGGTCGTGACCATGAACGCGATGCGCGACACCGCCCGGCCACCGTTCCTGAATATCATCCGCGCCGTCCTGAGCAATCCCTATCGCGCCCTGGACGTCGACCAGGTCGGGTGGGAACGCTCCCGGGATGGCGTCGCCTGGGAAACCATCGCGCGCGATGCCCGGCTGGGCAAGAGCTTCGGGCTCAATGAGACCATTACCACCAGTGGCAGCTTCTGGTATCGCGCCACCACCCGTAACCGCTACACCGGCGCCACCTATACCGCCGAGCCGCTGCGCGTGCAGGCGTACGAACGGCCGGCGGTGACGATCAGCGGCGCCCTGCAGACCTTTGTCGACCACCCGGTGAGCTGGAGCGCCACGGTGACGCCCGCGGAGCGCGCGGTGGTGCATGAATGGACGGTTCAGCGTGGCGCGCGCGACGACCCGGACCCCCTGACCGCGACCGGCGCCAGCGTCAGCTTGCCCGCCGACCGCACCGGCACCTGGTACGCCACCCTGCGCAGCCGCTTTGCCGATGCCCCGGACGTGCCGGATGCCTGGAGCACGTCCGTGCGCTCCCTGAAGGTGAGTCCGCCGTCCCTGAGCCGGCCGAAAATCATCGGCGAGGCCAGCGTCGAGATCGGCCGGCCCTATACCTATAGCGTGCAGGTGTACGCCCTCGCCGCGGGCCAAGGCCCGGCGGATCTGACCGTGGACGGCGAATGGGTGCTGCCCGATGGCAGCCTGGCGACCGGTACCACCCTGGCCTACATCCCCACCGCCGCCGAGGCGCAGGTTCTGCGCTATCGCGCCTGGGTCAGCGGCTACCGCGCCGAGACGGAAACCACCACCACCCTGCAGTTGCGCCCGTGGGCCTATGTCTTTCCCAGCGCCCAGTTCCATAAGAACGTGCGCCGGGAATTCGACCCGGCGGTGGTGACCTACACCCTGCGCCTGACCGGGGCGCGCACCGGCACGGAAAGCCCCGGGGTGCACTGGACCTTCCCCCCCGAGGCGACGGTGGAACAGCACAGTGACACCCGTGTCACCCTGACGCTCACCATGCCGGGGTCCTACCCGGTCGCCGCCCGCGTGTTCGATACCCGCGGCCACGAGGTGCGCCTCGAGGATACGTTCACCGTGCCCGAACCCGACCCGCTGGTCGCCAGCGCCGCGATCCAGATCGCCGATAGCTGGGCGCGCGCCCCCGCCAGCGTCACCTTGCGCTGGTATGCGGATGGGTTGCTGGCCAAGGAGCGGGTGGCGGGCGTGCGCCTGACGCTCAACGGCGAGCTCATCAGCGAGGCGGTGAAGAGTTATTACACCGTGCTGATCGAGCAGGCGGGCAGCTATGACCTGCGCTTCGATCTGGAGACCAGTTATGGCCGCACCGTCAGTCACAGTGATCGCTTCGAACTGATCACCGGGACGCCACCGGCCTGCGCCCTGACGGCGGAGGGCGATGCCGTCACCGCGCTGCAGCTGCGGGCAACCTGCACGACGCCGATGGGCAAACTGGCGAGTTATCACTGGCTGGCGACCTATGCCGATGCGCCGGCCAGCCCCAAGGACCTGGGGCAGAAATCGGCGCATACCGTGCGCTTTACCGCCGAGGAATTGGCGCGCGGTCTGGTCGACGTGTCCCTGACGGCGGTCAACGACAAGGGCCAGGCGAGCAATACGGCGCGCTGGACGCCCTGAGGCGCCGCCGACAGGCCCGGGGACCGGGTAGGGTAGGGCAGGGCAAGGGTGGCGGCGGCGCCGGCATCCCCGTCGAGGTTAGGTTTGGCTGCGCCTCTGATGAGGCCGAGGTGATCACAATGTTAAAACTCTTGCGCTGCGTGGTGGCCAGTATCGCCCTGGGCGTCAGCGGGTGGTTGCACGCCGGAGTGCTCGTGCAATACAGCTATACCGATCCGTACGGCCAGGCGAAGACCGCGCAGCCCGAGACGGCGGCGGTCAATCCCGCCGGAGACATGGCCTTCATCCTCGCCGCGGGCATCGACCGGCGGCTGCGGATCACCCTTTACCGCGGCGGTACTCAGTTGGCTACCGCCGAGTCGCCGCCGCTCACCGGCGCTGATCGCATCACCATCGCGGGCGAAACTTATTACGGCGCCTCCCTGGTGCTGCCCGCCCCGAGCCTGGACGGCCCTCACACCCTGCGTGCCGAGATTCTCAGCCACGAGGGCACCCTGATCACCCGCGAGGAGAGCGCCGTGATCATCGATCGCCAGCCGCCGGTCCTGAGCGGAGGCTTCGCTTATTTCTCGCACTGGGGCCCAAACAACCGCGACCCCCTCGAACCCGAGGCGCTGGTATCCGGCTATGGCGTGGGGCGGATCATCGCCCGCGGCGTGGCGGATGCCCACGCCGGGCTCGCCATCGACGGCGCGCGCTTTCAGAGTATCTACCTGGAGGGACCGCACCGTGGCGAGGTTGCCTACGAGACGCCTGCCGTCTTCTCGGGTACGGACCTGGTAGTGGGGACGGGCAACGAGGGGAGCGTGGCCCGCGGGGTGCATCTGCCCGTCTGGGACGGGGCCTTGCTGCTGCGCTTCGTCGCCTTCGATCGGGCCGGCAACGCCGCGTCCTTCGATGTCCCGGTACGCTTTGATGGCGAGTACAGCGGTGCGATCGCGCAACTCTTCGCCGTCTACAACCCGGCCAGCAGCAACAACCCCGTGCCGGGAAGTCCCTATGTCGGGTATGAGCTGTATACGCCGGGGATGACCGTCCATACCAATCCGGTGAAACTGCTGGTTCGGGTGCCGAAAAGCGCATGGTGGGAGTTCAACCCCACCGGCGTCATGCTGCACGCCGAAGGCCTTGGGCCCTGGCCGACCCCGGCCGACTATGTGGATGCGGCGTACGCTTACAAGACCTACGATTTCAGCTATCGTCCCGTCAGTGAGCTCAATTCGGATGGGCTCCATCCAGACTTTCGCGTCGCGGCGCCCCTGGTCTGGGCCGGGGACCCGCCCCGCTCGATTCGCCCCGATCTCATCCTGGCCGCCGGCGTCCCACACACGCCCGCCCTCATCGGAGTGGCCATCGAGTATGCTAACGCCGGCCCGGTGGCCTTTAATCTCCACGGGACGCATTATCTCAGCCCGCGCCTCGATACCCTGACGCGGGTGACTCTGACGGCCGCCGCGCGACCGTATGACCAGATTGCCACCTATAAACCCGATGACAGTGACAGTTGCGTCATTCGCGCCGGCGCCACCCAGTGCAGCATCTACCCCTACCGCGTGTTTGGAGACACGGCCGACGGCATGGAGGTGCGGACTTACGAGGCGCGCATCACCCATCACGACGGCACGTTGCGCAGCCCCATCAGCTGGTATACCCACCGGCATGACACCCGCCCGCCGGTCATCGCCACAGTGGCGCCGGTGGAGGAAAACAGTCACCTCGACGTGCGGCTCAGTGAATACTTGACCGGTGCCTGGTGGGCGAGTGTCAATGTGGTCCGGGTCTGGGGTGAGGCGGTCCCGGCGGGAGGTGGCGCGCCCGTCACCCTGGCGCACAGCACGCTGCGACCCCTGGGCGGCGACCAGTGGCAGGCCCTCCTCCCGCTAGCCGGCGTGCCGGACGGGGCATATACCGTCACGGTCTACGCGCTGGATTACTACGGGAATCAGTCCGCGCCGAAGGTGATCAAGGGGGTCCTGGTTGATCACGCCCCGCCGACGGCATCCTTCTTCGTCGATGGCGGCGCGGCGCTGGGCGGCACACCGATCGGGGATATCGGCGACATCTTTTTCCGCGTGACCGACGCCGCCGATCCCGCCCCGCGGGTACTGCGTGCCAGTATCGCCGGCGGCCCGTTGGGAGATGACGTCAATCTGGGATTTCATAAAGATGGCAGCGCCTATCGGATTGAATATCCGGTGATGTTGCCCAGCCTGGCGGCAAATGACTACACCATCACGGTGGAACTGCGCGATGCCAGCGGCAATCAGGCCACCGCCGTCCAGAACTTCACCTTTGCGCCACCGCGCCTGGGGCTGACCCCGGAAAATGGGCCGCACATCCGCCTGCCCTTGCTCAACGAGGCGGTCCCGGTCCGCCTGGACAATGGCAACTGGCCCCTGACCAGTGACCCGGTGGTGCTGATGGATGCCGGGGGCCTGCCCCTCACCGGCCCGGCCAGCCTGCTGGTGGCCTGGAGCGCGGACGCCCTCGGCGCCCTGCTTGTTGATGGTCAACGCCTGGAGCCGGGCAGCCGCCTGACCCTGCCCGATTACGATTTCACGCGTGCCCAATCCCGCATCCAGCTGCCGCTGGCGCTGGCCGACAGCCCCGAGGTCGAGCCAGGTTGGGTGGGGACGCTGATCATCCAGATCGAACGTCCCGAGGCGCCAGTGTTCGTCGAAGCGGTGCATGCCTGGTCGCCCGCGGCGGCGATGGTCATCGTGCCCGACGAAGCGGCCTATGCGCGCAGGGTGCAGCACGCCCTGATCAAGGTTACCGACAGCGGCGAGGGGCACTGCAGGCGCATTGACGGCCTGCGCGACGCCAGTGCGACCCGGGTCTCCAGCGCCCCCGACGGTACCCCGCGCTGCGCCGTGCACTGGTCCGGGATACCCGCCTCCCTGGACATTCATCCCCTCAGCAGCGCACAGCTGGCGGGCTATTTGGACAGCCCGGACGCGGAGGCGCGCGGGGGCTACCAGCCCGGGCTGATGGTGGTGCAGAACGGCAGCACGCGCTTCATCCCGGCGGGCGACGTCCAGACCTATCACCTCCCTCTGTTCGATCCGCCGCCACCGGTCTTGGTGTATGCCCCCATCTCCACCCTGTCCAAGTTCAAGGACTGGTTGCCCGCGGGGGTCTGGCCGACCACTCCGGGCACCACCACGGCGGGCGTGGCCCATGCCAAGAGCCCGCCCTACACCGGCCTGACCTTGCGCATCAGCGATGAGGCCAGCGGCACGGTGCTGGAGGAGGTCACCTCGGCGACCGACTATGCGCGCAGCCCTATCCGCACCGACCTCGCCCGCGTTGAGGATGTGCAGGACGTCCGCCTGCGCGCGCACTACACACGCAATCCCGACATCTTCAGCGAAGCCACGGTGCGCTTTAGCGCCTTACCGAACCGCCTGGTGCTGAACCTGGTCCATCCGCGCACGCTGACCAATCTCACCCCTGTGGTGCTCGAGGGCAACTTCGGCCGCTACACTGGCGGAGCCTATCATTACGATGCCGATGCCATGGGCGCCTGGCGGGTGCAAATCCATCACCTCACCCGCGACGCGGAAGGCGCTGTGATTCGCACGCCCCTCGGCGCGCCGACCGCCACGATTGCCTCTGATGGCCGATTCCGGATCGACCTGGGGCTGCTGGCGGCCGGACGTTACCGGCTGGAGGTGACGGCGACGTTTCTCGGTAGCACCTTCGTCATGGAAGAAGCCATCGACGGTGTGCCGTTAACCATCCGGGTGGAGGACGGTTCCCCGGTGTCGTGCGACATCACGCCGAATATCCCACATGGCCCGATGAATCTGGTGGCCATCCTCAAGTTGGTGCCGGCCGGCAAACGGTACGCCGACATTGGCTTGGTCGCCTGGGAACGTTCGACGGATCAGACGCACTGGATGCCGGTCACGACCACCCCGCCCAAGCCGCGGGCCTATGGCTTCAACGAGCGCCTGACAACCCCCGGGCACTATTACTATCGGGCAACCACCACCAACCGCCACAGCGGCGAACAGACTCAGTGCATACCCGGGCATATCCAGGTTTACGCCCAGCCGGAGGTGACGCTTGAGGGGCACACCTTCACCTTCATCGACCACCCGGTGACCTGGACGGCGATGCCGTCCGCCGGCGAGGCGCCCCTGGAGTACCGCTGGCAGGTGCGTCGCGGCCTGAAGGATGACGCCCCGCTCACCAGCACGGCAGCGCGTCTCGAACTGCCGGCGGATATCGTTGGCACCTGGTACGTCGAGCTCCAGGCGCGCTACGCCGACGCGCCGGACACGCCGCGCGCCTGGACGGCGGTCCGCGGCACCCTGCGCGTCCAGACCCCGCGCATGATCGCGCCGCGCATCGTGGGCGAGCGCTTTGTCGAGCGGGGGAAAAGCTACACCTATACCGCCAAGACCTTCCCGCTCACCTATCCGTACTACTCGCCGCCCGCGGACCTGGTCATCATCGGCGAATGGGTCCTGCCCGACGGCACCACCCGGACCGGCGACACCCTGACCTATACCCCCACGGCGGCGGAGCCCCAGACCCTGACTTACCGCGCCTGGGTCCAGGGCTATCGCGAGGTCACCCAGCGCGAGGCGACGCTGCCGTTACGCACCTGGGTCTATGAATTCCCGACCTTCAAGCTCATCGCCAAGGTCCTGAAGCACTACGACCCGGTGCGCAAGCAGTACACCGTGCGCCAGGGGCAAAGCGTGACCGGGGATGAGGACTTCACCTTCACCTGGAATTTCCCCACGGCCGCCGGGGTGGACCAGCCCCATGAGCGTTACGCCACGGCCGCCTTCAGCACGGTCGGCCAGCATACCGTCGCGGTGCGGGTGAGTGACACGCGCGGCAACGCGGTGGTGCTGGAGGACGTGGTCGAGGTCGCCGCGCCCCCGCCGCTGACCGCCAGCAGCCGGATCGTGGTGGGCGACAGCTGGAACCGCGTCCCAGCCCCGGTGACGGTCTATTGGTACGTCGACGGCCTGCTGGCCCAGGAAAAGGTGACGGCGGTGAGCCTCGCCCTCGACGGCCAGCCCATGGGCCAGGGACTGAGTTCCAACTATCGCGTCGACGTGGCGGAACCCGGCCCGCATACCGTCACCCTGAGCCTGGAGACCGACTATGGGCGCCACGCGACCCACACCGCGGAGGTCACGCTGGTGCAAGGCGAGCCGCCGGCCTGCGGCCTGCAGCCCAGCGGCGACGGGGAGACCCAGCTCAAGGTGAAGATCACCTGCACGGCGCCCATGGGGCGGGTGGCCAAATACCGCTGGCTCATCACCTACGCCGACGCACCGACGCGACCGGAGAACCCGGGCATGAGCAGTTACTCGGCGCTGACCTTCAGCGCCGCGCAACTGGCCCGCGGCGTGCTCGCGGTGGAAGGGGTGGCGATCAACGACAAAAACCAGGAAAGCGCCCCCGCGCGCTGGCAGCCCTGACCCACCCCGCCATCCCCACTCCGGCCGTCCCGGGCCGGGGCGGGGTTGGACGCCGGGTCAGCACGCCCACAGATCGCTGCGCTCGATGGTGAGCAGGACCTCCTTCAGGTCGCGATAGCCCATCGGCGTCAGGTGCGCCAGGGCATTGCGCAGCGTCCACAGGCGGTTCAACAACTCCGAGCGGCTCCAGCTGATCGGCGCTTTACTCAGCAACACGTTGAGCGGGCCGATCTCCAGGTCCTCCGGGTGGAGGATGCTGCGCCCCCCAGGCAGATCAAAGGGGGGATGGAGGTGTTTGCGGTAGCGGGCCACCAGCCGCCGGCGCAGCTGTTCGATCAGGGGGAAAAAGACCGTCATCTGCGCCCGCCACAGCCGCTCCTCGACCTGCGCCGCCGCCTCCGCCGCCGCGCACTGGGCCGCCAGGTGATCGATGTCCTGCCCGTTGATGCGGTCGTAAGCGCCCGCCGCCCAGTCCCGGGGCGCGGGCGGGGCGGCAAGCCAGCCGCGGTCGGCGGCGCAGGCGGCGAGGAGGGCGTGGGGGTGGAGCAAGTCTTCCAGGCTGCCGGCGCTGAGACGGTGGGCACAGCCGGGGTCAAAGCCCGCCAGGGCCACCAGCAGTTCCCGCCGCAAGCGCCGTTCCACCGGGTTCAGGGACAGGGGGCGCAGGAGGTAGGCGGCCCATTGTTGCATGTCCAGGTCGTCCAGCCGCTCCCGCCAGGGGCAGACACTGACCAGCCGCGTGGGCTCCGGCCCGGCCGCGCTCGCCAGGCCGGTCACGCTCAGCAGCAGCAGCGGGCGATCGATGACCGCCAGGGGTTCCGCCGCCGCGGCAAAGGCGGTGACGAAGGCCGCCCAGTCCGGCCAGTCCCTCGCCGCCGGGATCTCCAGCCACAGCACACGGCCGCGCAGGGTGGGATGGGCGACCAGGTCGGCCACGGACCGGGCGGGCGTCCCGGCGCCGAGCAGGGTCTGCCCGAGCGCCGTCGGGCCATCCGCGTGCGCCGTCACCGGCACCCGCGTCCAGACCCAGGCCGCGTCCTGTTCCACCTCCTGGGCCACCGCCGCCGCCAGGCCCGGCGGGGCATGCTGCGGCAGCAGCACGACGGCGTGACGGCCCGCGCGCAGGCTGGCGACAATCTCCGTGACAAAGCCATACGGTCCGGACAACGACCACCAGTAGCGCCACATGCCGGCCGCCTCACACCGCCAGTAGCCGGGCCAGGCCGGGGCCGGGCCGCCACTGGCCCGCGTCCGCCGGCGTGACCAGACCCAACTGCGTGGCGCACGCCAGGGCGCGCGCCACGGTGGCGAGGTCGCTGCCGGCCTCCAGCTCCCGCAGATCCGCGGCGCTGGCCGCTTCCCCATAGCTCGCCAGCACCGTCAGCACGGTCCACAGAGGCGGCACCGCCATCAGATCGGTCACGTCGGCCGCGTCCGCCGGGGCCGCCAGCCACGCCGCCAGGACCTCGCGCCAGCGCACCGGGTCCTGGCCCACGGCGGCCGCCAGCGTCGCCAGGGGCCGCGCGTAGAGACCGCCGCGCGCCGCCAGCCGCGCCACCTGCGGGGGATCGAGGCGGCCGAGTCCCGCCTCCCGCCAGCCGTGCATCACGGCGGCGGGCGGCCAGGGCGCCAGCACCAGGGGCTCGCACCGGGCAGGCGGCGCGCCCAGCGACCAGAGGCGGGCGGGATCGGCGACAAACACCCAACGCCGCGTCGGCGACGCGGCGGCGCGCCGCGCGGTCAGCGCCAGCGCCCGGCGCAGCGTCGCCGCATCCCAGGGCAGCGCCGCGTCGACCAGCAGCAGGTCGTGGACCCCGGGCGCGGGCGGCGGCGTGGGCGGGGCGTTCGCCAGCCAGGCCGCCAGCTCCGCCGCGTCGGCGCAGGCATAACACCGCACCGCCGCCGGCTCGCCCGCCGCACGCTGCAGCGCCGCCGGGAGCAGGTCGCGCCCCGACAAGCGGCACCCCGTCACCAGCGTCACGCCACTGACCGGACGCAGCAGCGCCGCCTCCTGCGCGGCGACCAGCGGGCTGCGCGGCCCGTCCGCGCTCAGCCGGCGGCGGTAGGTCGCCGCGGTGTCGGGCGCGGGCGGGGGGTGCGCGACCGCCGCCGCGAGTTCCGGCGCGAGCCCCGCCGGGGCGCCCAGCACGGCGCGCACGGTGGGGCTGCGCAGGGCATAGCCGCCGCCGGTGGCGTGCAGGACGCCCATCCCGACCAGCTCCTCCAGCAGCGTCGGGATCAGGTCTCCGCACGGCGCGGCAAACCCCGCCGGCCAGCAGCGCGGGGCCTCGCGTTGCAGCCAGGCCAGCGCCACCGCCGGCGCCGGCGCGGCGGGGGCGGTCGCGCTGGCGACGAGGAGCGCCAGCACCCGGTGACGGGGATCGTCCTCCAGGGCGCCGTGGAGCCGATCCTGCCGCCGCAGGCGCCACGCCGGATGGTTGAGGACCGCGTCCAGATCCGCCGCGGTGATCGCATACGGCGGACAGCCTCCCGCCGCGTAGGCTTTCTGCCGCGGGTCCTGCAGATAGCGCACCAGCCGTGCCAGGACCTCCTGCAGCAGCGCCGGCTGGTAGAGGGTGTGCGCCAACACGCGATTGATCAGGTCCTCGTCGAGGGTGAATCCCCGGGCGCGCAACGGCGTGGCCACCAGCTGACAGGCCGCGTCCGCCTCGCCGTCGTCGAGCAGGGGACCCAGCCACAACGGCGGGCCCAGCCGCGCCAGCGCTCCGGCAGCCTCCCGGCTCAGGCGCCGGACCGGGTGCCGGCCGCACAGGACGACCTTGAACCGCGGGTGCGCGTCCATGGCCTGGAGCAGGGCGCCCAGCACGGGCGCGCCCTGCTCGGCGTCCGCGGCCAGAAAGGGCTCCGCCGCGTCCAGCAACAGGAGCAGCCGCCGCGCCGCCGCCGCTTCCAGCCAGTCCCCTAGCGGCGGCGCCGTGGTCGGAGCCATGACCGGGGGCGCCACCACGCCCGGGGGCAGGGCCGCGGCGATGACCGCCCACAGCGCCGCCGGGGGGCGGGTGCGGCCGAGGCCGGCCTGGTCCAGATCGAGCCACAGCACCAGCTGGCCCTGTGCCGGGTCGTGGTGGCGCCGGGCGAGCTCCCGCAGCAGGGCGGTCTTGCCCACCTGGCGGCCACCATACAGCAGCCGGGGGCCCTGGGGGTCGGTCAGCTGCGCCATGGCCTGCTGCCGGCCGTAAAACAGTTCGACGGGCACGGCCCCCGGGCCGACGACGTCGGGCGGGGCGGCCATAAAGGGCAGGGTGCAGGCAAACAGCGCCGCCAGGCGCGTCGCCGGCGCCTGCGCGGCGAGGAACACCGCCAGCCACTCATCGAGCAGCACGAAACCCGGCGGGTGGTGGCGCGCCAGGCGCGCCACTTCCCGCCGCTTGCCCGTGTCCAGGCGGCCGAAATAGAGGACGATGAGCGGCGCCTCCTCCGCGGCCGGGGCTCGCGCCACCGTCGCCTGCACCTGGGTAAACAGCCCATCCAGGGGCACCGCGGCCGCGACGCACACCAGGCGGTAGACACCCTGCGCCCGGGAGCCGTAGGCGGCGAGCGGACACACCGCCGGATCGCCCAGGGGCGCGACCGTCAGGCGCCACGGCCCGTCCGTCTCCGCGCCCGGCCCGCGGACAGCGGGCGCGGCAAATCCCAGGTGCGCCACCAACGTCGTCAGGGCCGCGCCCAGGGACGGCTGCCGCTGCTGGCGCTTGGCCAGCACCCAGGCGGTGAGCAGCGGGTCCTCTGTGCGCCCCCAGGGGAGTGGGAGCGCCGTGAGCCGGGCGGTGGCGCCGTGCGCCGTCACCGTGTCGAGGAACGTCGGGAAGAAGTCGCCCAGGGTGGGCGCCGGCGGCGGCGCGCAGGGCAGCGGCCGGCCCTGTTCGGCATGCGCCGCATACTCCTCGGCCGTGGCCAGATCGCCGGCCGCCAGCAGGCGCTCAATCCGCGCCTGCACCGTGGCCGCGCGCCGCACCCCGGGCAGGGCGGTCAGCGTGGTCCGGGCCTGCGCCAGCTGCCGCGCCCGGACCTGCTCCAGGCGCTGCGCCACCGCCTCCAGCTCCTCCAGGGCCAGGCACAGATCATCGGTCGGGTCCGCACGGCACGCCGTCAGCCGCGCGGCGAGTTCCGCCAGCGCCGCGTCCTCGCCGGCGCCCTGCTCCCGCGCCGTCGCCAGCGCGGCCTGCAACCGGGCGGCGCGCTCGGCCACCTGCTGGCGACCGGCTGCCAGGTCTTTGTCACGCTCGATTCGCCAGCGCTGGGCGGTGGCGTCATCCGTGCGCGCGATGAGAGCGATCAGCCGCGCGGTGCGGCGGTGACAGCCGCGCTCGCGGGCGCGCGCATAAGCCGCGCCCCAGTCCGGCGCCTGGCCTGCGCTGTCGAGCAATTCGCGCTCATAGCGGACGACGTCGGGGCCGATCACCGGCGCCCAGTCCTCATCCAGGTGCAGACTGTCCAGCACCAGCAGCGGCTCGCCGAGCGCCTGCGCCCAGGGCAGGGCCGGCGGCAGGGGCACGGCGGGGTCGAGCAGCTGCTCGAGGTCGGCCAACGCGGCCCCCAGCGTCGCCAGGGCGGCGTGGAGCGGCAGGGAGGCCGCCTGCTCGCCCTGCTGGCGCACCTCCGCCCGGGCGCTGGCCAGGCCCGCGCGCAGCTCCGCATACCCCTGCTGGCGCCGCTGGGCCGCCTGCTCCGCCGGGTCCGCCTGCGCCAGCCGCCGCCGCCAGGTCACCCAGGGGGCGACCACCTCCAGGGCGTGGCGCACCTGGCGCGCCACGTCCGCCACCGCCGGGCCGACAATCGGATTGGTCTGGGCGGTGTCCCGGCGCTGGCGGTCGGCCTCGTCCAGCGCGGCCGCGACCGCTTTCTCCTCCCGCAAGCGCGCCACCGTCGCCTGCACCTCGTCCAGCAGCTCCTCGCGATCCGCCACGACCGCGTCCAGCAGGCGTCCCACCAGGCCGGTCGGTTTCAACCAGGCGTCCCACACCTTGGTGGCGGCGGCAAAGCGCAGCTTCCGGTAGCGGGCCCCCGCCCACCAGTCCTGCGCCGCCTGCCGGATCTGCGCGCCGTCCAGATCCGCCGGCCGGGTGGCGGGCGCGGCCTTGAGCGTGGGCGCGTCCAGCGGCGCCCCCGCGGCGCTCGCCTGGCTCAGCGCCTGCCGCACGGCCTCCAGGCGGGGAATATCGAGATCCAGTCGTTGCAGCAGCGGCCAGGCGCCGGTGACCTGGGGGGCGATGAGGGCCGGGCGCAGCGTCGCCGCCAGGCAGACCAGGGTGAAGGCGCGCTGCCAGGGCCGGGGAGCCGTCTGATGGCGGGGGGCGGTCTGATCGAAGGTCTGATGCAGCTGCGCCAGGGCGGACTGGAGCGGCGCCACCACCTCATCCTGGGGCGTGCGCAGGAGGCGGGCGCACGCCAGGGCGCGCAGGGCGGGGGGGGCGAACGCCGGCACCAGGGACAGACCCCGCCGCTCCAGGGACATCGCCAGGCAATAGGCGAGCGCCAGGCGATCATCGCGTACCAGGGCCGTGACCCCCGCAAGGCCCACCGCCGGCGACAAGGGCGCGTCCGGGCGGCTCCCCGCCAGCAGCGCCGCCAGGCGCACATCCGGGGCGTCGACCTCCGGCACGGCGAACGGCCGGGGCGGGCCCCGCCGCGGCCGCGGGGCGGCGCCCGGGGTGTCCGGCGCGGGGGGGCCGGCGGCGGGGGCCGGCGCGGGCACGGGGGCGGGCAGGGTGTCCGTGCCCGCCCGCGCCCGCCGCCGTGGGGTCGGCGGCGTTTCCGATGCCGGGGGTTCTGGTGCCGGGGGTTCCGATGCCGGGGTTTCTGGTGCCGGGGGTTCCGGTGCCGGGGGTTCCGGCGGCGGTGGGTCCGCGGGACGCGCCGGGGGCGCGGCCTCGGCCGCCAAGCCCAGGGTCCGTGGCGGGAGACGCCAGGCCTTTGGCGCCCGCGGCGGACGCTGCAGGGTCGCGCAGCACGCCTCGCTGATGGTCACCAACGTCTGTAAGGTGCCCGCGTACCGCTCCAGAGCCGTGCGCCAGGCTTGGGCGCGCGCCAGCATCTCGTCCGGTGAGGCATGGGGTCCGGACGCGGCGACATACGTCGGGGCGACCTCCTCCGCGTGGGCGCATAAGATCACCATGGCCTGCGTCAGGGCGAGGAACCAATGCTCCAGCTCGCCGGCGGACAAGGTCCGGCACCACAGCCCGGCCGGTGCCTGGCAGCGGGCCGCGAGCTCATCCGCCAGCGCCCGTACCTGCGGCGGCGCGTCGAGTCCGGGCAGCGGCGCTTGCTGGGACAACCAGCGGAGGCTGGTGTACAGCTGGGATATCAGCCCTTCGCTCAGGGTGCGCCGCCGCGTCGGACCGGGGTCATGCAGCGCTGCCAGACCCGCCACGGCCTCCTGGAGCGCCCGCAGCCGCGCTCCGTCGCTCTCGGCGTCCAGGCACGCGGCGGCGGCGGCTTGCACGACCGCCACTTGCTGGCGCCACGCCGCCGGGTTCGGCGGCGCCCGCCAGGTCGCGAACAGCCGCCGCGCGGTAGGCTCCCCGTCCTGGAGCGCCGCGGCCGTCACCGCCGGGTTGCTGCCGGCCCGGGGGACGGCGACGTGGTCGTCGTCCGCCCCGGGGGTCCCCGCCGCCTCCTGGGCGATAAACCGCAGGGGGGCGGCGACCACCTCGCGCCAGTGGGGCTTGCGCCGCGCAATCGCCCGCTCCATGACCTGGCGATAGATCGCCGCCTGCGCGGGAACCGACACCAGCGCCAGCAGCCGGGTGTAAAAGGTCCGCTCGTCCGGGAGCGGGTCGGGCCACAACGTGGGCGCCTGCTTGGCCAAGGCCCGGCCGATGATATGGCGATACTGCTCGGAGTAGTGCAGATAATCCGCGAAGCGCGCGACGTCGGGGTCCTCGCCCAGCGGGATCTTCAAGACCCCGCTCGTCGCCGGCGGCGGGGGCGTGGCGTGCCCGTCAGGGCGGGGCACAAGTGCGGTGGTCATAGCGGCTCTCCCCCGTGTCAGCAGCTCAGGCGCGGGCGCGCGACCGCCCCCCGCCCTCGTCCCGGCGGCCGCGCCCGGGCGCGGTCCGGGTGTGGTCAGGCGCCGCGGGTCCACGCCCGGGCGCCGGGCGCTCAGATCCGCTCCATGTGATTGGCGACAAAGAAATGCCGATCCGCGCGCGCGGCTGGATCCAGACCGGCGGCTCGCATGTGTTCCTGCAGTTCCCGGGAAAAGCGCCCCTGGGTATAGGTGCAGCTGGGGTGACCTTTTACCCGCCAGCGCGGCTCCCGCCGCCGTTCATACAACTTGCCTTTGCGTCGGGAGAGAAACCAGCCGCTCGGCAGCAGCGCTTCGAGAACGCCGACGTAGTCGTAGGGACTTTGCCGAATCCGCGTCCGCAATTCGCCGATCAACGCCGCTTTGTGCTGATTCTGCAGTGCCACCAGCTGGCGTTGTTGCTCCAGCAGGCGTTGCTGACCCACTGCAATGCTGGCCTGTAGGCTGGCTTCCCCGCTCGTGACGTCGCCCGCCGCCGGCGACTGCTCACTCTCCGTCACCATCGCTGTCTCCAGATAGGCCGCGACGTGCGCGGCACTCAATGCAAAAAGAAGGCACCGCTTACCTGACGAAAAAGGCCACCTTCCGCCCTGGTAACGCGTGCCGAATTCCCAAAGGAACAGCGGCATACACGCCGGAATGCCGTGGCGAACATGCACCTGGAAGAAGGCTCATCACGACCGGAACCGCAGGTAATCAATGCCACAATGCTACAGCGAATCTCGGCGCTAAAACAAGCGGTTACGTGGTCAGATATCGTCATGACCAATTCTGACCCGCCGCCGGACACGCGGCCGTTTCCGCGCACGGCGCCGGAGTGAATCTTCCGATAATACTTGACGTTATCCACGGAACGCGCGCGGAGTCCGGGGCTTGCCGCCCCCCGCAGACCACGGCCCTCCCTGACTTGCATAATCAGCGGAAACGGGGGATTTTATGCGTTCAGTCCCGGTCCTTTTTCCACCGGGTAACGCAGGGAGAAAACCGTCCAGACCATGCTGTCGCCGGTGACGAAGCGCCAGGCGTTTTATGCCTATTCCGGTCCGGAACTTGACCACGGCATGACCGTGGCGCGCCCGCCCGTCCGCAGGAGAACGCCGCGTGTCTGAGGTGGTATTTGCCCTCCCGTCCGGACGGATCACCTGTGCGGTGACCGCGGAAACGCTGGCGCTGGGTAATCTGTTGGGCATCGCGCCCGCGGCGGAGCCGCCGCAACCCTACGCCTTCATTGCCAAGGTCACCGGTCGTCATTGGCCGACGCGCCCGCTCGTGATGCGCCACATCTTTATGCGCCTGTGCGCCAGCTTGCTGGCGCGGCCCGCGCACCAGGGACTGCCCGGCCCCGTCTGGGCCCTCGGGCTGGCCGAAGCCGGTGCGCTGCTCGCGGGGGGGGTGGCCAACACCCTGGCGCAGACCCAACACCGGGACGATCTGTATTTCCAGCACACCACCACGCGGCCGGCTGCTGACAAGCCGCTGCTGGACCTCGGCGCGCCCGGGGCGGCACAGTACCTTCACCGCCCCCTGAGCCTGTTCGAGGAGCCGTTCTTTCACGCCCGGACCCTGGTGCTGGCGGACGAGCACCTGACCCCGGAGCACCCGCTCTGCCACCTGGCGGAGCGGCTCGGCGCGCTGCCCCTGGACGCCGAACGCATCATCCTGCTCAGCCTCACCAACTGGCTGGACCATGCCGCCCGCCAGGTCGTCACCCAACGGGTCCAGGACGCCTGGGGACGGCGGACGCGCCGCCCGCCCCAGCTCACCTGGTGCAGCCTGCTGGAGGGTACCGTGGCGTATCAGCCGCACCCGGTCAGCGCGCCGCCGGCGCCCCCCGCCCCGTCGCCGGTCACGCCCCGGCCGGCGCCGCTGGCCGCGGATCATCTGGGCCGGCGCGGGCTGCAGCTGCCCCTGGCGCCCCCGCTGAATGCCCTGCGCCTGGTCGCCGGCGGACCCGGGCCCGCGGGGCAGGAACTGCCGGCGGTCGCCCTCATCGGCACCGGCGAGTATGTCCTGCAGCCCTATCTCGCCGCCCTGCGCCTCGCGGACAAGGGTTATCCGGTCAATTTTCACTGTTCCAGCCGCACCGTCCTCCTCCCGGGCGGCGACATTGCCGCGGTGCAGGCCATGCCCGATCCCTATCTGTCGGGGCAGCCCCATTACCTGTATAACCCGCCCGATCCCCGCGTCTACCAGACCGTGGCGCTCTACGAGACGCCCGAAGCGGCGAGTCAGCCCCACGCCGGCATGACCGCCACCACCTTGCGTGACGACCTCGGGCGTTGGGGCTGAGGGCCGGCCCGCGCCCCCGCCACGCGGCCCTACCTCACGCCCCTGCGGGGTGCTATAGTTTTGGTCGATCCGGGCGCGCCCCGCGGCCGCGGGCCGTGACCGGATCTCGGAGCGAGCTGAACTCCGCCTCAACACCCAGCGCCCGGGCCGGCCTCCGCCGCCAGCCCGCCGGGTTCCCGGCCCGCGCGCCGCCGCGCGCATCCCCGGCCACGGACCCGGGTGCCGCCAAGGCGGCGCCACGCACCCGCCGCCGCGCCCGCTTGCCGTCCATCCCCCGTTCCCGGGCCCGTCCGGCGCTCCCCCCCCCTCGGGAGCCGGTTCACCCGTGCGCCCCCCTTTTCCGCGATCCTCGATCGCCTGGTAGCTGACCAGTCCCCAAACAGCGATCGCCGCTCCCCTGGAGCCGGTTCTGTGGCCGACGCCCTGTCGTCTCGCCCCGCGTCCCAAACGGTCCTCGCGGCCGTTCCTGCCCATCACTCATGAGAATTACGCCTCGGTCCTCCGACGCGTAAGCCTGGCTCATGGGTCGCTCACCATCCCGGGTTACAGGCGCCCCTGTCCGCTCCGCCCCCGGCGGAGCAGAGGAGTTCACCATGCAAACCATCGTCGCACTGGCGATCAACCCCGAGCGTTATCGGGAAAACGAAGGTCTCTGCGTCCTCGCCGAGACCGTCACCATTGACGGCCTGGAACTGGCCCTGCACGAAAGCGTCGATGACGACGCCGACGACTACACCGTCAGTGACCCGGTCACCGGAGCCAGGTTGGCACAGGGACAGACGCCCACGGACGCCATCGCCAACGCCAAGGTCGCCTTGGCCCAGGCGGAGGCGTACTACCAGATGGGCAGCCGACCCGCGCTGCTGTGGCGCCTGCGCGAAGCCTTCCGCTTCGCCCACTAGGCGCGCACCCGACCGGCGCCGGTCAGGAACATGACCGGCGACGTGCACAGCCCCGGAGTCCGGCGGGAGGTGCCTGGACACGGGGACAGTGGAGGTCTCGTGATGGATTATCTGGATGAGGGGATGAAGCGGCGGATCAAGGACGGTCTTGCCGGGATGAAAACGGTTATCCCCGGGTTTTGCCCGCGGCGGCAACAATTGGAGATGATTGCCGAGGTGTCGCGGGTGCTCGCCGGGGACACGGACGAGCGGGTGGGGGTGGTTGAAGCCGGGACGGGTTTGGGCAAAAGCTTCGGTTATGGCATTCCCGCCGTCGCCGTCGCCACCGCCCGCCAGCAGCGGCTGGTCATTTCCGTCTCGACCATCTCGTTGCAGGAGCAGTTGCTGCAACGCGATCTGCCGATGTTGGCCCAGGGGACCGGCTGGTCGTTCACCACGGCCATTGCCAAAGGCCGCAGCCGGTATGCCTGTCCGCTCAAGATGGACAACGCCAGCGCGCTCGCCGTGCGCGACTTGCTGGCGGCGTTCCGCGATCGGACCTGGGCTGGGGATAAGGAATCCGTACCCGGTCACCTGCGGGTGGATTGGGCCGGCATCGCCGCCTCCAGTCAGGACTGTATCGGCCGCGCCTGTCCCTGGTTCGCGGAATGTCCCGCGGAACAGGCCCGGGCGGCGGTGCGGCAGGCGGATATCGTGGTGACCAACCACGATCTGCTGGTAGCCGATTTGCGGGCGGGCCCCGGCGTGTTGTTGCCGGAACCGGAAAAATGCCTGCTCGTCGTCGACGAGGCGCATGGCTTGCCGGAGAAGGCACGCAACACCCGGGAAGGCTTTGGGGTGGAATATACCCAGCTGGCAATCCGGCGCTCGGCGAAACGGTTGTCCACGGCCTTGCGCCGCTGGCGTTTCCTGCTCGGGTTTGCCGAATGGTGGCGTTTGGGGCAAACGGCCCGGGCGTTGGGAGCCCTCTCCCGGTGCCTGGTGCGCACGCCCTGGCAGGGAACCGCGCCCTCGCGCTGGTTGTTTGACGCCGGTGTGGTGCCGCGGGAACTTCTGGCCACGGCCCGCACCCTGGTGACCGCGAGTGGCCGACTGGCGGAGCACCTGCAGGAACGGCGACTGGCCTTATTGCAGGATGCCCGCGACGGACGGCTCGATCCCCTGGTCGCCCAGGAGGTGAATGCCGTCATTGGGGAGATCGGGGGGATTGCCACCCAGATCGGCAATGCGCTGGCGTTGTTCTGTGCCCGTGACCCGGGAACAGGGCCGCCGCCGGCGCGCTGGATCGATCGCCGGGAAGAGCAGGGGCAGTGGCGCCATCGTCTGCGGGTGGCGGAAGTCAGCGCGGCGGCCTTTCTGGAAGAAATGCTGTGGCGCCGGACGGCCGGGGCCGCCTTGGCCTCCGCGACGATCACCTCGATGGGGACGTTCGACCGATTTGTCGAAACCTGTGGGCTTCGCGGCCATGTACGGACCTTGCGCCTGCCGCATGTGTTCGATTACGCCCAGCAAGGCGTGCTGTGCGTGCCGCAGATGGCCAACGCGCCGGATGCGCCGGGGCATACCGCCGAGGTCTGCGCGCTCATCCGGGCGCGGTTGCGGCCGGGCGAGGGTCTGCTGACGCTCTTTACCAGTCGTCAGGCCATGAACCAGGCGGAAGACCTGCTGCGTGATCTGGGTCCCGCCTTGCTGGTGCAGGACCGCTTGCCCAAGTCCGAGCTGCTCCGCCGCCACGCGGAGAACATCCAGGACGGTCGGCTCAGCGTGATCCTGGGGATGCAGTCGATGTCGGAGGGCGTGGATCTCCCCGGCAAACTCTGCGCCACGGTCGTCATCGCCAAACTGCCGTTCTCGGTCCCGACCCATCCGGTCGAGATTACCGAGGCGACGTGGCTGCGACAACAGGGGCGGGATCCCTTCCGGGAAATGACCCTCCCGGCCACCAGCGTCAAGCTGATGCAGTCCGTGGGGCGGCTGATCCGCAAGGAAACGGATACCGGCATGGTGATCATTGCCGATAACCGGATGACCACCCGGCGCTATGGCCAGTCCTTACTGAAAGGCCTGCCGCCCTTCCGTCTCGATCTCGGGCGCCCGCTGGCCCAGATCCAGACACCCGGCACCCCCCCTTAAAAAAACGCCTTCGGGCACCCCTTTAACCGGCCTCGTGCCGGTTTTTTTTGCGCGCGCGGGGGCGCCGCGCGCCTCACAGCGGCAGGTCGGCGAGATTGCCCTTAGCGTGCAGCCAGGCACGGCGATCGGCGGCGCGTTTCTTGGCCAAGAGCATATCCATGAGTTGCTGGCTCTCCGTGGGGTCATCGATGGTCAGCTGCACCAGGCGGCGGGTGTCGGGGTGGAGGCTGGTCTCGCGCAACTGCCCCGGGTTCATCTCCCCCAGGCCCTTGAAGCGCTGGACGCTGACCTTGCCCTTGAGCTTTTCCGCCTCGATGCGGTCGAGGAGGCCGCGCTTCTCATCCTCGTCCAGGGCGTAGAAGACCTGCTTGCCGACATCGATGCGGTAGAGGGGCGGCAGGGCGACGTAGACATGGCCCTCCGCCACCAGGCGCGGGAAGTGCCGCAGGAACAGGGCGCTGAGCAGGGTGGCGATGTGGGCGCCGTCGGAGTCGGCGTCGGCCAGGACGCAGACCTTGCCGAACCGCAGGCGCGACAGGTCCTCGCTGCCGGGGTCGACGCCGATGGCGACGCTGATGTCGTGGACCTCCTGGGAGCCCAGGACCTCCTCCGGGTCCACCTCCCAGGTGTTGAGGATCTTGCCGCGCAGGGGCAGGATGGCCTGGAACTCCCGGTCGCGGGCCTGCTTGGCGGAGCCGCCGGCCGAGTCGCCCTCCACCAGGAAGAGCTCGCCGCGCTGGGGGTCGGTGGCGGTGCAGTCGGCGAGCTTGCCGGGCAGGGCCGGACCGCTGGTGACCTTCTTGCGCACCACGGTGCGCCCGGCGCGCAGCCGGGCCTGGGCGGCGCCGATGGCGAGCTGGGCGATGGCCTCGCCGTCCTGGACGTGCTGATTGAGCCAGAGGCTGAAGGCGTCCTTGACCACCCCGGTAACGAAGGCGGCGCACTCCCGGGAGGAGAGGCGCTCCTTGGTCTGCCCGGAGAACTGGGGGTCGAGCAGCTTGACCGACAGGATGTAGGCGCAGCGCGCCCAGACGTCCTCGGGGGCGAGCTTGACGCCCCGGGGCAGCAGGTTGCGAAACTCGCAGAAGTCGCGCACCGCCTCGGTCAGGCCGGTGCGCAGCCCGTTGACGTGGGTGCCGCCCTGGACGGTGGGGATGAGGTTGACGTAGCTCTCGGCGCAGGGCTCGCCCCCCGCCGGGGTCCAGAGCAAGGCCCAGGCGGCAGCCTCGGTGCGGGCCGCGAAGTGGCCGGTGAAGGGCGTGGCGGGGATCAACTCGCGGTCGGGAAGGGACTGGAGCAGATAGTCCTTGAGGCCGTCCTCGTAGTACCAGGTCACCGCCTCGCCGCTAGCCTCGTCGCGGAAGGTCACGGTGAGCCCGGGGCAGAGCACGGCCTTGGCCTGGAGCAGGTGCTTGAGGCGCCGCACGGAGAAGCGCGGGCTGTCGAAATAGCTCGGATCGGGCCAGAAGCGCAGCCGGGTGCCGGTGTCCTTGCGCGGGACCTTGCCGACCGGTTCCAGGTCCGACACCTTGTCGCCGTGGGCGAAGGCCATGTGATGCTCCCGCCCGTCGCGCTTCACCCACAGGTCCACGCGCTGGGACAGGGCGTTGACCACCGAGATGCCGACCCCATGCAAGCCGCCGGAAAAGGCGTAGTTGTCCGCGGAGAATTTGCCGCCGGCATGCAAGCGGGTCATGATGACCTCCGCCCCGGGCAGCCCCAGCTCCGGATGGCGGTCGACCGGCATGCCGCGCCCGTTGTCGGTCACCTCCAGGGAGCCGTCGGCGAAGACCACCACGCGGATCTCGCGGGCAAAGCCCGCCAGGGCTTCGTCGACGCTGTTATCGATCACCTCCTGGGCCAGGTGGTTGGGCCGCGTGGTGTCGGTGTACATGCCCGGGCGCTTGCGCACCGGGTCCAGCCCGGACAGCACCTCAATCGCCGCGGCGTTATAGCTGGCAGACATCGCAGAGTCCTTCCCGTGGGGGTGAGCGAGGGGCGGAGCGGGGGATCACACCCGACCGCGCATGGCCGGCATGATACGGCTTTTCAGGTCGGTAATGCTATCTGATGCCTGCCACCAAGGACCGTGAAAGGCCACCGTCCCGCCGCTCATCCCGCCACCGGGGCCGGGAGAGCGCCCGCCAGCAGCAGCACCAGCCACGGGAGCCACCACCGCCGGGTGCGCGGCGTATCCGCGGTCACGCCGGCGCGCGCGCCCGGGCGCGTGCGCACGCGCCCGGCCACGTACGCCGCGTGCGCCTGCCGGGCCTGCGGGCTGGCCTGATGCGCCGCCAGCACCCGCCGCCACGCACGGCGATAGCGGTAGGGGATACGCCCGGCGGCCAACGGCTCGAGGGTCGCCGCCAGGGCGCGCAAGGCCACGGTCCCCGCCGGGTGACCTTCGGGAAAGACGCCGCGGTCCATGAACACCACCAGTCCCCGCACCGGCACCGTGCCCGCATACCGTCGCACCGCGGCCAGATGCGTGGCATTTTGCTTGAGCGGGTTGTAGAACGCGTGGCGCTGCGGGCCAATGACCTGCGTCCAGTAAGGCCGGTCGGGAGCGCCATAGAGCAGGCCACCCAGATTCTTGCTTTCGAGCACCAGGATGCCATGCGGGGTCAAGGCCAGATGGTCAATCTGGCTATAGCGACCCGTGCCAAACCGCAGCAGCAGATCGTCGGCGCGGCGGGTAAACCGGGCGCGCACCACCGCGCTCACCGCCGCCTCGCCCGCCTGCCCCCGCTGCTGGGCACGGGTGAGGGGGGCGGGCGCCCGCCGCGCCCGAACCCCGTGCCCGACGCGGCGCACGAGGGCGCCCAGGGCATAGCCGACGCCGAACGGCGCCAGCGCCACGGCCAGCGGGGGCAGGGTTACGAGATGGGGCATCTTGAGACGAACCCTCCTGCGTGGGGCCGCGCGGGCGCCGCCCGCGGCTGGCCAGCGGTCACCGGGGCGCACCGACCGGGGCCACGTGCCGCGCCACAGGACACCCCAGCGCCGCGGGTCTGAGTGGGAAGCGCCCGCGCTTCACCCGGTCGGCTGCCCGCGCGCGCACCGTCGGCAAGCCCCCGGTTTCCAGCGCATACCCTAGCGGCGTTTCCCAGCGGAATTCACGCGCAAGGGAGGCCAATACGCACGCCTTTGCGGCCAAACACTGCCAGCGTTACTGGGCCTGCCTGGGGTCCGGTCGCGCGCGGCAGCACCGCCGCTCCGTGTGGCGCTATCCGCCGGCGGACAATGTGGTAAATTGCTGTTCATACCGGTGGGGTACCGCAGCGCTCCTGGCCGACCCCAGCGCGTGGTGGCTTCCCGGTGTCCCGACCGCCCCGCGGCGGGCGCCGCACCCCCGCGCACCACCGTTCATGCCTGTCAACAGAGTTACCGGGTGACCCACATGCCGACCGCTTCCTCCCTACGCTGCCGCCCCCGCGGCTGGCTGAGCACCGCCTGCGGTGCCTGGCTCCTGTGCGCCCAGGCGCACGCCCTGGATGGCACCCCCGGCACGCCGGCGCCGGCGTGGGACGACACCCCGGTCGCGGCGCGCCTCCTGGCGGACCTGCACACGCAGCTCGCCGTTCAGGCGCGCGCCTGGGTACGCGTGGATGTGCAGATCGAGGCCGCCAGCGACACCCCGGGCGCGGCATGGCTCCGCGAGCTGGCGGACCGCGCTACCCGGTTGCTGGCCAGCCTGCCCGCCGGCTCCTATCGCGCGCTGGACCGTCCCGTCACCCAGCCCAGCCTGACGCTGGAGATTGACGACGCGGCCCTGGCGGTCCTGGAAGACTCCCCCTGGGTCGCCGCGGTGGAGCCGCTGCCCCCCTCGCCGCTGATGACGCATTCGGGCGAGGCGCCCACGGTCCAGCGGGCGCCCGAGCCCATCGCCGATGAGTATGTCGTGGTGTTCAAGGAGCAGGCGTTCAGCTGGGCCGCGCGCCGGGTGGGGGAACTGGGCGCCGAAGTCAGCAGCCTGGGCGCCGGCCTGGCGACCCAGTACCAGGGCCAGCTCGCGGCGCAGTGGCATCACGCCCTGCCCGGGGTGGGGCTGCGCCTGAGTGCGGCCGCCGCGGACGCCCTGGCCAAGGATCCGCGCGTCGCCCTGGTGGAGCAGAACGGCCGGGTGTCAATCGACGCGACCCAAGCCCAGCCGCCCTGGGGGCTGGATCGGATCGACCAGCGCGCCCTGCCCCTCGATCAGGGCTTCACCCCGGTTAACACGGCGCCGGGGGTGAACGTCTATGTCATCGATACCGGCATCCGGACCTCCCACGTCGACTTCGCCGGCCGTGCCACCTGGGGCACCAATCAAGTCGATGATCTGGACGCGGATTGCCATGGCCACGGCACCCATGTCGCCGGCATCGTCGGCGGCGACACCTACGGTGTGGCCAAGGAGGTCAGCCTGATCGCGGTCAAGGTGCTCGATTGCGCCGGGTCCGGGTCCTATTTCAGCGTACTGGGCGGCATCGACTGGGTGGCGGCCAACCACCAGGCCCCAGCGGTGGCGAACATGAGTCTCGGCGGGGATTATTCCGCCGCGCTCAATCAAGCCGTCGCCAACGCGGTCGCGGCCGGGGTGCCGATGGTCGTGGCGGCGGGCAATGAGGCCGTCGATGCCTGCACCCGCTCCCCGGCCGCGGCGCCGACCGCGCTCACGATCGGCGCCAGCACCGCGGATGATGCCCGGGCCTATTTCTCGAACTACGGGCCCTGCGTCGATCTCTTCGCCCCCGGTGCCGCCATCCTGTCCGCTAGCGTGGCGTCGGACACGGCCGCGGTCACCCTGAGTGGCACCTCCATGGCCGCGCCGCATGTCGCCGGCGCCATCGCGCTCTACCTGCAGGACAATCCCGGGGCCACCCCGACGGACATCGCCACCTTCGTCACCACCAACGCCACCGCGGGCGCCTTGACGGATATCGTCCTGGGCTCCCCCAACCGCCTCCTGTTCACCGCGGAGGCCGACCGCGCCCAACTGGCGGTCCAGACCGCCGGGCTGGGGACCGTCACCAGCACGCCCGCCGGCATTGACTGCGGCGCCACCTGCGCCGCCAGTTTCGACCGCGACGCGGCGGTGGAGCTGACCGCCACCCCGGGACCGGACTGGTCATTCGCCGGCTGGGGGGCGGATTGCGCCGGGACGAGCGCCACCTGCACCCTGGTGATGGACGAGCTCAAAACCGTCGCGGCGACCTTTGTCGACGCCAACGGCGCCAGCGAGCGTTTCCCGGCGGGCGGGACCTGGCCCGCGGGGTGGCTGAACCCGGACGAATCCGCGGCCCCGTGGGAGATCGTCGCCACGCCGGTGAGCGAGGGCCAGGCCAGCCTGCAATCCGGGGCGATCACGGCCGGGCAGATGACCCTCCTGCGCCTGGAGGATTATTTCGCTGCCGGGGAGGTGACCTTCGACTGGACGGTCTCCAGCGAAACGGGCTGGGATTGGCTGGCCTTCTATCTCGACGGCGAGCTGCAAAACGCCATCTCCGGGTGCGCGGTGTGGTCCCCGCTCTGCTGGCAACCCCAGCGCTTCCCGCTGACGGCCGGTCACCACGTCCTCGAATGGGCCTACCAGAAGGACGGCAATACCGATCTGGGCCGCGATGCGGGCTGGCTGGACAACGTCGCTCTGCCCGCCCGCGTGACGCCGCCGCCGAATGAACCGCCCCTGGCGGCTGCGGGCGGCCCGTACACCGTCAGCGCCGGGGAAGCCGTGACCCTGGACGGGCGGGCCTCGCGGGACCCCGACGGTACGCTCGTCACCTACGCCTGGGACTTTGGCGACGGCGCCACCGGCACGGGCGTCACCCCCAGCCATGTTTATACCCGCGCCGGCAGCTACAGCGTCACCCTGACCGTCACCGATGATCGCGGCGCCAGCGACCGCAGCACCTCCCTTGTCACCGTGACCCCGCCGCTTCAGGAGCTGTTCTTCGATGGCTTCGAGCAGGGGCCATGGAACAATAACTGGGTCAGCGACAGCCAAAATGCCTGGTTTACGTCCACCCAACGGGCAGCCGATGGCTGGCGCTCGGCCGAGGTCGATGGCGTGGCCAAGGACGCGACCCTCACCTCCCGGTCCATCCCCCTGCAGGGGGCGCAGGAAGCGACCATCACTTTTGAGTGGTATATCGAAGCCGGCCTGGATGCCGGTGAATACCTGGCCTTTGATCTGTCGCTGGATGACGGGCAGACCTGGTGGGAACAGGCGCGCTTGCGCGGCAACGTCGATCCCGAGAATCAGACCCTGGTGGCCGAAATCCCGATCACCGGGTTAGCCTCCAATGACGTCCTCCGCCTGCGCTTCCGCGGCACCATGTCCGCGGGGGATGAAGACGCCAACGTCGATATCGTCCGGGTCGTGGCGCCATTGCCGGACCCCGATGCCGGCGCCCCACCCACCGCCGTGGCGGGCGGGCCCTATACCGGGATCGAACAGGAACCGATCACGTTCTCGGCCGGGGCCTCCACCGACCCCGATGGCGCCATCGTGAGCTACACCTGGACCTTTGGTGATGGCACGACCGGCACCGGCGTCGCCCCCACGCATACCTACCCCACCGCCGGCGACTATACGGTCGGCCTGCTCGTCGAGGATGACGCCGGTAACCGCACCCGCGCCTGGACCACGGTCACCGTCACCGTGCCGCCGGGAACCCCGGTCGAGCTCTGGACCGACAGCTTCGAAAACGGCCGCTGGAACGGCCGCTGGGAACAGGACAGCCAGAACGATTGGCTGATCACCACCCAACGCGCCACCGCCGGCCGTGCCGCCGCCGAAGTGGATGGCCTGGCGACCGACGCCACGCTCACCTCGGTCCCGATCGACCTGCAGGGCAGCCGCCGGGCGGTGATCGCCTTCGCCTGGCTGATCGAGGGGAGCTTCGATGCCGGGGAATACCTGGCCTTTGACGCCTCGCTGGATGGGGGCGCGACCTGGCGCGAATACGCCCGGCTCAGCCCCGAACAGGGTCCCCGGGACCAGTGGCAGACGCCGGTGATCGAACTCAACGATCTCGCGAGCAATGACCAGCTGCGGTTACGCTTCCGCGCCCGGGCCTCCGCGGCGGACGAAGATGCCAATGTCGACGCGGTGCGGGTGCTGATCGTGCCGCGGCAGCCGGCGGATGGCGCCCCCCCGGTGGCGGACCCGGGCGGCCCCTATCGCGGGGAAGGCGGCCAGCCCCTGGCATTTGACGCCCGCGGCTCGTCCGACCCCGATGGGCAAGTCGTGGGTTATCACTGGGACTTTGGGGACGGGGAGACCGCCCTCGGGGCCCAGCCGACGCACGTCTACGCCGCTCATGGTCAGTACACCGCCACCCTCACCGTCACCGACGACCAGGGCAACAAAACCCACCGCACCGTGCCCGTGACGGTCACGATCCCACCCGGGGTCGTGACCACGCTCTTCAGCGACCAATTTGAGAACGGACAATGGGCTGGATTATGGGAGGAGGATTCCCAGGACGCCTGGGCCACCACCTATGAGCGGCGCACCAGCGGCGCCTGGTCGGCGATGGTCGACGGTCCGGCGGTGGATGCCACCCTGACGTCGCCGCCGATCGATCTCCTCGGCGCCACGCAGGTCCGCGTCACCCTCGACTGGTACCTTGAAGCGGCGTTTGATGCCGGCGAGTATCTGGCCGTGGATGTCTCGCGCGATGACGGCCGGACCTGGATGCCTGCGGCGACCCTGCAGGGCGATAGCGCTGACGAAGGGCGCTGGGTGCGGGCGGCGATCGACGTGGCGGCGTTGCCGGCCGACGCGGTGCTGCGTCTCCGCCTCCGCGCCACGGTGTCGACCTGGAATGAGGACGCCAACGTCGATACGCTCGCGGTGACGACCTATTGACGCGCGACGCTCGGGAACGGTCTGTTGACGGCCGGTCGGGGCGGGCGGTGCCTGGCCTCCTGGCCGGGGCAACCGGGGCGACCCGGTACCGGGGGGTGGTGCCGCTGATTTGCAACTCAGGCTCAGCGGCCGGCCTCACGACCCCGGCTTAAGCCGGCGGGCAGACCGGCAAGAATAACACGGTCGCTACGCCGGAATTAAGCCGCTGGCTCGCCGCAGACGCCGCCGGAGCCGCCACCGCTGGGGGCGCTCACCTGGCTCACCGTCGCCAGGGGCTCCGGGCCGTAACGGAGCGGCTCATCAAAATTATGGCTGAGCATGTCGGCCCAATTGCGCGGCTCGCCGGGCTTGATCCGGCCAGTGGCATAGGCCGCATCCCAGGCCAGGCGATGCCGCAACACCTGGTGCAGATCCCACAGCGTATCGGCCTCGTCCCCATGGCCAACGCGGAAGGATTCGTTCGGCGCCAGCCCCATGGCGGGTTTCACCAGGTCCTCGATGGCCCGCATCCGTTCCCAGGTATAAATCGGCGTCCCGTGCCGATCGCGACAGAAGCGGAGCACGTCGCCCACTTGGCCCAGCGCGGCCCGGGCACAGGTTTCGCAGGCGGCATCGATCAGGCGGAGCTGCCGCGCGGTGAGCGTTAGCGTATAGGTTTGGTCCAAGGTCTACTCCAATGCTGCCGGTTACGCGCGGGCGAGCGGGTGATCACGCGGCACGATGAAACCCGCGGCATGCGGGTGGCCGCCACCCCCATACTGCTCGGCAATGCGCGCCACATCCAGCCCGTCGGGGGCGGAGCGGAGGCTGAAACGCCGCACGTCGGGCCCATCGACATAGCACGCGGCAAACGGTTCGCCCTGGCTCAGAAGATGGCCGGCGTCGCTGGCCAGGGCCGGCGGGAGGTTCGCCACCGGGACCGCCAGGCCGCCGATGGTCAGGCGCCGTTGGTAGCGCGGCAGGAGCGTGGCGAGGTCGGTGCGCCGCTGCCGCTCGAGGACGGTCCCCTCGCTGACCAGCCGGGCCAGGGCGCCGGGATCGTGCAGGAAGCCCGCCCACAGGGCAAAGTCGGCGGGGTAGGACATGAGGGCCGCCTGAATCTCCCGGGTGCCGGGCAGTGCAAAGCGCCACAGGTCACGGTCCTGAATGTGATGAATCAGCGGCGGGGCAGCGGCGGTATGGAAATACTCCCAGGCCAGCATCGCCCCACATTTGTCCAGGTCGAACACCGTCTGCACATTGGCTGGCAAGTCGACCAGCTCCTCGACGGCCGAGCGATGATGATCCAACACGACCAGGCGGCGTGCCTGGGCGGCCAAACGCAGCAACACCTCGCGCTTGTAGGAAAAGTCGACCAGCAAGACCTCCCGTCCCGCTACGTCCGGGGGGGCGTCACCGTATACGCCGGGATGAAAGTCCACGGCCGCCGCGCCCAGGGCCTGGTGGACGACGGTGGCCGCCCCGAAGCCGTCGGCGCAGTGGGCATGGTAGATGCAAAGCGTTTTGCCCATCTCACCGCCCCCGCGACGGCGACCAGCCCTGCAAGGGGTCATCCCAGCCTTCGTGCGCGGAACGATCGTCATCGAAGATCAGGGCGCCGCCGGTCTGGTACTCCGTGACCCGGGTCTCGAAGAAATTCTTCTCCTTCTTCAGTTCCATCTGCTCTGACATCCAGGGGAAGGCGTGATAGGCGTCGTTGAACGGTTGCGGCAGACCCACGGAGCCCAGGCGCATGTTGGCGAAGAATTTGGCGGTCGCCAGATGCTCCGGGGCCGAGTAGCCGAGGATCGGACCATCCTTGAGGCAATAGGCGATGTATTCGCCTTCCAGGGCCAGGGCATGCTGCGTGTCCTGGGTGATGATGGCTATCAGCTCCGCGGTCAGCGCGGCCGGGTATTGCGCCATGAATTCGCGAATCAGCGCCACGCCGAAGCCGATGTGTTGCGATTCGTCGCGGGCAATATAGGCGAATTGTTCCGCCCCGCCCCGAAAACGCCCCAGCCGGGCCAGTTGCTGGACCGGGCCGAGCAACGACACCCAGAACCAGACGCCCTCGAAGATCAGGAACCAGAACACCAGGGAGCGCAGCAGGGCTTGCTGGTTTTCCAGGTCGTCGGCGAAGACCTCGGTGACGGACCAGCGATTCGCCAGGGCCGTGCCCAAGGCCTCCAGCACCGGCGCGGACATTGCCTGCGCCATTTCCACCCGCGCCTTCATCGCCGGCACCACCTTCCAGGTGTCGTAGATGGTCAGGGGTATCCCTAGGTTTTCGATGACGTAGCGGTAGCTGCGGGTATGCAGCCCTTCCTCCCATACCAGGCGCTTGAAGAAATGACGGATCTCGGCGGGCTGGAAGACGGAGAGGAAGGTCTCCGCCGCGTCGTCGCCGCGCTCGATGTCAAAGGTAGTGAGCTGGGCCATCACCGCTTCAAACAAATGCTGATGGCGCGGGTCCAGCGCCAAATCCTTGTAATCGGCCACATCCGGCCCGACCGCGATTTCCTCAGGCGCCCAGTTATTGTTTTCCTGGGCGCGGGCCATGGTCCAGGCCCATTCGTAGGCGAATGGCTCCAACTGGTAGGAATCACAGGGGCCAAGCAGCGGTTTATGGGTGATTGACATCAAAAAAATCCTGCGCAGTGCCTGGTAGCCAAGCGCGGAGGCGCCCCACGGCGGAAGCCGGGGCTACGCGCGCCAATCGGGTCGAGGGACGCGGGACCCGGGGGGGCGGATCCCGCGACGAGGGGCCACCCGGTCGCGGCCAGGCGCCGGGCGTGCCGGCCGTGGCCCGCCGCCGGGCACGGCTTACGCCGGGGGGTTCAGCCGCTCCCGCAGCTTTTTGCCGGGCAGGAATTTCACCCCGTGGCGGGCCGGAAAGACCATCGCGACGCCCGTCCGCGGATTGCGGCCCTGGCGCTCCTCCCGCACGACCGGCTTCAGCTTGCCCAGCCCCGGCAGCACCACCTCGTTGCCATGGCGCAACACGGCGCCAATATGCTCACTGGCGGATTGCAAGAGTTCCCGCACCCGGGTCTGCGGCAGGCCGGTATCCAGCGCCAGCGTCGCGATCAATTCACTTTCAGTCATCGTCAGGCCCTCCGGTCAAAATGAAGCGGGTTGGATTAGTTCAGCGACGACTCGCCATCGCTTTCATTATCGAAAGAAAAATACTCATGGATCTCCAGCAGGATGCCACTATGGATCGCCTCCTGGACTCGCTCCGGGCTGGGCGTGCTGGTGTGCTTGAAGGCGCGCCGCCAGCCCGCGCGTGAACCCGACAGCACGCACCGCGCCATGAGTTTGCGGGCATTCACCGGGGTTTCTTCCAGGGTGATAAAGTCGAGGATTTCGACCATCACCACCGGGACGAGTTTGGCCAAAAACCGGCGCTGAAATTGGTCGGGAAACTCAGAGAAGGAAATCTTGCCCAGGGTTTTGCGCCAGGTCTTGGCGATCCCCAGAGCGACGGCCTCAGACAATACCCGGTAGGTTTCAACTCGCATCGCTTTCCTCCAGCGCGCGCCGGCGCACGACCTTGCGCGCCTGGACGTCCGGCCGATGGGCCCGGGAACGCGCGACGCAGGCGCGACAGCGCCATTGGTTATTCCGCTTTTCGCCCCGCTGCGCCAGCGGATGGTACTGGCAACACGACGGGCAATAAAAATCACCGGTGACACTCATGCCGTCACCGTGCCCTCAGGTGAGGCGGGGACGGTCGCTGGCCCGGACACGCGGCCGTGCCCGTGCGCGCCCGGCGCCGCGGGCGGGCAACCCCAGGACCGAACGCCCCGGTTCACCCTGGCGATCGCCGGGGCGGACGCTCAAGGGGCGTCCTCGCGCTCCAGCCCAACCGCCCAATCGCGGACCATGGCGGCCGCGCCCTGCAGTTCCAGTCCATGGGTGACCCAGCGGCGACGCGTGGGAAAGCGCTGCAGGACCAGAGCGGTCTCCTCCATATCCGCGCCCAGGCGCCGCAGGGTGGCGGCCAGCGCGACCACCCGTTCGCGCGAGGGGCCGTCCGGGCGGAGTTCAGCGACCATCGTCGGCCACCCGCTCACGCCAGCACTGCCAGGTGCGATACGCCTCTTCCGGCGAGGCGTAGCGATGCTGCCCACACCACGCGGGCGTCCGCGCGCTACTGCTGGGGACCGGCTCGCGATTCCATTCCAGGGCCCGCGACAAGCACAATCCATTGCAGCGCACCGCCCATTGCTCGTCCGCCGCCCCGAGAGGGGAGACCCGTTCAATACGATCCAGACCATAATACGATTCGGGCAGGAGATAACTGCCCACGGGAAGGTCGATTACCATCAGTACCTCAGAAAAACACTCCCAACCCTGACGCGCCCCCACGCTTCGCCCCGCAAAGCGCGCATCACGCTGGCGACGGCCGCCCGCTTATCCGGCGAGATAGGCGGCGCAGAATCGTGATCGAGACCGGCCGATTAGCCAGGAAAACGCCGACGAGCGATGGCAGGTAAGGAGAAACCTTTCAACAGAATAACACGCGCCAAAGCGGAGGACAAAAGCCGGTACGACAGGTCCTGCGCCACGGTAAACAGACGCCGGGTGTCCTGCGGATCGGGCCGCGTTTCGCCCGTGGCCAAGGGGCGCGTGACGGGGCCTGGATTCGTCAGTATAGCCGTAGCCTTTGCTGGCCATCCACCTCGATTCCGGCGGCGGAAAATCGGTGATATTCGGGTCGGGACGCGAGAGAGTGGCCGCCTGCATAGGGTGTTCACGCCTTTTCATGTACCATTACCGACTTAGCGAACCGCCGCTCACGGTAAGCGCGCGTGACTGGGGGCATGAGCGCCGCGGCGGCCAGCCCCGTTCACCGCCGCCCCGGGAGCTCACCCGCGCCACCGGCCCCCGGCGGCGTCCCGGTCAAATCGCTCGCGGCGAGAGGTAACACCATGACTGAATTAGTGATTGCGGAAAAGCCCAGCGTCGCCCGTGACATCGCCCGGGTCCTGGGGGCCGGTACCCGCGGCGATGGCTGCCTGCGCGGCAATGGCTGGTGCATCACCTGGGCGCTCGGTCACCTGGTGCACTTTGCCGAGCCGGATGATTACGGCAGCGCGTGGGCGGCGCGCTGGAGCCTGGCGCAGCTGCCCATGGTGCCGGAGCACTGGCGCCTGACCACCGACCCGCGTACGGCGGCCCAGTTCAAGATCGTCAAGGCGCTCCTGCGCGACCGCGACATCAGCGGGGTCATCTGCGCCACGGATGCCGGGCGGGAGGGCGAATTAATCTTCCGGCTGATTGCCGAGCACGCCGGATGCCGTAAGCCTCTGCGCCGGCTGTGGATTTCAAGCCTGACCGACGAAGCCATCCGCGACGGTTTCGCCCGGTTACGGCCGGGTCAAGACTATGAGGCCCTCGCCGCCGCCGCCCGGGCGCGCGCCCAGGCGGATTGGCTGGTGGGCATGAACCTCACGCGGGCCTACACGGTCCACAATCGGGTGCTGTGCACCATCGGGCGGGTCCAAACCCCCACGCTGGCCCTGATCGTGGCGCGCGACGCCACCATTGCCAATTTCACCAAGGCCTTCTTTTACGAGCTGGTGGCCCGGTTGGCGGAAGGCTTTGAAGCCACCTATGTCGAGGACGGCGAGAGCCGCCTCGATAACCGGGAATATGCCGAACGCCGGCAGCGTGAGATCAGCCAGGCCATGGCCCCGCAGCACCTGGGCACCGTGGTCAAGGTTGAGCGGAAGGTGCGGACCAACCATCCGCCCCCCCTGTATGACCTGACCACCCTGCAGCGCGAGGCGAACCGCCGGTATGGGTTTACCGCCGCCAAGGTCCTGGAGCTGGCCCAGGCCCTGTATGAAACGCACAAGCTCATCAGCTATCCCCGCACCGAAAGCCACCATCTCGGTACGGACATGCTCCCGCAACTGCCGAAGATCCTGGCCGCGGTGTCCCATCCGTGCGCGGCGGAAGCGCGTCAGCGCCTCGCCGCGGGTCACACCCTGGGCAAAGCGTACGTCGATACCACCAAGCTGACGGACCATCACGCCATCATCCCCACGGCCAAGACCCCGCCCGCCCAGCTCCCGGAACCCCTGCAACAGATTTACGCGTTGGTCGCCACCCGGTTTGTGGCGATCTTCCTCCCCCCTCAGCGGGTCGAGGAAACACTGGTCACCCTGGCGATCGGCGGGGCCACCTTCATCGCCAAGGGTGCGGTGGAACTGGACCCGGGCTGGAAACGTGCCGAGGTACGCCGGTCGGCCCCCGCGGGGGCGGCGGCCGACGCGGAGGGTGGGGGTGAAGCCGGGCCAACGGCGTTGCCACCGTTGCGCGAACAACAGACCGTCACCGTGGACGCGCTCGAGGTGCGCGAAAAAGAGACGCAGCCCCCGCGGCCCTATGACGATGCCTCCCTGCTCAGCGCGATGAAAAATGCCGGGCGCACGCTGGATGACGATGCCTTGGCCGCGGCAATGAAAGGGTCCGGACTGGGCACCCCGGCGACCCGCGCAGAAACGATCGAAAAGCTGGTCAGGACCGGCTATGTGGAGCGGCAGCGCAAACAACTGCGGGCCACGGAGAAGGGGCGAGCGCTCATTGGGTTGGTGGCGGAGGAATTGCGCAGTGTCGAACTGACCGCCGCCTGGGAGCAACGCCTCAAGGACATTGAGCAGGGTAACGCGAATGCCACGTCCTTCTACCAGGACATTTGTCAGTTCGTCACCGCCTTGATTCCGCGGGTCAGTCAGGGCGCGGTGATGCCCGCGGCCCACGTCGAGGCGGCCCGTGCCAAGACCGGCAAGGGCACGACAGCCGGCGGGCGGCGGGGCGGCCATTCCGGGCGCCCGGCAAGCGGCGCGGGGGAGGCGTCAGCCGATGCCCTGTTAAGCGGGCTGGCGCTCACGCGGTGCCCAATCTGTCAGCAGGGCGAGATTACCGCCACGGATAAAGCCATCGGCTGTAGCCGCTGGCGCGAGGGCTGTGGCTTCACGGTATGGAAAACCATCGCCGGACATGTCTTGAGCCCGGAAGAACTGCAGACCCTGCTGACGCGTGGCGTTACGGACCCGATTGAGGGGCTGCGCGCGAAATCCGGGCGTACCTTTCGTGCCGCCGTGCGGCTGGATGGCAGCGGGAAGACGGTCTTTGCCTTCCCGCCCGCCGCGAGCGATCACCCGGAACCGGCGTCACCGCCCCCTCACGTCGGGATGGCGCCGGTGACCGGGCCGCCACCGACGGCGGCGGGGCTCAAGGCCGATCCGGTGCCCTGTCCCCAGTGTCACCAAGGGGTGTTAATCGAGGGCCGCTCAGCCTTTGGCTGTGGCCGCTGGCGCGAGGGTTGCACGTTCGTCATCCCCAAGATGCTGGACGGGCAGGTGGTGACCGACCCCCAGTTGCGCGCCCTGGTGGGGGAGGGGCGCGCCCCCTTCGGCGTCGATGCGGTGGGGCATGAGCGCTGGCTGGCGCTGGACCCTGCGGGAGGGGTGGTGGTGAGGACGAGATAACAGGGCGCGCTGGCACGATCCGCCACGATTGCAGCTTCTCTTTTCAACGGGTTCGGAAGATAACGTCGTGCCTGACGTGAAACATCGGCCGCGACGGGGCGCAAAAGCACGTAACCGATTGAACGGGATCTATCAACAGGAGCTGTTGATAAGTCTGTAGACAAACGGTGGTCACCGCCACCAAAGCCGCCTCAGGCAAGGGCTGCTGCGGTTATGGCCAGATTCTGTACAGGTTGCCACCGCACCGTCCCGCCGGCTGGGAGACTGTGGACATGGCACCAAGGCCAGCGCGAGCTCCGCGCCTTGGCCACACAGAGGCCAACCACGGGCACAGGCTGGTGGGCCGGATCTAGCGACCCTGATTGTGGCGATCAACCTGCGCTTTCGGCGGTCGCGGGTGGCTTCGGCACTCCTCACCAGACCCTGCACGAAATCGGCGCAGTGGTCGCTCCGGCGAATGCCCCGCTCATCAACAACCATGCCAGGGTCTGTTGCATGCCGACAAACCTCAGTCCGACTGGCTGTACCTGCTCTGACGGTGGGTCTTTATCACCACCACTACGAATCTCTATGTCCCTGCCGGTCGGAATAAGGACACCGTGGCCCCGATACTGAACGATGTCACCGGCTGGCTGATGAGCAACGGCCAGTCACGCCAGCTGCGGTCTTGGGCGCATCTCCCTAGCGCTGGTACAGTGCTATGATGCCGCTGGCATCGCCTGCGTCCACCAGGCGCGGACCACGCGGGTGGACCTCATGGTCGCTGCTTCTTCGCCCGCGAAGGCTCCTCGGCGACCCAGCGGTGGCGTTATACCCAGGGCACCGCTGAACCGCCTGCGGCAGCCGTCCTTGGCGCGGCTCAGTCATCTTCATGACTAGACCCGGGCGTGGGCGGTGGTACTCCTCAACGATTGGGAGGCAATCTTCCATGTGCTACACCACCCCCGGTCTGCCCCTGAGCAACCATGACGCTGAACGGGCCTTGCGCTACTGTTTCGTTGTCCGTCGCCTTAGTCACGGCACACGGACGGCGGTCCTTTCACGCGCTTTTACCGTAAATTAGCAGGACGTGGTCGAATCCATATGCGGCATGAGACGCCGCTATTATTCAGTTCACAAATCTAAGGAGCAGCAATGACAAACACCATAACTCAAATGCCGCCACTAAACTTACAGAAAAGTTTACAATATGACCTATTCTCCACATTTTTTGGTGAAACAGCAGAGCTTTCCAACACTATCGAATTGTGGGACTCGATTCCCAAATATGCTGTTTCTGCGCGCGCCCAAATTGCCATGCGGAGCCCGGATAACCGGCTTCCTGTTTCTGAACGCAGATTCGTGTTTTCTTCAAGGCGTAATGGACAGCGGGTTGAAAGTACCTGCCGTGTATCTATTCAGCCTGCTTCGATAAAAACAGAAAACGGATATATTGATTATTACCCCACTACGGATGAGGAGTTAGTAGAGGAGGTTATACGTAAAATATTCGCAGACCAGCGGTGCGGTGTTCATGACCCAAAAGACTCAGTGAGTTGGGTAAAATTCTCACTTCAGATGATCCGCAAAGAACTTAAAGCAAGAGGAAAAACTCGAAATCTTAATGAGATTAAGCGCTCTATTGAGATATTGTCCAGAACGCACATAGCTTTATATATAGATGAATCAACTGATCCAATTTATTCAGCGCCAATCCTGTCTGATATATTTCGCATAACGCGGAAAGAATATCTCGAAGACTCGACAATGACATGGGTCGCGCGATTGCCCGTGCTAATATCAAAAAGCATCAATGATCTATCTTATCGACAGTTTAATTATGGCATCTTAATGTCGCTAGCCGCGCCCCTATCGCGATGGCTCCACAAGCGTCTATCTCTTAATTACACGAACGCCGGCTTCATGGAGGCATACGAAATTCGTTATACCACTATAAAACGTGACAGCAATCTTCTGAACTACACTCGCGAATCGGCCAATATCAAGGCGCTCGAAGAAGCGTTAGCGGAACTAAAAAATGCAAAAGTATTGATGAACTGGGAACGCCTTCAAGTGTACAAAACCGGGCGTAAAATCATAGATATAAAGTATAGATTGTCCGCGCATACCGAATTCATCAAGGAAATGAAAGCCGCTAACGCAAGGTTGAAGCAATCACGCGCCGCTTTATCAAACGACGGTCATCCAGAGTTAATTACCAAAAAATAAGAACTAGACCATACCACCCTAGCGCTTGATCACCCAAAAGCAGCCATGCAGAATTGGCCTCATATGGTCACCGAAAGCTAGGAGATGTCGTTAGGCAACGAGAACTCCCTTAACGCCAAGGTCCACGCCGCCGAAACCCGCCTCCCGGTAGGCGGACGATACAGTTCATCCGTCCGGTCGGACTGTGCGGTGCCCCGGAGGATGGAAGGTAGAGGGTGCAGCAACGGGAAGCCCTGAACAACTTGGTGGCGCGAGCGCCTAAGCCACTGAAATCCATGCCGCCGCAACCCAACGCCCGGTAGGCAGACGGTGCAGTAAGCGGCTCCGCTCAAACATCCCGGCCTCCATCACCCGGTAGGCGGACGATACAGTTCAGCCGTCCAGGCGGCCTGTGCGGTGCCCCGGAGGATGGAAGGTAGAGGGTGCAGCAACGGG
>ERZ1645187.23-NODE-23-length-143712-cov-41.569287_pt1 | contig 143712 bp, 145 predicted proteins | sample MGYA00575352_ERZ1645187 | MGnify/ENA primary metagenome ERZ1645187 (study PRJEB40837, sample SAMN11349314) | freshwater sediment metagenome | isolation source: river sediment | host: Sediment | place: India: Wazaribad , New Delhi | collected 2017-02-21 ...
GTCAGGCCGGTGACAACATCGGCGCCCTGCTGCGCGGCACCAAGCGTGAAGACGTTGAACGTGGTCAAGTTCTGTGCAAGCCGGGCTCGGTCAAGCCGCACACCCACTTCACCTCCGAAGTGTACATCCTGTCCAAGGACGAAGGTGGTCGTCACACCCCGTTCTTCAACGGCTATCGCCCGCAGTTCTACTTCCGCACCACCGACGTGACCGGCTCCATCGATCTGCCGGAAGGCGTCGAGATGGTGATGCCTGGCGACAACATCGCCATGACCATCAAGCTGATCGCTCCGATCGCCATGGAAGAAGGTCTGCGTTTCGCCATCCGTGAAGGCGGTCGTACCGTCGGCGCCGGCGTCGTCGCTAAAATTATCGAGTAATCTTCTGTTCTTTTAATAATCCGGGGTGGAGTTCGCTTCACCCCCTCGCTCTTTGGAAGCAAAAAAATGCAAAGCCAGAAAATCCGTATCCGCCTGAAGGCCTTCGACTATCGCCTGATCGATCAATCGGCTCAGGAAATCGTTGAAACCGCAAAGCGTACCGGTGCTGTCGTGCGCGGCCCCGTGCCCCTGCCGACCCGCAAACAGCGTTTCGACATCTTGCGTTCGCCGCACGTGAACAAGGCTTCCCGCGATCAGTTGGAAATTCGTACCCATCTGCGCCTGATGGATATTGTCGATCCTACGGACAAAACGGTCGATGCGCTGATGAAACTGGATCTTCCTGCGGGCGTCGACGTCGAGATCAAGTTGCAGTAATTTCAGGTTGCGGATATAATCCGCGCCTTTCGGGGGTGGCCGGTGACGGTTGCCCGTTTGTTGTTTTACATCGACCGGCCAATCGCAGCCGGCGATGAGGAGAATAACCATGAGTCTAGGCCTTGTTGGTCGCAAGGTTGGCATGACTCGCATTTTTGCTGAGGATGGCGCGTCCATTCCGGTAACTGTGCTTGACGTGTCAAACAACCGAGTGACCCAAGTTAAAACGCCGGAGAATGATGGCTACGCAGCCGTCCAAGTCTCTTTTGGCAAGCGCCGTGCCTCGCGCGTTTCCAAGCCGCTCGCTGGCCATCTGGCCAAGGCGGGTGTGGAAGCCGGGCATGTGCTCAAGGAGTTCCGTATCGAAGCGGATCAGCTGGCCTCTTTCAAGGCCGGCGATCAGGTCGCTGCGACCATTTTTGCCGAGGGGCAAAAAGTGGATGTTAGCGGCAAATCCATCGGTAAGGGTTTCCAGGGTGGTATCAAGCGCCACAATTTCAGCTCCAACCGTGCTTCCCACGGTAACTCGGTTTCGCACAATGCGCCGGGTTCCATCGGTATGGCGCAGGATCCCGGTCGTGTTTTTCCGGGTAAGCGCATGGCTGGTCATCTTGGTGATGTTCAAACCACGATGCAGGGACTGACGATTGTTCGCGTTGATGCCGACCGCCAGTTGCTTCTGGTCAAGGGTGCCGTTCCAGGTGCCAAGGGTTCCGACGTCGTCGTGCGTCCGGCAGTCAAGGCTTAAGGGGGCGGCATGGAACTTAAGGTAATCAACGAGCAAGGTCAGGAGTCTGCCAAATTGCAGGCTTCCGATGTTCTGTTCGGTCGCGATTTCAATGAGGCGCTGGTGCACCAGGTCGTTGTTGCCTATCAGGCAAATGCACGTTCTGGTGATCGGCAGCAGAAGGATCGCTCCGAAGTCCGTCACACCACCACCAAGCCTTGGCGCCAAAAAGGTACGGGCCGTGCCCGTGCTGGTAGCAATGGCAGCCCGTTGTGGCGTGGGGGCGGTCGGATATTCCCAAATTCGCCAGAAGAAAATTTCAGCCAGAAGGTCAACAAGAAGATGTTCCGCGCCGGTATGGCTGCGATTCTTTCCGAGTTGGCCCGTCAGGATCGCTTGGTTGTCGTCGATGACATTACGGTCGATGCACCGAAGACAAAGCTGTTTTCCCAGAAGCTTAAGAATCTGGGGCTTGATGGCAATCTTCTGGTTATCACGGATACGCTGACCGAGAATCTCTATCTCTCGTCGCGTAACCTGCCTCACGTTCTTGTGCTTGAAGCTCAGGAAGCCGATCCGGTCTCCCTTGTTCGCTTCGCCAAGGTGCTTGTAACCAAGAACGCGGTGGCCAAGTTCGAGGAGATGTGGGGATGAACCAACAACGTCTTATGCAGGTGCTGCTGGCGCCGCAAATCTCCGAAAAGGCGACCTACGTGGCTGACAAGCACGAGCAGGTGATTTTCCGCGTTGCAACCGATGCAACCAAGCCGGAAATCAAGGCTGCTGTAGAGCTGCTGTTCAAGGTTGAGGTCGAGTCGGTTCAGGTTGCCAATGTCAAGGGCAAGGTCAAGCGCTTCAAGGGCGCTGTCGGTCGCCGTAAGGGCTGGAAGAAGGCTTTTGTCAGTCTCAAACCGGGCCAGGAGATTAATTTTGTTGAAGGGGGGAATGCCTGATGGCACTCGTTAAAGTCAAGCCGACTTCCCCCGGCCGTCGTGCCGTGGTGCAAGTTGTCAATGCCCATTTGCACAAGGGTAAGCCGTTTGCCGCGCTGGTTGAATCGCAGTCGAAAAATGCCGGCCGCAACAACAATGGTCATATCACCGTTCGTCATCAAGGTGGCGGGCACAAGCAAGCGTACCGCGTCGTCGATTTCAAGCGCGCCAAGGACGGAATTCCGGCCAAGGTGGAGCGCCTGGAATACGATCCGAACCGTACCGCAAATATCGCGTTGCTTTGCTATGCAGATGGCGAGCGTCGCTACATCATCGCCAACAAGGGAATGGTGGTCGGTCAGCAGGTCATGAGTGGCTCCGAGGCGCCGATCAAGGCGGGCAATGCGTTGCCGATTCGCAATATTCCTGTTGGCACGACCATTTGCTGTGTTGAAATGCTTCCTGGCAAGGGGGCCCAACTGGCCCGCTCCGCTGGTACGTCGGCTCAATTGCTAGCCCGCGAAGGCACCTACGCCCAGATTCGTTTGCGCTCCGGTGAGGTTCGCCGTGTGCACGTCGAATGTCGTGCCACCATTGGTGAGGTCGGCAACGAAGAACATAACCTGCGCAAGATCGGCAAGGCCGGTGCCCAGCGCTGGCGCGGTATTCGTCCGACAGTTCGCGGCGTTGCCATGAACCCGGTCGATCACCCGCACGGTGGTGGCGAGGGCCGTACCGGCGAAGGTCGAGTGCCGGTTAACCCGTGGGGTCAGCCTACCAAGGGCTATCGCACCCGCAGTAACAAGCGCACGAACAGCATGATCGTTCAGCGCCGTCATAAGCGTTAAGGGGTAGGAAATGGGACGTTCTCTCAAAAAAGGCCCGTTCGTTGATGCATACCTGATCGACAAAGTCGAAGCGGTGCGCGCTACCAGCGACAAGCGACCGATCAAGACGTGGTCGCGTCGTTCGACGATTCTCCCCGAGTTTATCGGTCTGACGATCGCTGTACATAACGGCAAGCAGCATATTCCGGTCTTCGTTACTGAGAATATGGTCGGTCACAAGCTAGGCGAGTTCTCTCTGACCCGTACGTTCAAGGGTCACACCGCCGGCAAAAAGGCCAAGAAGTAAGGAGCTGACATGGAAACTCGTGCAAGTCTGCGGGGCGTACGCCTCTCTGAGCAAAAAGGTCGCCTTGTGGCGGATCTGGTGCGTGGCAAGCCAGTTGGTCAGGCTCTAAACATCCTGGCGTTTTCCCCGAAGAAGGGTGCTGGTATCGTAAAAAAAGTGCTGGAGTCGGCTATTGCCAACGCCGAGCACAATGACGGTGCCGATATCGACGAACTGTTGGTCAAGACCATCTACGTCGAAAAAGGCATGGTGCTTAAGCGCTTCACCGCGCGCGCCAAGGGTCGTGGCAATCGGATCGTCAAGCCGACCTGCCATATCTATCTGACCGTTGGTAACTAAGGAAAAGCCATGGGACAGAAAATTCATCCGGTTGGCTTTCGTCTAGCCGTTACCAAAAACTGGGGCTCGCGCTGGTATGCCAACAGCAAGGACTTCCCCGGTATGTTGCACGAAGACATCAAGGTCCGTGAGTATCTCAAGCGCAAGCTTGCTCACGCGTCCGTGGGTCGTGTGCTTATCGAACGTCCGGCCAAAAACGCCCGCGTCACCGTTTATTCGGCTCGTCCGGGGGTCGTCATTGGCAAGAAGGGCGAAGACATCGAACAGCTGCGCTCGGATCTTCAGCGAATCATGGGTGTTCCCGTCCATGTTTCGATCGAGGAAATCCGCAAGCCGGAAATTGATGCGCAGTTGATCGCGGACTCCATTGCCCAGCAATTGGAGAAGCGGATCATGTTCCGTCGTGCCATGAAGCGCGCCATGCAAAATGCTATGAGACTTGGTGCTCAGGGTATCAAAGTAATGAGTGCGGGTCGTCTCAATGGTGCCGAAATCGCTCGTAGCGAGTGGTATCGCGAAGGTCGCGTGCCTCTTCATACGCTGCGTGCCAATATTGACTACGCCACTTCAGAAGCACTTACTACCTACGGCATCATTGGTATCAAAGTCTGGGTATACAAGGGCGACATGCTGGACCGAAACGAACAGCCTGAGGTGGTTGATCCCGTCGCTGACGATCGCAAGCCCCGCCGTGCCCCTGGCCGTCCTGATGGCGAGAAGCCGCGCACCCGCACGGTAAAAAAACCTGAAGGTGAAGCTGCGCCGGCAAAGCGTGTAAGAAAGGCAGGTGCCTAAATGTTGCAACCTAATCGTCGCAAGTTCCGCAAGGAGCATAAAGGCCGCAACGAAGGTCTGGCGACCCGTGGAACCAAGGTGTCCTTCGGTGAGTGGGGCCTCAAGGCTACCGGCCGTGGTCGCTTGACGGCACGCCAGATTGAAGCTGCCCGCCGTGCCATGACCCGGCACATCAAGCGGGGCGGCCGTATCTGGATTCGAATCTTCCCGGACAAGCCGATTTCAAAGAAGCCCGCAGAAGTTCGTATGGGTAACGGCAAGGGTAATCCAGAGTACTGGGTTGCCGAGATCCAGCCGGGTAAGGTGCTGTATGAGATGGATGGTGTAAACGAGGCATTGGCTCGTGAGGCATTTGCGCTCGCGGCAGCAAAATTGCCTATCGCCACCACCTTCGTGACTCGTCATCTGGGGTAATCATGAAAGCAAGTGAACTGAGAACCAAGAGCGTGGACGAGCTCAACAAGGAATTGCTGGATCTTTTGAAGGCCCAGTTCGGTCTGCGTATGCAACTCGCTACCCAGCAGTTGTCCAATACCAGCCAAATGTCCAAGGTGCGCCGCGACATCGCTCGCGTTCGCACGCTTATCCGTGAAAAGGCGGTACAGCAATGAGCGAACCCTCAAGCATCAATCGCACTCTGATCGGTCGCGTGGTTAGCGACAAAATGGAAAAAACCGTTACCGTCCTCGTCGAGCGCAAGGTCAAGCACCCTATGTACGGCAAGGTGATGGTTCGTTCCAAGAAATATCACGCCCATAACGAAGGCAACGCGGCGAAATCCGGTGATCTTGTCGAGATCGTCGAAACACGTCCGGTTTCCCGCACCAAGACATGGGCCGTTACAACCGTTCTGCAAAAAGCGATTGTTGTGTAACAAAATTGCTTAAATTGCTTGTGTTGTTGCTAAAGAAGCCGGTATAATCCGGCTTCTTTTTTGCAAGCGCCTAATTAGTGTGCTGCAAAGTTGTTCGACCCGTACGGGTTCCAAGACTGACCGTGCAAGCGGATTAAGTTGGAGTTAATTTAAATGATTCAGATGCAGACGACTCTGGACGTCGCCGATAACACCGGTGCTCGTTCAGTAATGTGTATCAAGGTGCTCGGTGGATCCAAGCGGCGCTATGCTGGCATTGGCGACATCATCAAGGTCAGCATCAAAGATGCTGCGCCGCGTGGGCGCGTCAAGAAGGGTGACGTCTACAACGCCGTGGTGGTTCGTACCGCCAAGGGTGTGCGCCGCCCGGACGGTTCGCTGGTGCGCTTTGATGGCAATGCCGCAGTCCTTCTCAACAACAAGCTCGAGCCGATTGGCACGCGCATCTTTGGCCCGGTGACTCGCGAACTGCGTACCGAGCGCTTCATGAAGATCGTGTCCCTGGCTCCTGAAGTGCTGTAAGGAACGGTTATGGATAAAATTCGCAAGGGCGACGAAGTCGTCGTCATTTCCGGAAAAGACAAGGGTAAGCGCGGCACGGTGCTGCTTCGCGTCGACGAGGGTCATGTGATCGTCGAAGGTGTAAATCGGGCGAAGAAGCACGTAAAGCCAAATCCGATGAAGGGTGTCGCCGGGGGTATTGTTGATAAGGACATGCCCATTGATATCTCCAATATTGCGCTGTTCAACCATGCTACCAAGAAGGCTGACCGCGTCGGCTTCAAGGTGTTGGAGGATGGTCGCAAGGTTCGCGTGTTCAAGTCGAACGGCGAACTGGTGAGCGCATAAGGGGCTGACATGGCGCGTTTACAGCAATATTACAAAGAGACAGTCGTTGCCGACTTGTCCAAGAAATTCGGTTACAAGTCGGTTATGGAAGTGCCGCGCATCACCAAGATCACGCTGAATATGGGTGTGGGAGAAGCGGTTGCCGACAAGAAGGTTCTTGAGAACGCCGTTGGTGATATGCAGAAGATTGCGGGTCAGAAGCCTGTGACGACGAAGGCTCGCAAGTCAATTGCCGGCTTCAAGATTCGTGACGGCTATCCGATCGGCTGCATGGTGACCCTGCGCGGTCCCCGCATGTTCGAGTTCCTGGATCGCTTGGTGACCATCGCGTTGCCGCGTGTTCGCGACTTCCGTGGTATCTCTGCCAAGGGTTTCGACGGCCAGGGTAACTACAACATGGGCGTTAAAGAACAGATCATTTTCCCGGAGATCGAGTACGACAAGATCGATGCTCTGCGGGGTATGAACATCAGCATCACCACGACCGCGAAGACAGATGCAGAGGCGAGAGCCTTGCTGTCTGCGTTCAAGTTCCCGTTCAAGAATTGAGGCAATCATGGCAAAACTTGCTCTGATCAACCGTGAAGAAAAGCGCCGCAAGATGGTCGCCCAGTATGCAAAAAAGCGTGCGGCCCTGGAGGCGGTATTCAATGACGCGAGCCTCTCGGAACAGGAGCGTTACGACGCCCGTCTGAAGCTGCAGGCCTTGCCGCGCAACTCCAGTCCTTCTCGTCTGCGTAACCGCTGCGAACTGACTGGGCGTCCGCGTGGTGTTTTCCGTAAGTTCGGTTTGTGCCGTAACAAGATTCGTGAGCTTGCCTTCAGCGGCGAGATTCCGGGTGTTGTTAAGGCTAGCTGGTAAGGGGGTACAGAATGGCTATGAGCGATCCGATCGCGGACATGCTGACTCGCATCCGCAACGCCCAGCTTGCCGAAAAGGCATCTGTCTCCATGCCGTCGTCGAAGCTGAAAGTGGCGATAGCTGCCGTGCTCAAGGACGAGGGCTATGTCGAAGATTTCGCGGTACGCGAGGTTGATGCCAAGGCAACGCTGGAAATTGGCCTTAAGTATTATGCCGGCCGTCCGGTTATCGAACGCATCGAGCGTGTTTCGAAGCCTGGTCTGCGCATCTACAAGGGCTGTGACGATATTCCCCGCGTCATGAACGGTTTGGGTGTCGCCATTGTGTCGACCCCCAAAGGTGTCATGACTGATCGCAAGGCTCGTGCCAGCAAGGTTGGCGGCGAAGTTCTTTGCATCGTGGCATAAGGGAGCGGACATGTCTCGAGTTGGTAAGAATCCCATTGTCCTTCCGGCTGGCGTTGAGCTTAGCGTGGGGGAGCATATCGTCGTCAAGGGGCCGTTGGGTACTTTGAAGACGGTTGCGCATCCCGCCGTCAAAGTTACTGTTGAAGGGCAGAGTGTTGTGGTTTCCAAGGTTGAGGGCGCGGTAAATGGTGGCGCCATGTGGGGCACCATGCGTGCCAACCTCAACAATATGGTGACCGGTGTCTCTAAGGGCTTTGAAAAGAAGTTGCAGCTGGTTGGCGTTGGCTACCGTGCGCAGGCGCAGGGCGACATCCTGAACCTTTCGCTTGGCTTCTCCCATCCAGTAGCTCACAAGATGCCTGCGGGCGTTAAGGTGGAATGCCCGACCCAGACCGAAATCCTGATCAAGGGTTCGGACAAGCAGCAAGTCGGCCAGGTTGCCGCCGAAGTTCGTGCGTATCGTAAGCCAGAGCCCTACAAGGGCAAGGGTGTGCGCTACTCGGACGAAGTGGTGGTCATCAAGGAAACCAAGAAGAAGTAAGGGTGGGATATGTTTAACAGGAATGAAGCGCGTCTGCGCCGTGCCCGCAAAACCCGGGCCAAAATCGCCGAGCTCAAGGCTGTACGCCTGTGCATTAACCGCACGAACTGTCACATCTACGCCCAGATTATTTCGGCTTGTGGTGGCAAGGTTCTGGCGTCGGCTTCCACCCTGGAGACCGGTGTTCGTACCGAGATTCCAAACGGGGGTAACAAGGCTGCTGCCACGTCGGTTGGCAAGCTGATTGCAGAGCGCGCCAAGGCCGCCGGCATCGAGCAAGTGGCTTTTGACCGCTCCGGCCTGCGTTATCACGGGCGGGTTCAGGCGCTGGCGGAAGCTGCGCGTGAAGCGGGTCTGAAATTCTGATCGCGGCAAAAGGACAAGGTTAGAAAATGGCTAAACCTGATAGAAACAAGAAGCCTCAGCAGGCTGAAGAGCGCGACGACGGCATGCGCGAGAAGATGGTTGCGGTCAACCGTGTCACCAAGGTGGTGAAGGGTGGGCGCATTCTCGGTTTCGCGGCATTGACCGTTGTTGGTGACGGCGACGGCAGCATTGGTATGGGCAAGGGCAAGTCCCGCGAAGTGCCGGTGGCCGCCCAAAAGGCAATGGACGAAGCGCGTCGCAAGATGGCCAAGGTCAGCTTGAAGAACGGAACCGTTCACCACACGGTCATGGGTCGTCATGGCGCTACAACCGTAATGATTCAGCCGGCACCGGAAGGTACGGGCATCATCGCCGGCGGCGCCATGCGTGCAGTCTTCGAGGTTGTCGGTGTGACCAATGTTGTGGCTAAGGCTCATGGCTCGACCAATCCTTACAACATTGTGCGTGCCACCATCGACGGCCTGTCGAAGGTGAATACGCCAGCCGAAATCGCCGCGAAGCGCGGGCTTTCGGTTGAACAGATTCTGGGGTAAGTCATGGCCGACAATAAAATCAAGGTGACGCTTGTTAAGAGCATCATCGGTACCAAGCAAGACCATCGTGCTACCGTGCGCGGGCTTGGTCTGCGCAAGCTCAATAGTTCCGCTGTTCTGGAAGATACGCCGGCTGTTCGCGGCATGATCCACAAGGTTCAGTATCTCGTTAAGGTTGAGGGTTAAGCCATGCGTCTGAATACCATCAAGCCGGGTGAAGGCTCCAAGAAGGCCGCCAAGCGCGTTGGTCGCGGAATCGGCTCCGGCCTTGGCAAGACCTGTGGTCGTGGCCACAAGGGGCAGAAGTCCCGTTCCGGCGGTTTCCACAAGGTCGGCTTCGAGGGCGGTCAGATGCCGCTGCAACGCCGTCTGCCTAAGCGTGGCTTCAATTCCTTGACGCGGGCTCGCAACTACGAAGTTCGTCTGACTGACCTCGACCGTCTGCCAGTGGATGAGATTGATCTGCTCGCGCTTCAAGCGGCCGGTATCGTTCCGGGGGATGCGCTCGCTGCCAAGGTCATTCTGTCCGGTGCGATTTCCCGCAAGGTTTTTCTCAAGGGCGTCGGCGCCACCAAGGGTGCCAAGGCTGCAATCGAAGCCGCTGGCGGCTCGGTCGCCGAATAAAGACAGGAAAGGTAAGAGCGTTGGCTGCAAACCCCACTACCGTTGGCAAGGGCGGCAAGTTTGGCGATCTGAAACGCCGGCTGTGGTTCCTGCTGGGCGCACTGGTCGTTTATCGGATCGGCGCCCATATTCCGGTTCCCGGGATCGACCCCAATGTTCTTTCCGACTTGTTCAATTCCCAACAGGGCGGCATTCTGGGCATGTTCAACATGTTCTCAGGTGGCGCTCTGTCCAGGTTCACCATCTTCGCGTTGGGGATCATGCCGTATATTTCGGCTTCGATCATCATGCAGTTGATGAGCGTAGCCAGTCCTCAGCTTGAAGCCCTCAAGAAGGAGGGCGAGGCTGGTCGTCGGAAGATTACGCAGTACACCCGTTACGGTACTGTGGCGCTGGCTCTGTTCCAAGGGCTTGGAATTGCGGTTGCGCTTGAGTCGCAGCCGGGCTTGGTCATTGAGCCTGGTTTTATGTTCCGCCTGACTACGGTTTCGACCTTGCTTACCGGAACGATGTTCTTGATGTGGCTTGGTGAGCAAATTACCGAGCGTGGGCTGGGTAATGGGATCTCCATTATCATTTTTGCTGGTATTGCGGCAGGGTTGCCCAACGCGATTGGTGGCTTGCTTGAGTTGGTTCGTACCGGCGCAATGCACCCGCTTACTGCCTTGGTGATCTGTGTGCTAGTTGTTCTGGTTACTGCCTTTGTGGTTTTTGTTGAGCGCGGTCAACGCAAGATTTTGGTCAATTATGCCAAGCGCCAGGTAGGCAACAAGATTTACGGCGGACAGAGTTCTCATCTCCCGCTCAAGTTGAACATGTCCGGGGTGATCCCGCCGATTTTTGCCTCGTCCATCATTCTTTTCCCGGCAACGGTCGCTGGATGGTTCGGCTCCGGAGAGTCCATGCGCTGGCTCAAGGATGTAGCCGGTACGCTATCCCCCGGTCAGCCAATCTACGTGATGTTGTACGCTGCAGCGATTGTCTTCTTCTGCTTTTTCTATACCGCGCTGGTATTCAATTCGAAGGAAACGGCAGACAACCTGAAGAAGAGTGGCGCTTTTGTTCCAGGGATTCGCCCTGGTGAGCAGACCGCTCGCTACATCGACAAGATTTTGATGCGCCTGACGCTGGTAGGTGCGGCTTACATCACGTTGGTCTGCCTGTTGCCGGAATTTCTTATCCTGAAATGGAATGTTCCTTTCTATTTTGGTGGAACCTCCCTTCTGATTATCGTCGTCGTGACCATGGACTTCATGTCCCAGGTTCAGGCCTATGTTATGTCGCATCAATATGAAAGCCTCTTGAAGAAAGCTAACTTCAAGGGATCGCCAATGATCAAATAACCAGCTATGGCCAAGGAAGACTACATTGAGATGCAGGGCGAGGTGGTTGAGAACCTCCCCAATGCGACCTTCAAGGTCAAGCTGGAAAATGGGCACATTGTGCACAGCTTTATTTCAGGAAAGATGCGTATGCATTACATCCGCATCCTTCCGGGAGACAAGGTAACTGTGCAGTTGACCCCATACGATTTAACCAAGGCGCGAATCGTTTTTCGCGCCAAGTAAAGATTCTCTACGCAATAAACCGCAGGGCAAGGAATCACGGCTGCTTCCAAGCCCTCGCAGACGAGGAGTAAGACATGAAAGTGCAACCTTCAGTGAAGCGCGTTTGCCGCAATTGCAAAGTCATCCGTCGCAAGGGTGTCGTGCGCGTCATTTGCAAGGACCCGCGTCATAAGCAGCGCCAGGGTTGATTCCCTGTCGAGTCCGGCAATTGTTAATTTTAGAAATATTGGAGTGATTCGATGGCCCGTATTGCAGGGGTAAACATTCCGAACCATCAGCATGCTGAAATCGCGCTGACCGCGATTTACGGCATTGGCCGTACCCGCGCACAGAAAATCTGTGATGCGGCCGGCGTGGCTCGTACCATCAAAATGAAAGACCTGTCCGATGCGGACATGGATCGTCTGCGTGACGAAGTCGGCAAGTTCACCGTCGAAGGTGATCTGCGCCGTGAAGTCACCATGAACATCAAGCGTCTGATGGACCTCGGTTGCTACCGTGGCCTGCGCCATCGCAAGGGATTGCCCTGCCGTGGTCAGCGCACCCGCACCAATGCGCGTACCCGCAAGGGCCCGCGCAAGGCCATTGCTGGCAAGAAGTAACAGGGATAGAACATGGCTAAGACCGCTACCAAAGTTCGCAAAAAGGTTAAAAAGAACGTTGCTGAGGGCATTGCCCACATTCACGCCTCGTTCAATAACACCATCATCACCATTACCGACCGTCAGGGCAACGCGTTGTCTTGGGCAACTTCCGGCGGTGCCGGCTTCCGTGGCTCACGGAAGTCCACCCCGTTCGCTGCACAAGTCGCTGCGGAAGCTGCTGGCAAGGCCGCTCAGGAATGTGGCGTCAAGAACCTCGAAGTCCGAATCAAGGGCCCGGGGCCTGGCCGCGAATCTTCTGTGCGTGCGCTGAACGCGCTCGGCATGAAGATCACCGCGATTTCCGACGTGACGCCGGTGCCGCACAACGGCTGCCGTCCGCCCAAAAAGCGCCGCATCTAAGGAGAAAGACAAGTGGCTCGTAATCTCGATCCGAAATGCCGTCAGTGCCGCCGCGAAGGCGAAAAGTTGTTCCTGAAGGGCGAAAAGTGTTTTACCGACAAGTGTGCCATCGAGCGCCGCTCGTATGCACCTGGTCAACATGGCCAGAAGTCCGGCGCCCGTCTGTCTGACTACGGTGTTCACCTCCGCGCCAAGCAGAAGATTCGTCGCGTCTATGGCGTGCTGGAAGGGCAGTTCCGAAAGACATTTGCCGAAGCTGAGCGCCGTAAGGGCCAGACCGGTGAAAATCTGCTGCAACTGCTGGAAGCCCGCCTTGACTCCGTTGCTTATCGCATGGGCTTTGGTGCTTCACGCACCGAGTCCCGTCAGGTGGTTCGCCACAATGGCGTGCTGGTCAATGGCAAGCGCGTCAACATCCCTTCCTTTATTGTGAAGCCAGGTGACGTGGTTCAGCTGACCGACCGTGCACGCGCTTCGTTGCGTTGCAAAGCGGCCCTTGAAGCTGCCGATTCTCGTGGTTTCCCGGAATGGGTCGCTGTTGACGTCAAGGAAGGCAAGGGCACGTTCAAGGCCATGCCGCAGCGCTCCGAGCTGCCGTCGACCCTGAACGAAGGCCTCGTCATCGAACTTTACTCGAAGTAACACTCAAGCAGAGGAAGCAAGCCCATGCAAAGCAGTGGACTTCTAAAACCCCGCATTATCGACGTGCAAAGCGTTTCGCCCGTGCAAGCCAAGGTGGTTATGGAGCCGTTTGAACGCGGTTACGGACACACGCTCGGCAACGCGTTGCGTCGCATCCTGCTGTCGTCTATGCCCGGTTACGCGCCGACAGAAGTCGGTATCGATGGCGTGCTGCACGAGTACTCCACCGTCGATGGTGTTCAGGAAGACGTCGTTGATATTCTCCTGAACCTTAAGGGTATCGTTTTCAAGCTACATAACCGCGATGTGGTTAACCTGAAGCTCTCGAAAGAGGGTGAAGGTGCCGTTCGTGCCGGCGATATTGAATTGCCGCATGATGTCGAAATCATCAACCCGGAGCATGTTATCGCTCACCTTTCTCCTGGCGGCAAGCTGGCCATGGAAATCAAGGTCGAGAAGGGGCGCGGTTATGTGCCGGGCAACATGCGCAATCTTGGTGACTCCAAGGCAATCGGCAAGTTGGTTCTGGACGCTTCGTTCAGCCCGATTCGCCGCGTCGCCTATGCCGTTGAAAGCGCTCGCGTCGAGCAGCGTACCGATCTCGACAAGCTGATCGTCGATATCGAAACCAATGGTGTCGTCGAACCCGAGGAGGCGATTCGTTACGCCGCACGCGTCCTGATGGAGCAACTTTCAGTATTTGCTGATCTGGAAGGCACTGCACCTGTTGCCGAAGCATCAAAGCCGGCTCAGGTGGATCCGGTTCTGCTCAGGCCGGTCGATGATCTCGAATTGACGGTTCGTTCTGCGAATTGTCTGAAGGCCGAGAACATCTATTACATCGGCGATCTCATTCAGCGTACAGAGAACGAGCTTCTCAAGACCCCTAATCTGGGTCGTAAGTCGCTCAACGAGATCAAGGAAGTGCTGGCAGCTCGCGGCCTGACCTTGGGCATGAAATTGGAAAATTGGCCGCCGGCCGGTCTGGAAAAGGTCTGAGCACCTTTTCCGACCCGGGCAGTCAAGGGACGCCTGTAGAACATAGAAAGGATTAACCATGCGTCACCGTTTGGGACTTCGCAAACTCAACCGTACCAGCAGCCATCGCCTGGCGATGCTGCGTAACATGACCGTCTCCCTGCTTCGCCACGAGGCAATCAAGACCACTGTGCCGAAGGCCAAGGAGTTGCGTCGTGTCGTAGAACCGATGATTACCCTCGGCAAAACCCCGACGCTTGCCAACAAGCGTCTGGCGTTCGACCGTTTGCGTGATCGCGAAATCGTCGTCAAGCTCTTCGCCGAGATTGGTCCGCGTTACGCTGCTCGTCCGGGTGGCTATCTGCGCATCCTCAAATGCGGATTCCGCAATGGCGACAACGCGCCGATGGCATTCGTCGAGTTGGTAGATCGTCCGGATCCGACCGAAGCAGTTGAGGTAGAAGAAAACGCAGCTGAATAAGCTGGTAACAACGTACCAATAATTAGGCCGGGTTCTCCCGGCCTAATTTTTTTCAGTGTTGCAAAATTTTGGCAAGAAACTGCTGGGCTCGTTCCGATCGTGGTGTGCCGAAGAAGTCATCCTTGGATGCATCCTCGACGATGCGGCCCTGATCCATAAAAATGACGCGGTCGGCAACCTTGCGAGCAAAACCCATTTCATGGGTGACGCACATCATGGTCATGCCTTCGAAGGCCAGTTGAACCATGACATCGAGCACTTCATTGATCATTTCTGGATCGAGTGCCGAAGTCGGTTCGTCGAACAGCATGCAGATCGGATCCATGGCCAGCGCGCGGGCGATCGCTACACGTTGCTGTTGCCCTCCCGACAATTGTCCCGGAAATTTGTGGGCCTGCGCCTTGAGTCCAACGCGATCGAGTAGCTTCAATCCCTTTTCGATTGCCTCGTCCTTGCTTCGTCCGAGCACTTTAATCTGGCCAATGGTAAGGTTTTCCGTGATGCTCATATGAGGGAATAGCTCGAAATGCTGGAAGACCATGCCGACATGGGCCCGCAGCTTCGAAAGGTTGGTACCAGTGGCGCCGACCGATATTCCATTTACCAAAATCTCACCGCTCTGGAATGGCTCCAAGCCATTGACGCACTTGATCAGTGTGGATTTGCCGGAGCCCGATGGGCCGCAGACTACGATTACCTCGCCCTTCTCGACCTGTGTAGTGCAATCTGCGAGTACGTTAAAGTCGCCGTACCACTTGCCAATATTCTTGATCTCGATCATGGGCATGATGGGGTCCTGAGCTAGCGGATGATTGCGATGCGCTGCTGAAGCTTCTTGACTAGCATCGACAGGCTGAAGCAGATGATGAAGTAGATGGCAGCCGCAACGAGGTAGGTTTCGACCGGCCGGTTGAAGTTCTTGCCGGCGATTTCGAAACCCTTAAGCAGGTCATAGGCACCGATGGCATAAACAAGCGAAGTGTCCTGGAACAGGATAATTGTCTGAGTCAGCAGTACCGGGAGCATGTTGCGAAAGGCTTGTGGCAACACCACCTCTTTCATGGTCTGACCATAAGTCATGCCAAGGGCGTAGCCGGCGGCAACCTGGCCTTTGGGAATGCTTTGGATTCCGGCCCGCATGATTTCCGAATAGTAGGCGGCCTCGAACAGTGTAAAGGTGATGATCGCCGACATCTCGGCCCCGAGTGCTTTACCGGTAATGAGCGGAATCAGCAGGAAAAACCAGAGGATCACCATCACCAGCGGAATGCTGCGCATGGTGTTGACGTAGGCGGCGGCGGGGGTTACCAGCCATGGCTTGCTGGACAGACGCATCAAGGCGAGGATGGTTCCCAGCACGATGCCGCCAAGCATGGCTACGAGCGTCAGCTGGAGCGAGAAAATGAGGCCTTTCGCAATGTAGCCGCTGACGACCTCTGGGCTCAGAAAGGCGAAGTCGAGGTTGAGCATCACTTGCCTCCGGCCGCGATCAGGCCGGGCACATGAAGGCGCCCTTCAATGAAGTGCAGTACACGATTGATCGCGAATGCAGTGATGAAATATAGGCCGGTAACTGCGAGGTAAATTTCGATCCCCCGCGATGTTTCCTCCTGCGCCTGCATCGCAAACAGCGTCAACTCTGCGATGCTGACCGCGAAAGCAACCGAGGAGTTCTTGACGATGTTCATCGACTCGCTGGTGAGTGGCGGAATGATGATGCGGAAAGCCATCGGCAACAGCACATAGCGATAGGTTTGCGGCAGTGTGAGCCCAATTGCAAGCCCGGCCATGCGCTGGCCGCGTGGCAGTGACTGGATTCCGGCGCGTACTTGCTCGGAAATTCGAGCCGAGGTGAATAGGCCCAGAGCAGCGACAACCAGCAGGAAGCTGGGGATTCCCTGCAGCGAGGGAATCAGGGAGGGTACGACGTGATACCAGAGGACGATCTGGACAAGCAGGGGGATATTGCGGAATAGCTCGGTCCACGCGTTTCCCAGGAACACAAGGCTGCGGCTGGGCGTGGTGCGCAGGATACCCATCAGCGAACCGAAAGCAAGCGCGACAACCAAGCTGAGCAGTGAAACCGAAATGGTCCACCCCCACGCCGAAAGCATCCAGTCGAGATAGGTGATGTCGCCGCCGCTACCGAAGCAGCGGGAAATCACCTCACCCTCGATCGTGTCCTTGCAGAAAACCTGCCAGTCCCAATTGCCCAATTTGCCCATGCTCCGGTTGCGCACCCCGCTCGCAGGCGGACGGGGCGCTCAGATTAGACGGTAGCTTACTTCTTTGCGTAGTCTTCGGCGGGCTTGTCGTTGGGGTTCGCCCATGCTGCCTTGGTGGCGTCGGAGGCAGGCAGACCGATGCGGACGTTGGCTGGGGGGATAGGCTGCATGAACCACTTGTCGTAGATCTTGGCAATTTCACCGGATTTCATCAGCTTGATCAGGGAGTCGTCGACCGCTTTCTTGAACGCCGGGTCATCCCTGCGCATCATGATGTTGATTGGTTCGACATTGAGCACTTCGCCGACCACCTTGAATTCGGAGGGGTTCTTTGATTTGGCGATCAATCCGGCAAGGATCTGCGAATCCATCACGAAAGCGTCGGCGCGGCCGGATTCGAGAAGCAGGAAGCTATCGGCGTGGTCCTTGCCGAAGACTTCCTTGAAATCGACGCCGTTGGCGCGTTCATGTTTACGCAGGAGCTGAACGGATGTGGTACCCGTCGTTGTGGCAACGTTCTTGCCGTTCAACTGGCCAATTGACGTAATGCCGGAGTTGGCCTTGACCGCAATGCGCACTTCCTCGACGAAGGTGGTCACGGCAAAGGCCACATCCTTCTGGCGGGCGGCATTGTTGGTCGTCGAGCCACATTCGATATCGATGGTGCCGTTCTGCATCAGCGGAATACGGTTTTGCGAAGTGACCGGCTGGAATTTGACGCTCAATTGCCCCATGCCCAACTGTTTCCGAATGTCGGCGAGAGCACGCTCGCAGAGTTCGACATGGAAGCCGGCGAATTTACCATCGCCGAGCGTGAATGATAGACCGCCGGACGATTCGCGCACGCCCATCGTTACGCTGCCGGAATCCTTGATTTTCTTCAGGGTGCCTGCATCCTGCCCAAAGGCAGGGGTGGCGGCGATCGCTGCAACGATCAGGGCAGCGCGGAACATGGTCGAGGTGTTCATTCTCTTTTCTCCTGGGGGTTATGGCTTCGACTGTTCGGAGCTTGTCTAAGTGACAAAGACTCTTTGAGAGGCAGTATATACAGTTTCGGATCGCCCCGTCACTAAAGGCCGGTCTGCTGTCGGGCGCTTGATTGACGGGCGGTGAGGTTTCCTGCTTCGGCGATGGGGGCCGCCGATATGGTGTCGCTAGTCGGGCAGCCCCGAAGTCGATTATGGCGTCTGTTACGAATTGGCCGGATGAGAGCCGGGGGGATTTCTGTCCAGGTCGAGGGTTGCGACGGCAATATTGCCGCAGCCCTCGTAATGGATGCTACTGAAGCTCAGCATTCTCGCCAAGGCGATGCCGCGTCCGTTAGGGTCACAGGCGCGCTGAGGATCCAGTTCCAGATATTTCTGCCAGGTGAACCCTTTCCCATCGTCGGTGATGCGCAGGGTGATCCGATTTTCCGAACGCTGAAAGTTCAGTCGAACGCGCTTGTCGAGGTTGTCTGCAAGCGCGCAACGCCGCTCGACTTCACTTTTCCATTGGTTGTTCAGCGCCAGGCGTGACTTATCGTCGTAGGTCAGGCCAAGGTTGCCGTGCTCGACTCCATTGACCAGCAGTTCGGAAATGCCCAGCAGCGCCGCATCCGGGTTCGGGCAAGCCTGGGCAATCAGCATGGCCAGCTCGCCGGCTTCTTCCAGTGTGCGTATCGAAAATTCGCAGTGCTCGAGTTTTTCGGGCCGGTCGGCCTGCGCCCGCATCTGGCGCCGTAGCGCGTTGCGAAAGGAGGATTTGGTCAGTGCCGCATGGACGACAGCCAGTACGGCATCGCGGCAGGCCGGCATGGCCAGAAAACGATAGGCACCAATGGCAGCACCGTCGCGCAGGAGTTCGGCAGACGGTTGCTCCGGCGTCTGCAATATGATCGGAATCGTGGTCAGGCGCCGGTCGGCCTTGATCCGCTGCGCCAGGCCAAGGCCATTTCGTCCAGGCATCAGGGAATCGAGAATCAGCAGATCGAAACGGTCGCCGGCACTATCCTGCAGCACTGAAATTGCCTCCTCCGGGCTTCTGGCGCTACTTACGACGATCCAGGGGGTATCGCGGAAGCAATTCTTCAGTGCATCGAGACTTTGGCGGTCGCTGTCTACGATGAGGAGTTCGGCGTCGTTCACTACCGAGACTTCGGGCTGGCGTTCAGCTGCGCTGAATCTGCGTTGCGGGAAATTGCGGGGAAAATCATCGGCAGCAGATGGTAAGCAATTGGAATAAGCGGACGTTGTGTGCAGTATAGAGAAAGTCAGGGATTTTCGCTGGCCTGCTCCAGTTGTTGCAGCATCCACATCCTGGCATAGCTGCCGCCGGCCCCGAGCAGTGCCGCGTGCGTCCCGCGTTCGATGACGTGCCCGCCCTGCATGACCAGAATTTCGTCGGCGTTCATGACGGTCGATAGCCGGTGGGCGATGATCAGCGTCGTTCGACCGATGGCGGCGAGTTCCAGTTGGGCCTGAATGGCGCGTTCGGTCGCCGAGTCGAGCGCCGATGTCGCCTCGTCGAAGATCAGGATGGGCGGATTTTTGAGCAAGGTGCGGGCGACGGCGACGCGTTGCTTTTCGCCGCCGGATAGCTTGAGTCCGCGCTCGCCGACCCGGGTTTCGTATTTTTGCGGCAGCGATTCGATGAAATCATGCAACTGGGCGGCACGGGCGGCGGCGAAAACCTCTTCTCGGCTGGCCTCGGGTCTTCCGTAGTTGATGTTGTAGAAGATCGAGTCGTTGAAAAGCACCGTATCCTGGGGAACGATCCCGATTGCCGCGCGCAGGCTGTTCTGTCTGACGTTGCGGATGTCGTGCCCGTTGATCCGGATGGCACCGCCGGTCACGTCGTAGAAGCGGAACAGCAGGCGGGCGAGGGTGGATTTGCCGGCGCCGGAATGGCCGACGACGGCCAGGGTTTTGCCTGGCGCAATGGCGAAATCCAGGTTCCGGAGGATGATGCGATCCGGATCGTAGGCGAAGTCGACCGCCGCAAAATTTACCTGCAGCGGGCCTTCCGGCAAGTCGCGCGCGTCGGGCGCATCGGCAATCTCGCGATTTTCCTTGAGCAGATTGAACATGCGCTCGATGTCGGTTAGCGCCTGACGGATCTCGCGATAGACGACACCGAGGAAATTCAGCGGGATGTAGAGCTGGATCAGGAAGGCGTTGACCAGCACCAGGTCGCCGATGGTCATGTTCCCGTCGACCACGCCGTTGGCGGCGCGCCACATCATGGCGGTGACGCCCAGCGCAATGATCGCCTGCTGGCCGAGGTTGAGCGTCGATAGCGTGGTCTGGCTGCGCGTCGCGGCATCTTCCCACTTGAGCATCTGCTCATCGTAGCGGCGCGCTTCGTAGGCTTCGTTATTGAAATATTTGACGGTTTCGTAGTTCAGCAGGCTGTCGACCGCACGCGTATTGGCGGCCGAATCGCTTTCATTGACCGCGCGCCGGATGTCGATGCGCCAGTTGCTGACGGTGACCGTAAACACAATGTAGGCAGTCAGCGAGACGACGGTGATGACGACGAAGCCGAGGTCGTACTTGACGAACAAGATGCCGAGCACGAGACCGATTTCGATCAGGGTCGGCAGGATCGAGTACAGCGTGTAGGAGATCAGGCTGGAGATCGAGCGAGTACCGCGTTCGATGTCGCGTGAGACGCCGCCGGTCTGACGTTCTAGATGAAAGCGCAGGCTCAGTGCGTGCAGGTGGCGGAAGACCTCGAGGGCGACTTGGCGGACGGCGCGCTGTGTCACGCGGGCAAACAGGAATTCACGCAATTCGGTAAACAGCGATGTCGAAAAACGCAGCAGCCCATAGAGTGCGAGCAGCAGCACTGGCAAGGCGAGCACCTGTTCGCCGGGCGAAAGATCGTCGATCATGTGCTTGAAAACAATGGGCACGGTGACATTGGCGACCTTGGCCGCGAACAGGCAGCCGAGTGCTGCCATTACGCGCAGGCGATAGGCCCAGAGATAGGGCAGTAAAGTTCGCAGGGTCAGCCAGACGTGGCGTTCCGGCAGCGGTTGGCCGGCGGGCGGCTTGGGGATGGCGGCGCTATGGCGCATGACATTGCCTTGTCGATGTTTTCGCCAGTATATGAAAACTCGCGAGTTTCCGGGAAAATCAGGCTTTATTTGAATTTGGGCACATTATGGGCGTCGACCGCAGCAGCCTCCTTCCTTCGCATCCGCCGACCCTGCGCGTCGTGCCGATGCCGGCCGATCTCAATCAACATGGCGATGTCTTCGGTGGCTGGGTCATGGCCCAGGTCGACGTCGCCGGAGCGATTCCCGCCATGCGCCGGGCGTGTGGCCGGGTGGCGACTGTTTCGGTAAACTCCTTTGTCTTCAAGCAGCCGGTGTCGGTGGGCGACATCGTCAGTCTGTTTGCGGAAATCGTACATGTCGGGCGGACATCGATTACCGTCAATGTCGAGGTATATGCCGAGCGCGATTATGGCAATCCGGTCACGGTCAAGGTGACAGAAGCGCAACTAACTTACGTTGCTATCGACAGAAACGGCGAAAAACGTTCCGTTTCACCGGAAAATACGTAAAATCAGGCAAGTGCGAAACCCTGTTCAGGTGAAGTGACAAGATGAAAAAAATGACAATGCGCGCCGTACCCGCCCTGTTGCTGGTGGCGTTTTCCGGCACCGCCTCGGCGGCGGCTTTCCAGCTCTGGGAGCAGAACGCTAGCGGCCTCGGTACTGCCTATGCCGGTTCGGCTGCAGTCGCCGATAATGCCAGCACAATCTTCTTCAACCCGGCCGGCATGACGCAGATGCCGGGTATCCAGCTTTCGGTCGGGGTGACAGGTGTCGGGCCGAGCTACGAGTTTGCAAACGATGGCTCCAGCGGCTTGCTCGGAACGGGTGGCAATGGCGGCAATGCCGGTGGCTGGGCGGCTGTGCCCAATGCCTACATGTCCTGGCAAGTGGCGCCGGACTGGTTCGTCGGCCTCGGCATTTCCTCGCCCTTCGGGCTGAAGACGGAGTATGACAGCGACAACTGGATTGGGCGCTATCAGGCGATCAAGTCCGAGATCAAGATGGTCAATTACAACCCGTCGCTAGCCTGGAAGGTCAACGACAAGGTGTCGCTCGGCCTCGGTCTCAATTACCAGACCATCGATGCCGAAATGACCAACATGACGCCGCGCGGCCTTTACAAACTCAACGGCGACGATGGCGCCTGGGGCTGGAATGCCGGGGCGCTGTTTACCCTGTCGCCAGCCATGCGCGTGGGCGTTTCCTACCGCTCTGCGGTCAGCTACACCCTGGACGGCGACCGCTCTCTGGGCGCTACCTCGACATCGGCCAAGGCCGATATCAAGATGCCGGACACCTTTATCCTGTCGGTCTGGCAACAGGTTTCGGATCGCTGGGAAGCGATGGGCGATCTTTCCTATACGCGCTGGAATACGCTGGATCAGCTGAATGTCCAATACACGACGGCTGGCGTCGCCCGCACCGATACCGAAGCCTTCGATTACGACAATTCCTGGCGCTTTGCCTGGGGCGCTGCCTACAAGGCCAACGATGCCTGGAAACTCAAATTCGGTATCGCCTACGACAAGACGCCGACATCGAACAGCACCCGCACGGCGCGCGTTCCCGATAACGATCGCATCTGGTTCTCGCTGGGCGCCCAGTGGAATGGCGGCGTCTATGGCAAGGTCGACGCCGGTTACGCTTACCTTTACCTGCGCGATGCCAATATCGACCAGACCAAAACGTTTGCGCCCGGCCTGACCAGTTCGCTGCGTGGCACCTACAGCGACAGCGCGCACATCCTCGGCCTGCAATACTCGAAGGGCTTCTAAGTCCTCAGGCGCCAGGCGTCTTTTGCAGACGTCTGGCGAACACCTTCATTTCCTTTGCCGCCTGAATGTCGCCCTTGGCTTCGGCGACGCTGATTCCCTGTTCATAGGCGGCCAGTGCGCCAGCCGCATCGCCGGCTTCCGCCAGCGACTTGCCCAGCGCCTTCCAGGCCGCCGAATACTGGCTGTCGCGGTCGACTGCCTCCTGGAAGCATTTTCCGGCCCGCGCCGGGTCGCCGGCTTTCAGGTATTCGTTGCCGAGAGAAAAGCGGAGCAAGGCGCCATCGCGCGGGCCGCCGAGCATTTTTTCCAGGGATTCGATGCGTGGGTTCATGTGGGCTCAGGTCTAAAATAGCGTTTTGTAATTTACGACAGGAAGCTTCTCATGGCCAAGACCATCATCGCCACCCCGAATGCCCCGGCCGCTATCGGCACCTACTCGCAAGCCGTGCGTGTCGGCGACACTGTTTATCTGTCCGGGCAGATCGGCCTCGATCCGGCGTCCATGCAGATGGTAGACGGGATCGACGCGCAAATCGTTCGCGTCTTCGACAATCTCAAGGCGGTTGCCGAGGCGGCCGGCGGTTCGCTGGCCGATGTCGTCAAGCTCAACGTCTTCCTGATCGACCTGGCCAACTTTGCCAAGGTCAATGAAACGATGGCAAGGTACTTTGGCGAGCCGTTTCCGGCACGGGCTGCCGTCGGCGTCAAGGAACTGCCGCGCGGTGCGCTGGTTGAGGCCGACGCAGTGATGTTCCTGGGCCAATAAGCCGCCAATGAGCGACGGCGCGGCGACGCCGATCCGGGCTTCGGAGGCGTTGCGCAAGAAACTGGCGAAGATCGGCCTCCACCGCGAGGCCGATCTGCTCGTTCACCTGCCGCTGCGCTACGAGGACGAAACCCGGATTACCCCCGTCGCTCGCGCCCCGTGGGGCGAGCCCGTTCAAGTCGAGGTCGTCGTCAGCACCTGCGAAGTCCAGTTCCGCCCGCGTCGGCAGATGGTCGTTCGCGCGCTGGATGCCAGTGGCGAACTGGTGATGCGCTTCTTCAGTTTTTACCCCAGCCAGCAGGCGGCTCTCAGCGAAGGCTCGCGGGTGCGTGCTTTCGGTGAAGTGCGGGGCGGTTTCTTCGGCGCCGAGATGGTGCACCCGCGTTTTCACAAGGTTGGCGAGGACGATCCGCTGCCGACGGAAATGACCCCGATTTACCCGTCGACCGCAGGCGTCGGCAACGGCACGCTGCAAAAGCTGATCGGCCAGGCGCTGGCGGCCGGCGATCTATCCGACACCCTGCCCGACGAACTGCGCCAGCGTCTGAAACTGCCTGGGCTGGCGCGCAGCCTGCATTTCCTGCACCGGCCGCCGCCCGGCACCGATCTCGCTACCCTACACGCGCGCAATCACCCGGCCTGGCGACGGGTCAAATTCGACGAGGTGCTGGCCCAGCAACTGTCGCTGCGCCGGGCTTATCTGGCGCGCCGGGAGCAGGGCGCGCCGGTGCTGATCGCGCAGGACGATCTCGGTGCCCGCCTGCTCGACCGGCTCGCGTTCGGCCTGACCGGCGCGCAACTACGGGCGATGGCCGAAATTGGCGCCGACCTTGCGCAGCCGTACCCGATGCAGCGTTTGCTGCAGGGCGATGTCGGCGCCGGCAAGACCATCGTCGCTGCTCTGGCCGCCTGTCAGGCAATCTCGGCTGGCTGGCAGGTGGCCTTCATGGCGCCGACCGAAATCCTGGCCGAGCAGCATTACGTGAAATTGCGCGACTGGCTGGAGCCCCTCGGCATCAAGGTCGCCTGGCTCTCCGGCAGCCTCAAGAGCGTGGCCAAGCGGGCGCAACTGGCGGCCACGGCGACCGGGGCGCAACTGGTAGTCGGCACGCATGCGCTGATTCAGGACGGCGTCGACTTCGCGAAACTCGGTTTGGCCATCGTCGACGAACAGCACCGTTTCGGCGTCGCCCAGCGGCTCGCCTTGCGCAAGAAAGGCAGCAACCCGCACCAGTTGATGATGTCGGCGACGCCGATTCCGCGCACGCTGGCGATGAGCTACTACGCCGATCTCGACGTCACCGTCCTCGACGAATTGCCGCCCGGACGGACGCCGGTCAAAACCCGGCTGGTTGCCGACAGCCGGCGCGACGATGTGGTCGGCTTCGTCAGGAAGCATGTTGAAGAAGGGCGTCAGGCCTACTGGGTCTGCCCATTGATCGAAGAGTCGGAAGCCCTGCAATTGCAGACCGCGCAGGATACCTACGAGCAACTAGCGGCCGATCTGCCGAATCTGCGCATCGGCCTCGTCCACGGGCGCCTTAAGGCCGATGAAAAGCAGGGCGTGATGGCCGCCTTCGCTGGCGGCGGGATTGATGTACTGGTGGCGACGACGGTGATCGAAGTCGGCGTCGATGTGCCGAACGCCAGCCTGATGGTCATCGAGCACGCCGAGCGTTTCGGCCTTTCGCAACTGCACCAGTTGCGCGGCCGCGTCGGGCGCGGTGCGTACGAGTCGAGCTGCGTGCTGATCTACGCCGGCCCCTTGGGCGAGATTGCCCGCCAGCGCCTGAAAATCATCTTCGAGACCACCGACGGTTTCGAAATCGCCCGTCAGGACTTGCAGATACGCGGCCCCGGCGAATTCGTCGGCAGCCGGCAGAGCGGCGTGCCGCTGCTGCGCTATGCCGATCTGGAAATGGATGCCGATCTGGTCGAGATGGCGCGCGAAATCGCCGAAACAATGCTGACCGAACATGCCGACCTCGCCGAGCGCCATTTGCAGCGCTGGCTTGGCGCACGCGAAGAATTGCTCAAATCGTGACCGCGAAAGGAAACGCAAATGAACTCCATCGTCACCGCCATTGCCGCCGCGCTGATTCTCAACCTGGCCGCCTGCGGCGATGCCGCCGCAACCGATAGTCGGGCGGGCCGCAGCGAGCGCGTCCAGTTCGCCAAGGGGGCGATGTCGGCGGTCATCAAGGGTCGGATCAAGGGCGATCAGTACGTCGATTATCAGGTGCGCGCCGGTGCCGGGCAGACCTTGAGCGTCGAGATGAAGACCAGCAACGCTTCCAGCTACTTCAACATCAACCCGCCGGGCGGCGGCGATGCCGCAATGTTCATCGGCAGCACCGCCGGCAGCCGATTTTCGGGTGTGGTGCCGAGCGATGGCGACTACGCGATCCGCGTCTATCTGATGCGCAGCGCCGCCCGCCGTAACGAATCGGCAAGCTTCACGCTGACGGTCGGCGTTGCCGGCCAGCCGCTGGCAGCAACGCCGACGGCGAAGGATGCGCTGATTCCCGGCACGCCGTTTCATGCCTCGGCCAAGGTTGTCTGCATGCCGCCATTTGCCTCAAGCGTCAGGGAGTGCGAAGCCTTCGTTATCCGCCGTGGCTTCGACGGCACGGCGACCGTCGAAGTGCGCTGGGGCGAACGCCTCCAGCGTCGCATCCTGTTCGTCCAGGGCAAGGTGGTGGCGGCGGATTCGCCGGAGGCGCCTTCCGTCGTACGGCGGGGCGATGTGAGCGTTGTCGGCTTTGGTCGCGACGAGCGTTTCGAGATTCCCGACGCGTTGCTTTCAGGTGGCTGAGGCGGCCGAAATTTGCCCAAAAAACGAGGTCGACCGCAACAGGCGATCTTCCGGCCGTGATCTTCCGGCTAAGCGAAAAATTCCTCGATCAGTCGCGCCACTTCCGCTGGCTGATCGTGGTGCAGCATGTGGTCGGCCTTGTCGATCCACGTTTCGCGCACGTCGGCGAAGCAGGCGCGGCGCGCTTCCCAGTCGCCCGGGCGGGTGGCGTAGTCGCGCACGATCCACGACTGGCGGCCGGCAACCCACAGCACCGGGCAGGTAACCAGTTTCCAGATCGCTATCGATTCCTCGAGGCGGAACAGGTAGGGCGATGCGGATTTGTGCCAGGGATCGCCATTCCAGATGATGCCGTGGCGGCGCTCGCCACCTCGGGTTGTGCCGTCGCCAATACGCGCCAGATGGCGGGACAGAAAATCGGCGCGCGCCGCCGTCAGGTAAGGGTCGGTTTTCATCAGCCGGCGGGCGAACGCGGCGCGATCCGGGTAGACATGCATGCGCGGCGGCTGCTTCAGTTCGTCCAGCCAGTGCCGGTAGCGTTCCGGAGCCATCTCGGGCGTTGTCGGTGCAATGCCGAAACCTTCCAGCGTCATCAGCTTCTCAACGCGCTCGGGGCGCAGCCCGGCATACAGACAGGCCAGAATTCCACCCATGCTGTGCCCGGCCAGCCGGATTTTTCCCGCCGGCGCATAGCGCTCGACAATCGCTTCCATGTCGCCCAGGTGTTCGGCGAAGAAATACGGGCGGTTCAGCCATTGCGACGGCCCGAAGCCGCGCCAGTCGGGCGCGACGATGTTCCAGTCGTGCTGTAGTTCGTCGACGACGAACTGGAACGAGGCGGAAACATCCATCCAGCCATGCAGCAGGAACAGCGTCGGCGCAGCCGGGTTGCCCCAGCGGCGGATGTGCAGGCGGATGTTGGGCAGGTCGAGGTATTCTGAACGGGAGGAATGAAGCATCGGTTTTTGGCAAAAAATGGGGGTCGACCGCAACAGGGTCTTTTGCGCTCGCATTGTAGCTTGCTACCTGAATTGTCGGGTGCTGGAAGCCGTCTGCACACCCTTGGCGACGAAGCCGGGTCGTCCGCTTCCCACGCTCGCGATTGCGGCAGCCAATTCTCAATCGGCGTGGATTATGTCACGGGGAAAACGGGGGAATGTGGGCTATCTTTATATTAACGGCGGGGTATTTTCGCAGCGCTCAAGCGTGGGCGAACGTGGCCTTGGCATGGAGCTGTTTGCGGGCTTGGGCGTTTGTGGCAGCGCAAGTCAGGCGTGAATGTTTGGCGTGTCGGCAGGGGACGATTTTTAATGCAACTTTCGATTCATCACTGTACCCGGAGCGGCGACTGGAGCCAGCCGCTCGACGGCGCCCTCGATTCGGCGGGGACGGTGTTGTTCATCTTTGCCGGAACGCGCTGTCCTGTTCTGGAGCAGGCCTTGAACGATTTGCGCGTCGCTTTTCCGCTGGCGCACTGGATCGGCTGCTCCACCGCTGGCGAGATATTCGGCGCCCAGCTTGACGACGACAGTCTGGCGGTGGCTGTTGTCCGCTTCGACAAGGCGCGCGTGCGCAGCCTGCACGAGAAGGTCGGCCCGGCACAGGGCGCGCTTGAGGCGGGGCGGAGCATCGCTCGTGCCCTGGCCGAGCCGGATTTGAAAGGCGTATTCGTATTGGCCGACGGCCTTGCCGTCAACGGGTCGGAGCTGGCCAAAGGCCTGGCGGGCGAGTTGCCGGCCGGTTTGCCCATTTCCGGCGGGTTGGCCGCCGATGGCGACCGCTTCGGCCAGACCTGGGTGATCGCCGACAAGGTGCCGCAGGCAGCGCATGTCGTTGCCGTCGGGTTCTATGGCGAGAGTGTGGATATGGCGTGCAACCACCGTGGCGGCTGGGATGTCTTCGGGCCGGAGCGCGAGGTGACGCGCGCCACGGGCAACGTTCTGTATGCGCTGGACGACCAGCCCGCGCTGGCACTCTACCGGAAATATCTTGGCGAGCGTGCCGGCGAACTGCCCGCCGCCGGCCTGCTTTTCCCCTTGGCTATCCGCAACGAACAGGAGGCCGACGGGATGACGGTGCGGACGATCCTCGGCATCGACGAGGCGGAGCAGTCGATTACCTTCGCCGGCGATATTCCCCAGGGCAGTTTCGTGCGCATGATGCGCGCCAACCGCGATCGCCTGATCGACGGCGCCATCGGCGCTGCCGATGGTGTCCGCCCGGTTGCCGGTGCTGTCGGCGAAACCTTGTGCCTGGCGATCAGCTGTATCGGTCGCCGACTGGTGCTCGGGCAGCGCTGCGAAGAGGAATTGGAGGCCGTACTCGACACCTTGCCGAAGCCGTGCCGGATGATCGGCTATTACTCTTATGGAGAGTTGTCGCCCTTGAGCAGTGGCCGTTGCGATCTGCATAATCAGACGATGACCCTGACCTTGCTGGGCGAGCGTTGAGCGTGGCCGACCATCCCTTGCTGGTGCGCCAGTTGCGCCGCCTCGGTCTTGACGCAGAGCGGGTGCCCGATGCCGCAGGATGGCAGGCGCTGATCGATGTCGTTCAGCGCACCTATCGGGAGGCCGATCAGGATCGCCGGATGCTGGAACATTCGCTGGACGTTTCCTCCGAGGAGATGGTGGAAATGTACCAGCGCCAGAAGCAGGCTTTCGAGTCGCGGCTCCACCATCTGGCGGGGATCGTCGAGCGCTCGCCGGTCGTCGCGATCACCTGGCGCAACGAACCGGACTGGCCGGTGGATTACGTCAGCGGCAATGTCGTCCGTTTCGGCCATCGCCCGGACGATCTCATGTCGGGCAGACTGAAATACGGCGACCTTGTCCATCCCGACGACCGCGCGATTCTCGAACCCGATGTCGTCGCGCACCTCGAAAACGGCCCTGACGATTACCGGCAACAATACCGTTTGCGTCATGGCGATGGCCACTGGATGTGGGTTGACGACCGCACCTGGCTGACGCGGAATGCCGAGGGTCGGGTCACGGCCATTCACGGCGTGCTGATCGACGTCACGGAACAAAAGCAGGCCGAAGCGGCGCTACGCGAGAGCGAGCAGCATCACCGGACGCTGGCCAACGGCGGCACGGCGCTGATCTGGACCTCGGATACCGAGATGTTGTGCACCTATTTCAACGATCCCTGGCTGCGCTTTACCGGCCGGCCGCTTGAGAAAGAGCTGGGGAACGGCTGGACCGAAGGCGTTCATCCGGATGACTACGACCGTTGTCTGCAGGTTTACACGGAAAGCTTCGAGCGTCGCGAGTCCTTCAGCATGGAATACCGGCTGCGCCATGTCGATGGCGACTACCGCTGGATCCAGGACGATGGCAATCCGCGTTTTGACAGCGCCGGGAATTTCATCGGCTACATCGGCTTCTGCTACGACATCTCGGCGCAGAAGGAAAACCGGCGGCAACTCGAACATATCGCGCACTACGACATGCTCACCGATCTGCCCAACCGCATGCTGCTTTCGGATCGCCTGCGTCTGGCGGTGACCCAGGCCCGGCGGCGCAAGCAGCAACTGGCGGTCGCCTATATCGATCTCGACGGGTTCAAGGCAATCAACGACCGTCATGGTCATGCCGTCGGCGACCAGTTGCTGGTGGCGCTGGCCGACCGCATGCGGCAATGCCTGCGGGCCGGCGACACCATCGCCCGGCTGGGCGGCGACGAGTTCGTCACCATACTGGTCGATCTCCCCGATGCCCAGACCAGCATTCCGCTGATTACCCGGCTTCTTGCTGCCGCCTCGCAGCCGGTCGAGTGCAACGGCTTGTCGCTCCAGGTCTCGTCAAGCATCGGCGTTGCCTACTACGCGGGGGACGAAGATACCGATGCCGAGCAACTGGTGCGCCACGCCGACCACGCGATGTACCAGGCCAAGCAGGCCGGCAAGAATCGCTTCCACGTCTTTGACGATGCGCGGGATCGTGCAGTACGCGGGCACCACAAGAAGATTGGCCGCATCCAGCGCGCGCTCCGCGAAGGCGAATTCGCGCTGCATTACCAGCCGAAGGTCAACCTGCGCACTGGCGCCGTGACCGGCGTCGAGGCCCTGATTCGCTGGCAGCATCCGGAACGCGGCCTGCTCGCCCCGGGTTTGTTCCTGCCCGACATCGAGAATCATCCGCTCGCTGTGGAAGTTGGCGAATGGGTGATCGCGACGGCACTGGCGCAGGTTGAAGCCTGGCAGACGCAGGGGCTGGATCTGCCGGTCAGCGTCAACATCGCCGCGCATCACCTCCAGCAGGCCGATTTCGTCGCCCGCCTGAAAACCCTGCTGGCCGCCCACCCGGCAGTCAGCCCCGAGCGGCTGGAGCTGGAAGTGCTCGAAAGCAGCGCCCTCGAGGACATCGGCAACGTTTCCGCGATCATCGCCGCCTGCGCCGAGTTGGGCGTCGGTTTTGCGTTGGACGACTTCGGTACCGGCTATTCCTCGCTCACCTATCTCAAGCGCCTGCCGGCGCGCGTGCTGAAAATCGACCAGAGCTTTGTCCGCGACATGCTCAACGATTCGGACGACCTGACCATCATCGATGGCGTGCTCGGCCTGGCCAACGCCTTCGGCCGCGAAGTGATCGCCGAAGGGGTGGAAACGGTGGCCCACGGCATCGCGCTGTTGCAACTCGGCTGCGAACTCGCCCAAGGCTACGGGATTGCCCGCCCGATGCCGGCCGAACAACTGATCGCCTGGCGCCAACATTGGCAGCCCGATCCACGCTGGACGCAAATGCCACAGCGCAATCGCGTTACGCCGCCGGCACGGCCGCTACCTGTCGAGGCGCCCAGACTGGTTGGGTGAGGCCCGGGCCATCCGGCCAGTGCTTTGCGCGCGAACATCCGGCAAACGGGCAACCGAGGCGCTTCTGGATCGCGTCGACATAATCGGGCAGGGCGCGAAGAAATATTTGAAATTTGGCCTTTTTTGGCGGTCGACCGCAACAGCCTGCCCAGCGCCGGTTCGGGCGCACCCGCCCCGTTCAGTTCCGCTGCTTTAGCTTCTCGATGTCGGCCGCCAGCAGTTCCAGACGCAGCAGTGCCCGCTGGGCATCGGGGGGCAGTTGCGCCCGTTCCTGCGCCGTGGGGGCAATGGCCGCGAAAGCGTCGATCAGGGTGCCAAGCTGGCTGCCGTAGCCGGCCACACGAGTCAGGATTTCGGCTTCCAGCTCGGCATCGCCCTTGGTCTCGCCGATGAAATTCACCAGCGAAAACGACCACGGGTTGATCGTCTGCTTCAGCCAGGTCGGCGCCAGTTGCACCCAGGCCTGCGGTGCGTAGGCGCCGAGCAGGGCGCGCTGCCAGTGGCCGATGGCTTCTTCCTGACAGGCCGCCAGGCGCGCCAGTTTTTGCCATGTTTCAATGGCTTCGTCGAGTTGCGCATGCTTGGTCATTTACCGGCCTCCTTTCCGGGCGGCGCCCGGTTGCGGTCAATCGACAGTGTAGTCCACTTCGTTGCTGCGCTGCCCGCGCGCACCTCAGCCGCGCGCGACGAAACTGCCCAGCAATTCGTGAACATCCCGGCGTTTCAGTATGCCCTGATGGCCGGAAGCAGCAAGCGCCACCACGCTGAGTTCGCCTTGCCAACCGGCGAAAAGGCGCCGGGAGATCGTCGCAGGAATGGTGTCGTCCGCCTCGCCGACGATCAGCAGACAAGGGCAAACCACCTCGGAAACAACATCGACCGTATCGTACTTGTCCTTGAGAAAACGCTCGGCGATCAAAGGAAAGCGGCGTGAAAGCACGTTGGCGAGGCGGTCGAAAGGGGAGATCAGGATCAGGCTGGCCGGCTTGCGCTGGGCGGCGACATTGACCGCCAGCCCCGACCCCAGGCTGCGCCCGGCAACGGTCATTTGCTCGGGCCGGATCGACGCATGCGCCGAGAAGGCGTCGAAGGCCGCCAGGCTGATTTCGATCATCTGCGCTTCGCAAGGCTTGCGCAGCGCGAACCCGAGGCCGGGGTAACGGAAACAGAAGACGTGATGCCCCGGCAACTGCGCCAGGCTACGAAAAATCGATGTCGGATGCTCGCGCCGGCCATTGAAATAGATCAGCCCGCGCGGCGGCGAAGTGGATTCGGCGTGGGGTCGGGCGTAATAACCATGCAACTTTCCAGCCGCCGTCGCCAGCACGATAGGCATGATCGCATGATGCCTGCCGCTCAAAACGGCATTCCGCTTGGGCGCCGGGAACAGCAAATGCCGCTGAAATGCCAGCGCCAGCAGGAAGAACGGCAAAAGCAACAGCAGCGGAATCACGGCAAACGGCTCACGAAATTCAAACCACGGTATCCCGACGCGCGGGCATGGCGGGCACAAAGCGGGTGGAGGACATACGGGAAAATGACCACGTAAAAATCTCCTGATTGCCGGAGCGCGTCATTCTACTGGCGAAAGGGCTGGCGGCGGGGGGAGGCGAAGGTCGCATTTCGGATGCAGCTTGAGTCGAGTTATCTTCATTATTGCCCCGGGGATGGTCGATATGTGCTTCTTGGCCAAAGTTAACCTTGAAGCACTGGCCCACATCAGGAAGCAACGAGGTACTTAGCCACTTCGGTCGCCCGACCCCGCAACCGGAACAAGACCGGTTGGTAGGTGAAAGGGTGCGACCGCAGGGTCAGGTGGGCCGAAATTAAAGGTTAGCCAGTCATCGTCCTTATCTTCCGCGTTCTCAACGTCAATCGTGCTGATCATTCGACCGCTGTGTGACATTCGAGCGAAAGGATTGTCAGTGGGCACCTTATTGTTCCAATCGTGTGCGGCCATAAATTCGTCGACTGTCAGATCTCCCGCCAAAAGACGCTGGAGCGCGCGTGATGACAAACTAATTCTTCCGTTACTCATTCTGTAACCTCCTATCATGTCTGGGCCGCAGCCACGCTCGCGGCATCGATTCGCTGCGTTGTATGGAGAACGAACGGGTTGAGGCAGGCACTTAATGGTTTCCCGCATCACTCCTTCGAGTGAGGCGATCGCCTTGGTTGTCATCCTTGAGGAGCGTGATTGAGGCGGTCTGATAACCCAGTCGCATTTCATTTGGTATGTCGTTGTGCAGTCTAAAGGCCGCCCTGTCTCAATGACTGTTACTAGCAGGATGGCGTCGATGCTGCTGTTCTGGCGCAAAAAGTCCGCAGCCACTTCGCGAGCGTTGAACGTACTTCCAGAATGAAGCACAGAATCCTTGAGCATGGCAGTGCCGCCATCGCAGGCAATAATTAGCCGAATGGATTCGTGCGGTGCGTGCCTAAGTTGCTTAAGCTTACCTTTTAACGCACCAAATAACGGATTCTTGTCTAAAGAGGCTGCGACGTTATAGCAAAGATACCCGCCTCGGGCAAAGCGCTGCCTAGGATCGTAAGTGAGCGTGAAGTTAACACCCTGCGCGGCATACTCAAAGCGATCCGATTGCTGTGGGGATATCGTTAGGCGTCGAATCCATGGTGTTACTTCCCTTAGCATTAATGCTACAAGCTCTCCTTTCATGGGTAGGAATAGCTTTACCTTTGCATCTCGAAAATCACCAATTCGGCCACCGCGAACATCGTATCCAAAGTGATTCGGATTAAGGCCCGCTTTTAACGCGAGCCTGGTTAATTCTGTACTCAGAGATTTCACGGGGTTTTGCTCGTCCAGCCCAGCGTCGGACACGGTTGTAATGTCGCCTACGATTTGAATACATTCCCCGTTGAATGCAGTCACAGTCAGCTCAAAATCTGGGCGACTCCCGTTGGAGAGCTGAACTTCATGGCGCAAGGTTCCAACTTGTGAAAGCGCGTCGAGCAACACCAGCTCCCACATCGCGGGCAACCGCGCGTCACCCGCTCGGTTTAACCGATCCACTATCGATGCCAGCTGACATTTTTCAAGTATGGCTGACAAGCGGTTGATCGATTTTTGAAGTGCTCGGCGGGAGAAAACGAAATTCGACATACCTGATAAATAAGATGTGGGCCGAGTTGAGAGATGGTTAAGCAGACGCAGGCACTATTCTAGAACTTTCAGTTTGGGGTGGTGGCGAGAGAATCACCCGAAAAATTCCTTGACGAAAACATATCGATATAACTAAGATTATCGACATGAAAAACGACTATACCCAAACCATCCCCGCTGAGTGGCAGGCGATGTCCCGTATTTTTGTTGCGCTCGGCGACGAGCACCGGCAGCGCATCCTGCTGTTGTTCGAGCCGGGTGAGCGGCTGAATGTCGGGCAGATCGCCGAAGTGTCGACCCTGGCGCGGTCGACGGTCTCGCATCACCTGAAAATTCTGCACGAATCCGGCGTCCTGGCTTCCGAGAAGATCGGCAAGGAGGTCTGGTTCTGGATCAATCGCGCTGCTCTCGAAGTCACGCTGGGCAATGTGCTCGACTATTTGAAGGAAAACACCTGATGCGCAAGTTATTGCGGCCGCTGTTGCGCGGCCTGGCCCGTTTGCTGTTCCGTGTCGACATCCAGTTCCGGCAGTCCGATTTCTCGCATGAGCGCCTGCTGATCGTCGCCAATCACGAATCCTTTCTCGATGGTTTGCTGCTCGGCCTGTTCCTGCCCATCGATCCGGTTTTCGTGGTTCATACCAGCATCGCCAACAGTTTCTGGTTCCGCATCCTGCTGTCGCAGGTCGACTATCTGGCGGTCGATCCGACCAGCCCGATGGCGATGAAGAAGGTGATCCGGTTGATCGAATCCGGGCGCCCGGTGGTGATTTTCCCGGAGGGGCGCATCACGCTGACTGGCTCGTTGATGAAGGTCTACGACGGCCCGGCCTTCGTGGCCGCCAAGACCGGTGCGACGGTGATTCCGGTGCGTCTCGACGGCGCTTCGCGCTCGTATTTCTCGCGTCTCTCGGGCCGCCATCCGAAGGAAATCTTCCCGAAAATCAAGTTGACCGTGTTGCCCGAAGCGCATTTCCCGATGCCCGAGGCGGCAACCGCCAAGCTGCGGCGGCGCAAGGCCGGCGAGCAGATGCGCCGCCTGATGCAGGAAATGATTTTCGCCTCGCGCCCGGAGCAGACCATCTACACTGCGCTGTGCGACGCGGCGGAAATTTTCGGTCGCGGCCGCCGCCCGTTCGAGGACGTCAAGCAGGTCGAATATTCCTACACCGACCTGTTGAAGATGGCGCTCATCCTCACGCGCCAGGTCGAGCGCATGAGCCAGCCGGGCGAGCGCGTCGGTTTGTTGCTGCCCAATCTGGTGCCGACGCTGGGGTTGATCTTCGGCCTCAGCGCCCGCCGCCGGGTGCCGGCCATGCTCAATTACACGGCCGGTGTCGATGCCATGCAGGCCGCCTGCGACGGCGCCGAAATCCGCACCATCATTACCTCGCGCGCCTTCGTCGAACAGGGCAAGCTGACCGACAAGCTGGCCGGGTTGAAGGGCGTGCAAGTGCATTACCTGGAAGACATCCGCGAGCAGATCGGTCTGGCTGACAAGCTGTGGCTGATGGGCTACGCCATCCACTTCCCGCGCGCTTTCGAGCTGAAAACCTCGCCCGAGGAAGCTGCCGTCGTGCTCTTCACCTCCGGCTCCGAAGGCAAGCCGAAGGGTGTCGTGCTGCCGCACCGGGCGATTCTCGCCAACATCGCGCAGATTCGCGCCGTCATCGACTTCTCGGTGTACGACAAGGTGCTCAACGCGCTGCCCATCTTCCACTCCTTCGGCCTGACGGCGGGTGCGCTGCTGCCGGTGCTCAACGGCGCCAGCCTCTTCCTCTATCCGTCGCCGCTGCACTACCGGGTGATTCCGGAACTGGCCTACGACCGGGGCTGCACGGTGCTCTTCGGCACCTCGACCTTCCTCGCCAACTACGCCAAGTTCGCCAATCCCTACGACTTCTACCGTCTGCGCTACGTCGTCGCCGGTGCCGAAAAGCTCTCCGAAGCGGTGCGCAGCCAGTGGTTCGAGAAATTTGGTCTGCGCATCTTCGAAGGCTACGGCGCGACCGAAACGGCGCCGGTGATCGCGGTCAACACGCCGATGGCCTATAAAACCGGCACCGTCGGCAACCTGCTGCCGGGCATCGAACATCGCCTGCTGCCGGTTTCCGGCATCGAGCACGGCGGCATCCTGCATGTGCGCGGCCCCAACGTCATGGCCGGCTACCTCAAGTCCGACCAGCCGGGCGTGCTACAGCCGCCGCTTTCCGAACTTGGTGACGGCTGGTATGAAACCGGCGACGTGGTGCAGATCGACGACGAAGGCTTTGTGAAAATCGTCGGCCGCGTCAAACGCTTCGCCAAGATTGCCGGCGAAATGGTCAGCCTCGAAGTGGCCGAAAAAGTAGCGGTGGCGACCTCGCCGGACAAGGCGCACGCCGTTTCCAGCCAGCCGGACGCCAGCAAGGGCGAGGCGCTGGTGCTATTCACCACCGATGGCGAGCTGAGCCGCGAACTGCTGGCCGCCAAGGCGCGCGAACTCGGCGTGCCCGAGCTGGCCGTGCCGCGCAAGATTCATCGCGTCGAATCGCTGCCGCTGCTCGGCACCGGCAAGGTCGATTACGTCACCCTCAAACGTTTGGCGGAGGCGGTGTGATGCGTGCCTGGCCGCGCTTTGCCGTGCGCATGCTCTACCTGCTGGTTATTGCATGGCTGCTGGTTTCGGCGTTGATGTATGTCGTCCAGCGTCAGTTGATCTATGTGCCGCAGGGGCGCGGGGTGGCTACGGCCTTGTTGCGCTTGCCCGGCGAGGCTGGCGAGCAACTGGTGGCAGTGAAGGAAAAAACCGGGGCCGACGCGCTGATCTACTTTGGCGGCAATGCGGAGGATGTGTCCTACACCTTGGGCGAACTGGCAGCCCACTTTCCCGGTTTTGCGCTGTATCTGCCGCATTACCGGGGTTACGGCGGCAGTGCGGGCGAGCCCGGCGAAGCGGCGCTGACGGCGGATGCGCTGGCCTTGTTCGACCATGTGCAGCAAAACCATGCGCGCATTGGCGTGATCGGGCGCAGCCTCGGATCGGGCGTGGCGATGCAGGTTGCGGCGGCGCGGCCGGTCGCCGGTCTGGCGCTGGTGACGCCCTTTGCCAGCATGACCTCGGTGGCGGCTTACCACTATCCGTGGTTGCCGGTGCGGCTGCTCCTCAAGGATCGCTACGATTCCGCCGCCGTTGCAGCTAAGGTCGCTGCGCCGAGCCTGGTGCTGCTGGCCGGGCGAGATCAGATCGTGCCGCCGGATAGCAGTCGCCAGTTGATCGCCAGTTTTGCCCATCCGCCTTACGTGCAAGCCTTTGCCGATGCCGACCACAACGACATAGCCCTTGAGCCGGGCTACTACCCGGTGCTCAAGGCTTTTTTCGCTGATCGTCATGGCTGACCGGGAAGCGATGCCGGAATGAGCCTATCCACTTGCCTCCCGCCTGCCTGTTGCGGTCGACCGCCAAAAAGGGGCGATTTTCAAATTTTCCCCGGCGTTAAACATCCCCCAATTTTTTCAGCGAGCCACCCATGAGCGGACAATTCGGACTCCTCAAGCAAAAGCGTTTCGCGCCTTTCTTCGGCACGCAGTTCCTCGGTGCCTTCAACGACAACCTGTTCAAGAATGCGCTGATCGTGCTGCTGACTTTCCAGTCGGCGCAATGGACGACGCTCAGGCCGGAGCTGCTGGCCAATCTCGCGGCTGGCATCTTCATCCTGCCTTTCTTCCTTTTTTCGGCGACCGCCGGGCAACTGGCGGACAAGTACGACAAGGCGCGGTTGGCGCGGCTGGTCAAGGTGCTGGAGATGGTCATCATGGGCGTCGCGGCGGGCGGTTTCTTCATGCACAGCCTGCCGGTGCTGATGGGGGCACTGTTCCTGCTCGGTTGCCATTCGACGCTGTTCGGGCCGGTCAAGTACGCGATCATCCCGCAGCACCTGCACGAGGATGAACTGGTCGGCGGCAATGCGCTGATCGAGGCGGGCACCTTCGTCGCCATCCTGATCGGTACGCTGGCCGGGGGGCTGCTCGCCGGTTCGGTCGAGCATCCGGCGTGGATTGCGGTCGGCGGTTTCGTCGTCGCCTTCGCCGGCTATCTGACCAGTCGCGGCATTCCGCCCGCGCCGCCGCCGGCGCCGAATCTTGCGGTCAACCCGAATCCGATCACCGAAACCTGGCGCAACATCAATTTTGCCCGCGCCAACCGCACGGTATTCCTGTCCATCCTCGGCATTTCGTGGTTCTGGCTCTACGGGGCGCTGTTCCTTGCGCAGTTCCCGGCCTACGCCAAAAACGTGCTGGGCGGCGGCGAAGCCTCGGTGACGCTGCTGCTCGCAGTCTTCACTGTTGGCATCGGCCTCGGCTCGCTGCTGTGCGAGCGGATGTCCGGCAAACGCGTCGAAATCGGCCTGGTGCCCTTCGGTTCCATCGGCCTGACGCTGTTCGGGCTCGACCTCTATTTCGCCTCGCCGGTCGGGCTGGCCGGCAACGGTACGCATGAGTTGCTGGCGCTGCTCAGCCTGCCGGCGATCTGGCGGGTGCTGTTCGACCTGGCGATGATCGGCGTTTTCGGCGGCTTCTTCATCGTGCCGCTCTATGCGCTGGTGCAATTGCGCAGCTCGAACGAGCACCGGGCGCGCATCATCGCCGCCAACAACATCGTCAATGCGCTGTTCATGGTCGTCGGTGCGCTCGGGGCGGCGGCGGCGCTGAGCGCCGGGCTGTCGATTCCGGCGCTGTTCGGCATCGCGGCGCTGCTCAATGCGGCGGTGGCGATCTACATTTACGGGCTGGTGCCGGAATTCTTGCTGCGCTTCATCGCTTGGCTGCTGATCAAGGCCGCCTACCGGCTGCGTAGCGAGGGGCTGGAGCACATTCCGGAAGAAGGCGCTGCGGTGCTGGTCGCCAATCACGTCAGCTTTGTCGACGCGGTGATCATCATGGGCGCATCGCCGCGCCCGGTGCGTTTCGTCATGGACTACCGTATCTTCCGCACGCCTGTGCTCAGTTACATCTTCCGCCACTCCGGCGCGATTCCCATCGCTGCGGCCAAGGAAGACCCGGCGTTGATGGAAAAGGCCTTCGCCGAGGTGTCGACCGCACTCGGCAACGGCGAACTGGTCGCCATCTTTCCGGAAGGCAACATCACCAGCGACGGCGAATTGCAGCCTTTCCGCCCCGGTATCGCGCGCATTCTCGCCGCCAATCCGGTGCCAGTCGTGCCGCTGGCGCTCTGCGGCTTGTGGGGCAGCTACTTTTCGCGGGTCGATGGCGTGGCGATGAAGAAACCCTTCCGGCGCGGCCTGTTCTCGCGGATCGCGCTGCGCGCCGGGGCGCCCATTGCCGCTGCCGATGCGCTGCCCGAGAACTTGCAACGCCGGGTGGCCGAACTGCGCGGCGCGGATCGCTGATCGATTTCCGGAGAAAAAAATGGAATTCCTGGGATTCCTGGCAAGAGGGCTGCTGCTGCTGATCGGGCTGGCGATGATCGCCAGCGGCCTGTTTTGCGGCTACATGGGCTTCAGTTCGGCTTCGGGCACCATCATGGCGCTGATCGGGCTGGCTTCGGCCGGGCTGGGCATGATCGTCGTCAACCAGGCCATCGTCGATGGGCGGAAGAAAGCGCAGGACGTGCCGCCGGACGAGTCGGGCACGGGAGCGGACGGACAATGATTGCGGCGCAGCTTGCCGGGCTGGTGCATGGCGTTTTCGAAATGCTGGCGCTTGGCGCTGGCGTCGCCTTCTATCGTCGGCAACGGCGTCTGGCAGGCGCCGGGGGGATTCTCACGCCGGGCGAATTCGCCATCGCGGCTGGCTGCATCTTTGGCGCGGCCATCGGCAACAAACTGGTGTTCTGGATCGAGATGCCGCATTTGTTCGCGCTCTACTGGAACACGCCCGCCGCCTGGCTGGGCGGGCAATCGATGGTCGGCGGGCTGCTTGGCGGCCTGATCGGCGTCGAGGTCGCCAAGAAGCTGACCGGCATTACACGCTCGACGGGCGATGCCTTCGTCTTTCCGGTGTTGCTCGGCCTGATGATCGGCCGTGTAGGCTGTTTCCTGGCCGGGTTGGAAGATGGCACTTACGGCAACCCGACCGACCTGCCGTGGGGCGTCGATTTCGGCGATGGAATTTCACGTCATCCGACGCAGCTCTATGAAATCGCCTTTGCCGGCGCTTCATGGCTCGCCTTGCGCCGACTTCAGCCTCTGCTGGCGCCCCAGCCGGGGCTGCTGTTCAAGACCCTGCTGGTCGGCTACCTGGCCTGGCGCCTGGCAGTCGATGGCATCAAGCCGGTGCCCTATGTCTATCCGCTGGGGCTGTCGGGCATCCAGTGGGTGTGTCTGGCGGCGCTGGTCGTCTATTTGCCGGTGACTGTCCGCCAATGGCTGGCGTTGCCTGGCCTTCACGAAAGGAGAGTCGCATGATGCAGATAGTGAGAGTGCTTGCACGGGTCATCCTGATCAGCCTCGGGCTGGTGGCCATTGCCGCTGGCGGTTTGTGCACGGTACTGGGCAGTACGTCGGGTTCGGACATGCTCTGGATGGCGATGATCGGGATCGTGTCGCTGCTGGCGGGGGGCGCCGTGGTTTGGGCAACCTTCCGCCACTGGCGGCGCGAAGTGTCGGCTGACGACAGTTCGCAAGCGGAAAACCCATGAGCCGCAAGAACCGCCCCTGGCTTTTCTACGACACCACCGCGTCGGTATGCACAACCTGCCTGCGTCAGGTGGAGGCCAAGATCGTCATCAAGGGGGATGAGGTTTATCTCGACAAGTGGTGCCCGGCGCATGGCAGCGAGCGTGTGTTGATCGCTGACGATGCCGAGTATTACCGCCTGTGCCGCGAGGTGTACGTCAAAGCGCCGGAAATGCCGGAACGCTTCAATACCGAAATGCGCTACGGCTGCCCCTACGATTGCGGCCTGTGCCCGGATCACATGCAGCATTCCTGCCTGTCGGTGGTCGAGATTACCGAGCATTGCAACCTGCGTTGCCCGGTGTGCTACGCCGAATCGGGGCCGGAGCGGCAGTTGCATCGTAGCCTGGCCGAGGTCGAGGCGATGTTCGATGCCATCGTTGCCAACGAGGGCGAGCCGGATGTGGTGCAGCTTTCCGGCGGCGAGCCGACGTTGCATCCCGACTTTTTCGCCATTCTCGACGCCGCCAAGGCGCGGCCGATCCGCCACCTGATGATCAACACCAACGGCCTGCGCATCGCCCGCGAGCCGGAATTCGTGGCGCGCCTGGCGAGCTACAAGCCGGGCATCGAGATCTACCTGCAATTCGATTCGCTGCACGACGCGGTGCTGCAGCAACTGCGCGGCGCCGATCTGGCGGAAATCCATGAGCGAGCACTGGCTAACCTGGAAGCGCACGGTATTTCGACGACGCTGGTGATGACCGTCAAGCGCGGCGTCAATGACGACCAGATCGGCGAGGTGATCCAGCATGGCCTGAAATACCGCTGCGTGCGCGGCGTGACGCTACAGCCGGTGTCCGATGCCGGGCGCAACCTGGCTTTCGAGTCGCAGCGCCATCGTCTGACGGTGAGCGAAGTGCGGCGTCGCATCGCCGAGCAGTCCGGGCTGTTCACGCTCGACGACATCGTGCCGGTGCCCTGCAATCCGGATACGCTGGCGATGGGCTATGCGCTCAAGCTGGGTGACGAGGTGCTGCCGCTGACGCGCCACCTCGGCCCCGAGGCATTGCTTGCCGGGCCGCGCAACACGATTGTTTTCGAGCGCGATCCGGCGATGAAGGACGCCGTATTCAAGCTCTTCTCGACCAACCATTCGCCCGAGTCGCAGGCCAATTGCCTGTCGGCGCTGCTCTGCTGCCTGCCGGCCGTGGCGGCGCCCGATCTCGGCTACGAAAACGTCTTCCGCGTGCTGATCGTGCAGTTCATGGATGCCGCCAACCTCGACCTGCGGGCCTTGAAGAAGTCCTGCATCCATTTCGCCCAGCCCGATGGCCGGCTGATACCGTTCGAGGCTTACAACCTGTTTTATCGGGGCGAGCGGGCCGGGCGGACAGCGGGCATCCAGCAGGAAATCGTCGAATTCGCCGCGCGTCGTTGAACCTTGAAATTTGCCCAAAATTGGCCGTCGACCGCAACAGGCAATCAAATTCGTAACGCGAGAGGATCAACATGGCAACACGCCCGAAAAAATCCGCCTGGAGCCGATCCGTCAACAAGGCATTGAAGACGATGACGCGGACCGCCGTGCGCGTTGGCTCGCAGGCGCTCAAGGATGGGTTGCGTGCGGCACCGCTGGTGGCCAAGCCGGCGGCGGCCAAAAAGCCCAAGCGGTCGCCCCTCTGGACAACGGGGCTTGCCATCGGTGCGGCGGGGCCGCGCCGCTACTGGCTTTTCAAGCCGCCCGGCGTGCGCAGGAACGAGCGGCTGCCCCTGCTCGTCATGTTGCATGGCTGCGGGCAGAACGCCGAAGCGCTGGCGGCCAGCAGCCGGATGAACCTGATCGCCAGGCGCGAACGCTTTTTCGTGCTCTATCCGGAGCAGGATCGCCTGGCGAACGTGCAGGGCTGCTGGAACTGGTACGACACGCGCACAGGCAGGGCGCAGGCTGAGGAAAACTCGATCAACGCCGCCATCGAGCAAATTTGCCAGTCACAGGCCGTCGACCGCAACCGGGTCGCCCTCGCCGGCATTTCCGCCGGGGCTGGCATGGCGGTGCTGCTGGCGACGCATCATCCCGAACGCTTTTGTGCCATTGCCATGCATTCGGGCGTCGCGCCGGGCGTCGCCCATTCCTCGGTCGGCGCCATCAAGGCGATGTTCGGGAAAGGCGCCACGGCATCGCCGCTGCCGCCGGTTCCGCCCGACGTGCGACTGCCGGCGCTGCTGGTCATCCACGGTGTTGCGGATCGCGTGGTGGCAGCGGCAAATGGCCGCGAAGCCGCCCAGCGTTGGGGCGAGCGCGTTGGCGCCAAGGCCAGCAAGCCGCGCACCGTGCAGCGCGGCACCCGCTACGCCGCGAACGTCACAGACTATAAAAAAAGCGGTCGCCTGGTCGCCACGCTGTGCGAAATCGACCAACTCGGCCACGCCTGGAGCGGCGGCGCGGCCGGACAACCATTCAGCGACCCGAAGGGGCCGGATGCCTCGCGGATGATCTGGTCGTTCGTGGCGAAGCAATTCGGCTAGGTGGCCAATCGGCACCTCGTTGATCCCCGTAAAGCCGCATCCTTTGGCTTCTTCGGTAGGGTGCGCTACGGGTTTTCCGATAGTGTTGGCTGACGTGGGGCCGGGTTAAATTCGCGCGACACCGGATTGTGTTGCCGACCGAGGATAGGACATGGATGAGACGCCGACCTTTAATGGAATCGATCAGTTGGAATGCAGCGATGATTGGGGTGTGTACAAAACACTGCTCGAGTCGACCAAGGCGATCCCGTGGAAGATCGACTGGGAGAGCAAGCAGTTTGACTACATCGGCCCGCAAATCGAGTCCTTGCTCGGTTGGCCGCGTGACAGCTGGCTCGGCGCGATGGACTGGATAGCGCGCATTCACCCTGAAGATCGGGAAACGACGGCGAATTTCTGCATTCGCCAGTCCGAGCAGGGTGTCGATCACGAAGCCGACTATCGGGCCTTGAAGGCGGACGGTAGTTACGTATGGATTCGCGATGTGGTGCATGTCATTCGCGATGAAAATGGCGCGACGACGGATCTGGTCGGCTTCATGTTCGACATTTCAGAGCGCAAGCAGATGGAGCAGGACGTTGTCGAACTCAATCGCAAGCTGGAAGTCTGGTCGAATCAGGATGGCCTGACCGGCATCGCCAATCGCCGTTTGTTCGATCAGGTGATGGCGGCCGAATGGGCGCGTGGCAAGCGTAGCGGGGCGCCGCTGTCGTTGTTGATGTTCGACGTTGATCATTTCAAGGGTTACAACGATCACTACGGGCATGTGAAAGGCGATGAGTCACTGGTTCGCCTTGCTCAGGCGCTTAATCAGATGCCCGTGCGCTCGACCGATTTATTCGCGCGCTATGGTGGCGAGGAATTCGCCCTGGTACTGCCGCAAACGCCGAGCGACGCCGCGCAACTGGTTGCCGAGAAATGCCGTGAAGTGGTCGCCGCACTGAAGATTCCGCATGCGCTGTCGCCGGTTGGGGTGATTACGATCAGTGTGGGTGTCTGCACGATGGTTCCCGGTGAAGAGTCAACGTATTCGACCCTGATCGAACGGGCTGACGACAAACTTTATCGCGCCAAGCGGAACGGTCGAAATTGCATTTGCTCCTGCTAGTCAGGGTGGCCGATACGCAGAATTGATCGCCGATTGCCCTTTGCCTTTCCGGCAGTCGGGATGATCAGCGTTCCTCCTGCAAGCGGGCTGCCAAGGTAAAATCGGCGCACTATGAATTGGCCCGCCCTCAAGGAAAAACTCGATCTCTACGAAAAGCTGATGCGGCTCGACAAGCCGATTGGCATTTTGCTGCTGTTGTGGCCGACGCTGTGGGCGTTGTGGCTGTCGGCGCTGGGGCGACCTGACCGCATCGTGCTCTGGGTGTTCATCCTGGGCACCGTGCTGATGCGCTCGGCCGGTTGCGTCATCAACGATTACGCCGACCGCGATTTCGACAAACATGTCGAGCGCACCAAAGCGCGCCCGCTGACCGCTGGTCGCGTGACGACGAAGGAAGCGCTCGCTCTTTTCGCAGCCCTATCTCTCTGCGCCTTCGGGCTCGTGCTACTGCTCGGCAATCCGCTGGTGATCTGGCTTTCGGTGCCGGCGCTGTTTCTCGCCGCCAGTTATCCCTTCACCAAGCGCTTCCTCGCCATTCCGCAGGCGTACCTCGGCATCGCCTTCGGCTTCGGCATTCCGATGGCCTACGCGGCGCAGGTTGGCAGCGTGCCGGCCGAAGCCTGGTGGCTGCTGCTCGCCAACGTCTTCTGGGCGGTCGCCTACGACACCGAATACGCGATGGTGGACCGCGAGGACGATCTGAAAATCGGCATCAAGACCTCGGCGATCACCTTCGGTCGTTTCGACGTGGTGGCGGTGATGTTCTGCTACGGGGCGACGCTCGCCATCCTTGGCTGGCTCGGCATAAGGCTGCATCTCGGCTGGCCTTTCTTCGCCGGGCTGGCCGTCGCCGCCGGCATCATGGGCGTCCATTACACCTGGATTCGCGGCCGCGAACGCATGGCCTGCTTCAAGGCTTTCCTGCATAACAACTACGTCGGCGCGGCGATCTTTGCCGGCATCGTTGTCGACTTTCTGGTTTCCGGAAGGAGCTTCGGATGAAGGCTTTGATTTTTGCCCTTTTTTTGCTGTCGACCGCAGCAGGCGCCGAAGATACGCGCCAATTCGTCAAATTGCCGGCCCCGGCGCAGGAAGCGCTGCGCGAGGAGATGCTGGACAATCTGCTGGCGGTCAATGAGGTGCTGAGCCTGATGGCCACAGGCAAGATCCGGGAAGCCGGCGAGTTGGCCGAGGCCAAGCTGGGCATGTCGGCGATGGGCAAGCATCGCAGCAAGCCAATGGACGCCCGGCCCGGCCCGCACATGCCGCCGGCCATGCACGGCATTGGCATCGATGGCCACAAGGCGGCCAGCGAGTTTGCGACGGTAGCCAGGACCGGCGACCGCGACAAGGCGCTGGCGCTGCTGCCCAACCTGACGACGGCCTGCGTCGCCTGTCATTTTTCGTATCGCACCCAATGAAATATCACGATCTGCGCGACTTCATGTCGCAACTGGAAAAGACCGGCGAATTGAAGCGCGTCGGCGTCGAGGTCGATACCCGCCTCGAAATGACCGAAATCTGCGACCGCGTGCTGCGTGCGGAAGGCCCGGCCATCCTGTTCGAGAAACCCAGAACCGGCCAAACCCGGCATTCGATTCCCGTGCTCGCCAACCTGTTCGGCACGCCAAAGCGCGTGGCCCTGGGCATGGGCGAGGAGTCGGTGACGGCGCTGCGCGAAGTCGGCAAGCTGCTCGCCTACCTCAAGGAACCGGAACCGCCGAAGGGCCTGAAAGACGCCTGGGACAAGCTGCCGATCCTGAAGCAGGTGATGAACATGGCGCCGAAAACGGTGTCGTCGGCACCGTGTCAGGAAATCGTCTGGGAGGGCAAGGACGTTGATTTGTCGCGTCTGCCGATCCAGCATTGCTGGCCGGGGGACATTGCGCCGCTGATTACCTGGGGCCTGGTGGTCACCAAAGGCCCGCACAAGAACCGGCAGAACCTCGGCATCTATCGCCAGCAGGTGCTCGGGCCGAACAAGGTCATCATGCGCTGGCTGGCGCATCGCGGCGGCGCGCTGGATTTCCGCGATCATCAGTTGGCGAATCCGGGGCAGCCTTTCCCGGTTGCTGTAGTGCTTGGTTGTGATCCGGCGACGATTCTGGGCGCGGTCACGCCGGTGCCCGATTCGCTGTCCGAATACCAGTTCGCCGGCCTGCTACGTGGTGGCAAGACCGAGCTGACGCAATGTCTCGGCTCGAAGCTGCAGGTGCCCGCATCGGCCGAAATAGTCCTCGAAGGCGTGATTCACCCCGGCGAGATGGCGCTCGAAGGCCCTTACGGCGACCACACCGGCTACTACAACGAGCAGGCCGAATTCCCGGTGTTCACCATCGAGCGCATCACCATGCGCAAGAACCCGATCTACCACAGCACCTACACCGGCAAGCCGCCCGACGAGCCGGCGGTGCTTGGCGTCGCGCTGAACGAAGTTTTCGTGCCGCTGCTGCAAAAGCAGTATCCGGAAATCGTCGATTTCTACCTGCCGCCGGAAGGCTGCTCGTACCGCATGGCCATCGTCAGTATCAAGAAACAATACCCCGGCCACGCCAAGCGCATCATGTTCGGCATCTGGTCCTTCCTGCGCCAGTTCATGTACACCAAGACCATCATCGTCGTCGATGACGACATCGACATCCGCGACTGGAAGGAAGTGATCTGGGCGATGACCACGCGCATGGACGCGACGCGCGACACGACGCTGGTCGACAACACGCCGATTGATTACCTCGACTTCGCCTCGCCAGTCGCCGGCCTCGGCTCCAAGATGGGGCTGGACGCAACCAACAAGTGGCCGGGTGAGACGACCCGCGAATGGGGGCGGCCGATTGTCATGGATGGCGACGTCAAAAAGCGCATTGACGGCATGTGGCAGGACCTCGGGCTGTGACTTTGCGGGCTGTTGCGGTCGACCTCAAAAAAGAGGCAGATTCCAAAGCCTGGCTAGCCCTGCTCGACCACTACGCGCGCGATCCGATGGGCGGCGGCACCGGGCTTTCGGAATACGCCAAGGCCAATCTGGTGCGCGAACTGCAAGACCTGCCCACCTTCCACGGTGCGCTGGCCTGGCGCGGCGACGAAGCGGTCGGCCTGATCAACTGCTTTGCCGGTTTCTCCACCTTCGCCGCCAAGCCCCTGCTTAACATCCACGACATCGTCACCCGTGCCGAGTGTCGCGGGCAGGGCGTCGGCCAGGCGCTGCTGCAATGGGCCGAACAGCGGGCGCGCGAACTCGGCTGCTGCAAGCTGACGCTCGAAGTCCTGTCCAACAACACGCGGGCGATGGCCGCCTACGAGCGCGCCGGCTTCGCGCCCTATGTGCTCGACCCGGCTGCCGGGCACGCGCTTTTCCTACAAAAATCGCTTACGGAGAACTGAACATGCAGGAACCCGTCCCTTCACCGAACCCGCAAGGTGTTCGTCCATCGCTGGTGCAACTTACCCACATCATCTACGGCCTGCACGCCATTGCCGTACTGGTCGGCGTCACTTCCGCAGCCACCGTCGCCGGCGGCTTCGTCTTCGGCCTGCCGTCGCTGGTCGCCGTTTTCATCAATTACCTGAAGCGCAGCGACGTCAACGGCACCTGGCTGGAAAGTCATTTCCGCTGGCAGATCCGCACCTTCTGGTTCACCTTCCTGTGGCTGATCGTCTATGGCCTGCTGATCATCACCATCATCGGCATCCCCATCGCCTGGATCATGATCGCCCTGCTCGGCCTGTGGGTCGGCTACCGCGTCATTCGCGGCTGGGTGGCGCTGGGGGATAATCGTCCTCTTCCGGTGTGAATTTTCAAGACTGCCCTAGCGGCATTTCGGCTTCCTATTAAATGCAGAACTCCAATACCAAGTATCGTCCCGACATCGATGGCTTGCGCGCTATCGCGATTGTTTCGGTTGTTTTCAACCACGCCGGGTTTTCCTGGTTTCCGGGAGGGTACGTCGGAGTCGACATTTTCTTCGTCATCTCCGGATTCCTGATCACGTCGCTTCTATTCAACGAGGTGATGGCAACGGGGCGTCTGCATTTGGGTGCTTTTTTTGCGCGCCGTGTGCGGCGTCTGATGCCAGCTGGCCTGGTCGTAGTCGCCGCTACCCTGGTGTTGGGTGCTTTCTTCATGCTGCCGGGTTCCAACGAGCAAGCCGTTCTTGCGCGCTCGGCCATCGCTGTGGCGTATTTCAGTTCCAATTTCTTTTTCTTCAAGAATTCGGGCGGGTATTTCGATACGCCCTCGTTTGGATTTCCTCTCCTGCATACATGGTCGCTTGCGGTAGAGGAGCAGTACTACATCGTATGGCCGCTGCTCATGATCCTGCTGTTTCGCTTGGCGGGATCGTCTCGCGACGAAGGGCGTGGGCGCAAGCGTTTGATTTGGGTATTGGGCGGCATGCTGCTGATCTCGCTCGCACTGAGCATCTGGACGACGCCAAACTATCAAAAATTTGCTTTCTATCTCTTGCCGACGCGCATTTGGGAGTTCGCTATCGGTGGGATTCTCGGCTTGGCTGGCGAGGCGTTCTACAAACGTCTACATCGCTTGGGTGAGGTGCTCGCGGTCCTCGGTGTCTCTTTGATAGCGTACGCCATCTTTGCCTTTGACCACCAAACACCTTTTCCGGGATGGGCAGCCGCGATTCCAGTTCTGGGGTCGACGCTGTTGATTGCAGGGATGACGGCAAGCCCGAAGAGCATCGTGAGGAGGTTGATGGCGACGAAGCCGATGGTGGCAATTGGCTTGTTGTCCTATTCCTGGTATTTGTGGCATTGGCCGTTGCTGTCGATCTACCGGGTTCACCATATGGGTGTTCAGGACATCAAGGCGAATGCGGTCATCGTTTTGGTCTCCTTGTTCCTGGCCCTGCTAACGTTCATTGGGATTGAGCGCCCCATCCGGGTGCATCGGCCATGGGTATTTCGCTCGGTCAGATCCACATTGTTCGCCGGGCTCGGAATATCCTTGTTGATGGCAACGATGGCGGGCGGGCTTCTGCTATGGCGCAGTCACCAGAAATCCACCGAAACCTATCTGATGATCAAGGCCGGGAGAGACGATATGTCTCCATTGCGGGAGAAGTGCTTGATTGCTCCCGATAAGCCGTTCAATGGTTTGCCCGGGGAAGAGTGTGTCCGTGGCACCAACCCGAAATCCCCCAAGATCGTTCTGTGGGGCGACTCGCATGCGGATGACAAGTTGCCGATGCTGATGGAGGCATTTTCCGATTCCACGATCTACCAGCTCACCTCCTCTGGGTGTATTCCAGTGATTGGCTACGAATCGCGTGGAATGCCGGGAACAACAAGAATCTGCAAGGAATTTAATCGGTTGGCTCTGGAAAAGATACTACAGCTAAGGCAGCAGGGGCTTCAGGGGGTTGTTATCTCTGCCCGCTGGGAAAGCTATCTATGGTATCGAAGCATATCGGTGGCGGACTCCGGTCCTGGTCAGCCGGTTAGCGCCGAGAAGTTAAAAGAAGAGCGACTTGCGATGCAGGCGGGATTGGATCGGCTGTTGACCACGCTGGAGGGCGCAGGTCTGCGCGTAGTGATTTTGGCACCGACACCATCGCTGTATTTTGATGCTCCGCAATGTGTCGGTTTGGGCCATGGTGAGCGCTGTGACACTCCGCGTGCAGAGAACGAGGCATTGCTAGAAGGGGCTATTTCCGCCCTCGCCGAAGTGGTGGAGAAGCATCCAAATACCCGCTTTGTTGAAATGATGGATTTCTTCTGCGATGCGCAAATTTGCTATGCCAAACGCGACGACAAGTTGATGTTTGTCGATGATGATCATGTCAGTGCAATTGCTTCCCGTGATCTGGGGCGTTACCTGAAGGACGATCTGCGTTGGTTGCTTGGGGGGAATCCGGGGCACTGAAAGCGTCGGCGCATGAATTTCGGTTCAAGAGGTATTGAATACGCTTTCGCCCCGATGAGGCGCGAATATGAAGTTTCGTAGCCATAGCCGGGGGGCTTACAGGCTACTGCCGATTATCCGTAATGAAATCGAATAGCTGTGCCGCATCTGCTCGTCGTCATAGCGATGCTGGGTACCGACCGGGCAGGCAACGCGGGCGAGGCAGGTGTGCCGGCAGAGGGAGCCGTCAGCTACACGGTAGGCCAGGCATTTTTCCAGCGCAAAACTGTCGTCGTTCATCGCTCCGGCAGGGCAGGCGCTGACGCAGGGCCGGGTTTGGCAACTGTCGCACGGCCTGTTGCGGTCGACGGTCAAAAAAGGGCAAAAATGGGTATCGGCCAGCACGACGGCGCGGTAGGCGTACCAAGTGCCCCACTCAGGGTCGATGCCAACCATGAAGGGCGCGGCGTGGTGCCAGCCGGCGAGCTTGCCGAGTTGTTGCAGGGCGACCGGCTGCTGGCCGGGGAAGACGATGCGGTAGCGGTTGGCGGGCAGGTGGTCGGCGAAGCAGCGTTGGACGGCCTGCACGCAGTAGTCGTCGATGGGGTCGGAGCCGACCATGCCAGCCGCCTTGACGCATTCCCAGAGTGCCTTGCCGCCGTGGCCGAGCAGGACGAGCTGGCGGTAGGGGGCGATGTCGCCGAGCGTCGCAACGATTTCCGGCGGCAGGTCGGCGAGGTCGAAAACGTGCTGCCGGTTCAGGCCGCAGCGGTCGAGCGCGGCGGCGGGGAAGGCCTGAAACTCGGGCATCGGTGCCGCCTGGCTCACTCGTTTTCGAGAACGACAGCTTTCTCGCCCACCCGCCGCTGCGCGACCCAGACCAGCAAGGCGTCGATTGCGGCGCTGCCGGCCTGTGCCTTGGGGTGGTTGATGAAGAAGGTGACGGCGTAGCGCCGACCCTGGGCGTCGAGCGCGTAGCCGGCAGCGGTCTTGACGCCGTCCAGCGTACCGGTCTTGATGTGGGCGCGGCCGGTGGCCTCCGAGCCGTTGAGGCGTTTTTTCATGGTGCCGTCGATGCCGACGATGGGCATGCTGGAGATGAATTCGGGCATCACCGGGTTCTTCCACGCATCGAGCAGCAGGCGGTTGAGGCTGTCGGCGCTGATCCGCTCGCGCCGCGAGAGGCCGGAGCCGTTTTCGATGTCCAGTTCGGCGAAGCGCAAGCCGCGTGCGTTCAGCCAGTCGCCGATGCGCTGGCGGGCGCGCTCGGCTGTGGCCGGGGCGCTGTCATTGCCGAGCGTCAGGAAGACCTGGCGGGCCATCACGTTGTTGCTGAACTTGTTGATGTCGCGCACGGCGTCGGCCAGCGGCGGCGATTCGTGCTGGGCGAGCAGCTTGCTGCCGACGGGCACGTTGCCGCTACGCACCTGGCCGGCGAGCGTGCCGCCGAGTTCCTTCCACAGGCTGCGGATCAGCCCGCCGGCCTGGGCGTCGGCGGGCAGCGGCGACAGGTTGAGCGGTTTTTCACCGCACAAGGGGCTGTAGGTGCCAGTAAATTCGAGCCGGTTGCCGCTGTTTTCGGGGATCAGACGGACGTTGATGAAATCCTTCCAGTTGCTGCCGCAGCCGCCTTCGCCGCTACGCAACTGGTTATCCACGCGCAGCCCGTCGCTGGGTGTTTCCATCAGCACGCGCGGCCGGCCGTTGTCGGGAAGCAGCGTGAAGCGCAAGGCGCGGAAGTTGATCAGCAGGCCGTCCGGGCCGACGTTGTAGGGGCGCATCGGTTTGTCGTCGAAGGCGCCGGGGTCGATGGTCGGGACGTTGAAAACGGTGCGGTCGAGCACGATGTCGCCGCCGATGTGCTGGATGCCGCGCACGCGCAACTGGCGCAGCAGACCCCACAGGTGTTCGATGGAGAAACGCGGGTCGCCTCTGCCCTTGAGATACAAATTGGCACTTAAAACGCCGTCGACCGCAACCGAGTCCGCCCAGGCCGTGGTTTTCCACGTCCACGCCGGGCCGAGCAGGTCGAGCGCGGCGTAGGTGGTGACCAACTTCATCACTGAGGCGGGGTTCATCGGCTGCGCAGCGTTGTGGGCGACCAGTGGGGCTTTGGCGTCGACGGGCTGGACGACGACGGAAACGTTGGTAGCCGGAATCTGCGCCGCCTTGAGCGCTGCAAGGACATTGGGCGGCAGGCCGTCGGCCTGCGCCGCCTGGCTCAGGATGGCGAGCGCCAGCAGCGTGATGAAACGCATCATTCGGCGAACGTCGGGTAGTCGAGATAGCCCTTTTCGCCGCCCTGGTAGAAGGTTGCCATATCGGGTGCGTTGAGCGGCGCCTGGCGGGCGAAACGCTCGACGAGATCGGGATTGGCGATCCACGCCTTGCCGTAGGCTACGGCATCGCACAGGCCGGCCACCAAGCGCGCTTCGCCCTTGGCCTGGTCGAGGCCGCCATTGGCGATGATCGGCATCGTCGCCAGGGGGCGGAAATGGGCGCCAACATCGGCCAGGCCGTCCGGCGTGTCGTCGAGCTGGTTGGGCAGGAAAGGTTCGGTCAGGTGCAGGAAGGCGAGGCCATAGCCGTTGGCGCGGCGCACGATGTGCTCCCACATCGGCACGGTGTCGGCATCGACACTGACCCCGTGGAAGCGGTTCATCATCGGATTGAGGCGGAAGCCGACCCGGTTGAAGGGCATGACTTCACCGATGGCATCGAGCACTTCGAAGAAAAAGCGGGCGCGGTTTTCGTGGCTGCCGCCGTATTCGTCGTCGCGCAGATTGGCCTGGTGCGAGAAGAACTGATGGAACAGGTAGCCGTTGGAAGAATGAATTTCGACGCCGTCGAATCCGGCCGCCATCGCGTTGGCGGCGGCCGTGCGGAAGTCGCCGACGACGGCCTTGATTTCGTCGCGTGTTAGCGCATGTGGCGTCACGGTATCCGGTTGGCCGGTGATGGAAAACATCTTCCAGTTCGGGTTGACCGCAGAAGGCGCGACCGGCGGCTGGCCGTCGTGAAATTCCGGCAGCGACAGGCGCCCGCAGTGCCAGAGCTGGCAGACGATCAGGCCGCCTTTTTCATGCACCGCATCGGTGACCAGCCGCCAGCCGGCAACCTGCTCGGCCGACCAGATGCCGGGCGTCAAAGGATAGCCGCGCGCCTGCGGCGAAACGACGGTGCCCTCGGAAATGATCAAGCCGGCACTGGCGCGCTGCGCGTAGTAGCGTGCCATCATCCCGGTCGGCACGTAGCCGGGGTTGTCGCAGCGGCAGCGCGTCAGCGGCGCCATCACGACGCGGTTCCGGAGATCGAGCGCGCCGAGGCGGAAGGGGGTGAGCAGTTCCTGAGTCATGGCAATAAAAAGGGGAGCCTGAAAGCTCCCCATTCTACTTGCCTGACGCGGCGATGGCTCAATCAGACGTTGAACAGGAAGTTCAGCACGTCGCCGTCCTTGACGACGTATTCCTTGCCTTCCGCCCGCATCTTGCCGGCTTCCTTGGCGCCGGCTTCGCCCTTGTAGGTGATGAAGTCGTCGAAGGCGATGGTCTGGGCGCGGATGAAGCCGCGCTCGAAGTCGGTGTGGATGACGCCGGCCGCCTGCGGGGCGGTATCGCCCTGATGGATGGTCCACGCGCGCACTTCCTTGACGCCGGCAGTGAAGTAGGTGGCGAGGCCAAGCAACTTGTAGCCGGCGTGAATCAGGCGGTCGAGGCCCGGTTCTTCAAGGCCGAGGTCGGCGAGGAACATCTGCTTTTCCTCTTCATCGAGATCGGCAATTTCCGATTCGATGGCGGCGCAGACGGAGACCACTTCGGCTTTTTCAGTCGCAGCATGAGCGCGCACGGCGTCGAGCAACGGGTTGTTAACGAAACCGTTTTCGGCCACATTGGCGACGTAGAGAACGGGCTTGGCGGTAATCAGGCAGAAGGGCTTGAGGCTGAGCCATTCTTCCTTGGAGAGGTCGAGGCCGCGCACGGCCTTGGCCTGGTCGAGCTGGGCAAAGCACTTTTCGAGGACGGCGACGAGAATCTTGGCTTCCTTGTCGCCGGAGCTGGCCGGGCGGCGATAGCGGTTGAGCGCCTTTTCGACGGTGGCCATGTCGGCCAGGGCGAGTTCGGTGTCGATGACTTCGATATCACGCAACGGATCGACGCCGCCGGAGACGTGCACCACGTTGTCGTCGGCAAAGCAGCGGACGACGTGCACGATGGCATCGGTTTCGCGGATGTTGGCAAGGAACTGGTTGCCCAGGCCTTCACCCTTCGAGGCACCGGCGACCAGGCCGGCGATGTCGACGAATTCAACAATCGCGGGTTGCATGCGCTGCGGCTTGACGATGGCGGCCAGCTGGGCCATGCGCTTGTCCGGCACTTCGACGATGCCGACGTTCGGCTCGATGGTGCAGAACGGGTAGTTTGCCGCGTCGATACCGGCCTTGGTCAGGGCGTTGAAGAGGGTGGATTTGCCGACGTTGGGCAGGCCGACGATGCCGCATTTCAAAGACATTTGTATTTCCTTAGACGGCTTTGCCGTGCAACTGTTGTTGGGCGCCGGCAAAGTCGCCGGCGGCAAGTTTGGGCCAGGCCAGCAGACAGCGGGCGAGGGCGTGTTCGATATCCGGCATTTCTTCCTTGCGCGGCGGGTGCAGCACGAAGTCTACAACCTGCTGCGCCAGATTGAGGGTACGCGGATGGCCGATGCCGAGGCGCAAGCGCCAGAAATCCGGCGTACCGAGCTTGGCCTGAATGTCCTTCAGGCCATTGTGCCCGCCATTGCCGCCGCCTTGTTTCAGGCGGATGCCGCCGGGCGGCAGGTCGAGTTCGTCGTGAATGACGAGGATTTCGCTCGGGTCGATTTTGTAAAAGTTGGCCAATGCCGCCACCGATTGGCCGGAGCGGTTCATGAAGGTCATCGGTTGCAGTAGCCAGAGGTCACCGGCGCGTGCCGCCTTGCCGAAGAATTTGGCCTGCGGGGCGAGCGAAGCCTTCAGCTTGTCGGCCAACTGGTCGACAAACCAGAAACCGACGTTGTGCCGGGTGGCTGCGTATTCCGGGCCCGGGTTGCCGAGGCCGACGATCAGGCGGGGTGGGTTCATGGGCTATAAGTGCGAAAAAGCCGCCGGCGGCGTGATGCCGGCGGCGGCCATTACTGCATGATGCCGGAAATTACTCGGCAGCAGCTTCGCCTTCGGCGGCTTCTTCGGTGGAGCCGCCCTTGCCGACGATACCGACGACGACGGAGTCATCCGCAGTGTGGTGCACGAGCTTGACACCCTTCGGCAGCTTGAGCTGGGAGAGGTGGATGCTGTCGCCGACCTTCAGTGCGCTGAGGTCGACTTCGATGAACTCGGGCAGGTCGCTGGCCAGACACTGAACGTCGAGTTCGGTGATGACGTGGTTGACCAAGCCGCCGGACAGCTTGACGCCCGGAGCAGTTTCTTCGTTGACGAAGTGCAGGGGCACCTTGATGTGCAGCTCATGGGTGGCATCGACACGCTGGAAGTCGACGTGCAGGACGAGCGGCTTGTAGGCGTGACGCTGGGTGTCGCGCAGCAGGACTTGCTGCTTCTTGCCGTCGAGCACGATGGTGAGGATGGAGGCGTGGAAGGCTTCCTTCTTCAGGTTGATCAGCAGTTCGTTGTGATCGACTTCAATCGCTTGCGGGGTGGCTTCGCCACCGTAGACGATGCCCGGTACTTTGCCAGCGCGACGCAGGCGGCGGCTCGCACCCGATCCCTGCAGCGTGCGCGCTTGCGCGATGATTTCAAATTGCATGGTGATACTCCATAAATTTCCCGGTCCGCGACCAGAACGGGAAGGTTGAAAAAACTTAATCGATGAACAGCGACGAAACGGAGTCGTCGTTGCTGATGCGGCGGATGGTTTCTGCCATGATCTCGGCGACCGACAGCTGGCGGATGCGGGAACAGGCGGCGGCGTCATCGCGCAGCGGAATGGTGTCGGTGACGACCAGCGCATCGAGATCGGAATCGTTCAGGCGTTCGATTGCCGGGCCGGACAGCACCGGGTGGGTACAGTAGGCGACAACCTTGCTGGCGCCGTTCTTCTTGAGGGCGGTGGCTGCCTTGCACAGGGTGCCTGCGGTGTCGACCATGTCGTCCATGATGATGCAGGTACGGCCGTCGACTTCACCGATGATGTTCATCACTTCCGAGACATTGGCCTTCGGGCGGCGCTTGTCGATGATTGCCAGATCGCATTCGAGTCGTTTGGCCAGCGAACGGGCACGCACGACGCCGCCGTGGTCGGGGGAAACGACCATGGGATTTTCGTAATGCTGCTTCTGGATGTCGTCGAGCAGGATGGGCAGCGCGTAGATATTGTCGACAGGAATGTCGAAGAAGCCCTGAATCTGCTCGGCGTGGAGATCCATGGTCAGCACACGGTCGACGCCGGAAGCGGCGAGCATGTTGGCGACCAGCTTGGCGGCGATGGGCACGCGCGACGAACGCGAACGGCGATCCTGGCGGGCGTAGCCGAAATACGGGATGGCGGCAGTGATGCGGCCGGCCGAAGCGCGCTTGAGCGAATCGACGATGACCAGCAGTTCCATCAGGTTGTCATTGCACGGGGCGCAGGTAGATTGCAGTACAAAGATGTCGCGGCCGCGCACATGCTCCTGCAATTCGACGCTGACTTCGCCGTCGGAGAAGCGGCCGACGTTGGCGCGACCGAGATCGACATTGAGCTGGGTCGCGACGTCTGCCGCCAATTTTGGGTTGGCGTTGCCGGTGAAAACCATCAGGCTGTTGTAGGCCATTTTCACACTCCTCCGGGCATTTCCGATACGCATTTAGCCCGCCACAATGAAAATCGGGCAGGCTTTTGACCTGCCCGAAAAAATTTGGCTGGGGAAGAAGGATTCGAACCTTCGAATGCCGGAATCAAAATCCGGTGCCTTGACCAACTTGGCGACTCCCCAGCGGGACGTTTGCACGGGTTCGCGTGCGAACGAGGCGCGGATAATACAGGAGCCGTAGCCGAAAATCCAGCATTTTGTGCAGTAAAGCTGCTTTTTTCGGTCGCTGGCGGCGTGCGCTTACAGGTCGGCGAGCGGATGCGCGGCCAGGCCGTCGGCAATCCAGCCGGCGGTGCCGGCAGGTAGGCGGGCAAGGACGGCTTCCGCCTGGTTGCGCGCCGGGAAACTGGCGAATACGCAGGCGCCGGAGCCCGTCATCAGCGCTTGCGGGGCGAATTGGCGCAGCCAGGCGAGATGTTCGGCAACGGCAGGAAATCGGGCGCTGGCCACCGGTTCGAGGTCGTTGCGGCCCTGGCCGTGGTGCCAGTCGGCGGGGCGCATCGTTGGCGTGTCGCGTTTCAGTTCGGGGGCGCCGAAAATGGCAGCCGTCGGCACATTGACCGCAGGATGCAGGATCAGATAGCACGCGGGCGGCAAGTCGACGTCGGTGAAGGCTTCGCCGACGCCCTCGGCGAAGGTGTTGCGGCCATGGATGAAAACCGGCACGTCGGCGCCGAGCGCGAGGCCGAGTTTTTCGAGTTCATGGCGAGGTAGGCCGGTCTTCCATAGATGGTTGAGGGCGAGCAGTACGGTAGCGGCATCGGAACTGCCGCCGCCTAGCCCGCCACCCATCGGCAATATCTTGGTGAGGCGAATGGTGATCCCTTGCCGGCAGCCGGTGGCGTCCTGCAACAGCTGGGCGGCGCGGACGGTGAGGTCGCTTTCCGGGGGAACGCCCGGGGTTGGCGTGGCGAGCACGATGGTTCCGTCGTCGCGTGGCGCGAATTGCAGGCTGTCGGCACGGTCGATGAAACGGAAGACGGTTTGCAGCAAATGGTAGCCATCGGCACGGCGCCCGACGACGTGCAGAAAGAGATTGAGCTTGGCCGGTGCCGGCCAGATGCTGTTCCAGTTCCAGGTGTTCATGGTGTCAACCGCCATTCTTCGATGCGCAGGCGCAGTTCGATCTCGTCGTTACGGCGCAGGGTCACGATTTCGGGCAGCGCTTCCGGCGCGGTGTCGGCGTAGGCATAGTCGATCTGCCAGCCGGCCTCGCTGAGGCGCAGCGGTCGGCCGCTGCCGTCTTTCTCAAGCGTGGCTGGCTTGCCGCTGCGGCCGAGCAGCCAGTCGGGCAGCTGGCGAATGGGCAGGCGCTGGCCGCTGACTTCTTCCATCAGCGCATCGGGGTCGGGCGATTCGCGGGTCTGGCCGTCGGCGGTACGCAGGCGTGAAAGTGTCGGGCCGGTGTCGATTTCGGCCATGCCGATGCCAAGCGGGCTGGAAATCAGAATGCGGTTGTCGCCGTTTTTGTGCTGCCAGGCGAGTCGACCGCTACTGCTTTCAGGCGCCCGGTCGGGCAGGCTCACGCGCAGTGCGAAGCGGGCATCGAGCGCGAAGTCGCGCACTTCCGAGCGCGCCGGGAGCTGCTCCGGTGGCGTCGTGGCGCAGGCCGCCAGCAACGTGCAGGCGAGCAGTGGAACAAGGCGCCAGTTCAAGGCTGGAGTTTTTTCCGGGCGGCGGCCAGTACATCGTTGTCCGGATTTTTCCGGGCGGCCTCGCTCAAGAGGCGCATGGCGTCGTCCTTGCGCCCCATCGTCCACAACACCTCGGCCAGATGGGCGGCGATTTCCGGGTCGGCCTTGATCGCATAGGCCTTTTCCAGCGTCTTCATTGCTTCCGGCAGCTTGCCCTGGCGAAATTGCACCCAACCCAGGCTATCCATGATGAAGGGATCATCGGGCGCCAGCGCCACGGCGCGGGTGATCAGCTCATTGGCTTCGTCGAGACGGATGTTGCGTTCGGCAAATGAGTAGCCCAGCGCGTTGAGTGCGTGGGCATGGTCGGGTTTCAGTTTAAGCAGATGGCGCAGGTGCTTTTCCATGGCCTCGGGCTGATCCTGGCGTTCGGCGGTCAGGGCTGTTTCGTAAAGAAGTTCCGGGTCGTCGGGATATTTGGCGAGTGCTGCGTTGAGCACGGCATAGCCATCGTCCTTGCGGCCGGCTTCGCGCAGCAACTGTGCTTCGGCGATGGCCAGCCGGGCCTGCTCGGCTGCGCTGCCGCCCTTGGTGGAGTGCAGCAGTTCCCGCGCTTCATCCGGCTTGCCCTGCTGGAGCAGGATTTGCGCAGCGCGGGCACGTGCGGCGATGTACTGGTCGCCGGTGGTGACCTGGCGGAAGTGCGCCAGCGCAGCGTCCGGCTTTTTCTCTTCTTCGTCGAGTTGGCCGAGGAAATAGTGGATGGTGCTCTTGTCCGGGAATGGCGAGTTGAGTAGTTTTTCCAGCAGGGCGCGGCCAGTGGCGGCATCTCCCTGTTGCAGTGCCAGCATGGCGGCAGGGAAGGCAATTTCCGGACTGTCCGGGTTGTCCTTGAGCAGTCGGTCGAACTCCACCTTGGCTTCGTCGAACTTGCGTTCGCTGATCAGCAGGCGGGCCAGCGTCAGGCGCACTTCACGGGCGTCGGGGTAGGTCACCAGAAATTCGCGCAGACTGTCGATGGCGCTGGCGGGAGACTGGCGCGCCAGCATCTGGGCGCGGGCAAGGGCAGCGGCCTCCCAGCCCGGGCGTAGTTGCAGCGCGCGGGCGAACTCGCTCTGCGCACGCATCGGGTCGTCGGCGTTGGCCGCTGCCTGGCCCATGGCGAAGTGTGCTTCCGGGATGTCCGCGTAAGGCGCTGCGAGCCGGTCGACCAGCTTCTGCACCGCCTTCTTGTCGCTGTTGCCACCCAGTACGCGGTTGAGGTGCATCAGGTTGGCCGGCAGGTTGGCCTGGTCCTGTTCGAGCAGCCGGGCAAGTTGCGGCACCAGGTCATCGATGCGGTTGGCAAGCACCAGCAGGGCGGACTCGGTTTGCCGGGCCTTGGTCGATTCCGGCTCGACCTGCAGCCACAGGCGCGCCAGTTCGAGCGCCAGATCGTACTGTTTTTTAGTGGCAGCCACTTCGACGGCGCGGGCGATCACCGCCGGGTCGCGGGTGCGGCGCGCAAGGTCGGCCCAGGCGCTGACCCCGAGCTCGGTATCGCCGCGCTGCAATGCCAGGTCGGCGAGCAGCGACTGAAAGACGGTGCGCGCGAGCATGTCCTCCGGGCCGTAGGCGGTTGCGGTCGACGGCTTGCGAACGGGCTTTTTCGCTGCGCCTTCGCCGGCAGCATGGAGCGGCCCGGCCAGGGAGAGTGCGAGGGCGGCGAGAATCAGCTTCTTGGACATGCACTGCTTTCGGTGATGGTTTGCGCATTGGAGCGCATAAAATCGGTTAAGTTTGCGATGTTATTGGGGAATGCTCGGAGGAACAAGCAATGCCGGAATTGCCTGAGGTCGAGGTTTGCCGACGCGGCCTGCAACCGGAGGTCGAGGGCCAGACGATTCTGGGGGCAACGGTGCGTGCGCCGCGCCTGCGGTTGCCGCTTGCCGCGACGCTGGGGGCGACGCTGGCCGGGCAGCGGGTGGTCGCGGTGCGCCGACGCGGCAAGTATCTCTTGCTCGATTGTCGGGGCGGGGTCGAAGATGGCTGTCTGATCGTTCATCTCGGCATGTCCGGCAACCTGCGCTTCGTGCCGCCGGAAACGCCGGCCGGAAAACACGACCATGTCGATCTGCACTTTGTCCGCCATAGTCTGCGTTTTACCGACCCCCGGCGCTTTGGCGTGGTGCTCTGGCAACCGGCCGTTGCGCCACCGCACCCCTTGCTGGCAGTGCTCGGCATCGAGCCGCTGGATGACGAGTTTACCGCCGACTGGCTGTATGCGGCGACCCGGCGGCGGGCTTCGCCGATCAAGCCGCTGTTGATGGATAGCCATCTGGTGGTTGGCATCGGCAATATCTACGCATCCGAAAGCCTGTTCCGCGCCGGCATCTCGCCCGTGCGGGCAGCCAACCGGATCGGCCGCGAACGCTACGAACGTCTGGTGCCGGCCATCCGCCAGACCTTGTCGGATGCGATTGCGGCGGGGGGCAGCAGCATTCGCGATTATGTTCATAGCGATGGCGGTAGCGGCTGCTTCCAGATCGACTGCGCCGTTTATGACCGTGCCGGCGCGCCTTGCCGGCGTTGTGGCGGGGTCGTCCGTCAGGTGCGCCAGGGAGGGCGCTCGACCTATTACTGCGCTGCCTGCCAACATTAAATGTGACGTGCAAGCCACTGTTTTTGTGCTAAATTGACTTGTCGTCAGTTATTGGTAGCCACCATGACCCTAGCCTATCAGTTTGCCGCCTATACCGAATGGCGCTCGCGCCTGTCCGCCAACATCGGCGAGTTTCAGGGCTGGCTGTCCGCCAATGAGCTGTCGGATGGCCAGACTGACCTGCGTCTCGGCCAGTTGCTCGAACGCTTGCGTGAAGATCGCCTGAACGTCGCCTTCGTTGCCGAGTTTTCGCGTGGCAAGTCGGAGCTGATCAACGCAATTTTCTTTGCCGATTACGGCAGCCGGATTCTGCCTTCGTCGGCCGGTCGGACGACCATGTGCCCGACCGAACTGCTTTACGATCAGGCCAAGTCGCCGCGCATCGAATTGTTGCCAATCCAGACCCGGGCGGCCAATACCAGCGTCAGCGAATACAAGCGGTTTCCGGAGGAATGGTATCTGGTGCCGCTCGACGTCGATTCGGCAGACGTGATGCAGGAGGGGCTGCGCCATGTCAGCGAAACCATCCGCGTAACGCCCGACGAGGCAGGACGCCTGGGCTTTGCCGTCGGCGAGCGTGCCAGCGACCTCTACCGCACCGGCGACGACGGCCTGGTCGAAGTGCCGCGCTGGCGGCACGCATTGATCAATTTCCCGCACCCCTTGCTCAAGCAGGGTCTGGTCATTCTCGATACACCGGGCCTCAATGCCATCGGTGCAGAGCCGGAACTGACGCTCTCGTTGTTGCCGAATGCCCATGCGGTTCTGTTCATCCTGGCTGCCGATACCGGCGTCACACAGTCGGATCTGGTTATCTGGAAAGAGCATATCGGTGACGGCGGCGGGGCCAAGCGCGGGCGAATGGTGGTGTTGAACAAGATCGACGGCCAGTGGGACGAACTGAAATCGCTGGCCGAAATCGATGCCGAGATAGACCGCCAGGTCGACTCCTGCGCCGCCATCCTGGGCTTGTCGAACCGCCAGATCTTTCCGGTGTCGGCACAGAAAGGTCTGGTCGCCAAGATCAACGGCGATGGCGAGCTGCTTGACCGGAGCCGTCTGCCTATCCTTGAGGCGGCCTTGTCCGAAGAATTGATCCCGGCCAAGCAGGATATCGTGCGTGACAATACCGACAGCGAGTTCGGCGACGTCAGCCTGCGGGTGCGCGGCTTGCTCGAATCGCGTCTCGAGGGGCTGCGCGAGCAACTGGCGGAATTGACGGAGTTGCGTGGCAAGAACAAGGGCGTTGTCGAATACATGATGGGCAAGGTGCGCGCGGACAAGGATGAGTTCGAATCCGGCCTGCAGCGTTATTACGCAGTGCGCAGCGTCTTTTCGACCTTGACCAACAACCTGTTCGGGCACCTTGGCCTCGATGCGCTGCGCCAGCTGACCCAGGAAACCCGTACGACGATGCTGGATGCGAATTTTTCCAGCACCCTGTCCGACGCGATGGCTACATTCTTCAACCGTTCGCGCAATGCGCTGGCGAAGTCATCGGGCGAAATCGGCGAAATTCGTACCATGATGGAAGCCGTTTACAAGAAATTTTCCGTCGAGCACGGTCTCAAGCTCGGCACGCCGGCGGCTTTCTCGCTGCTGCGTTACGACAAGGAACTGAATCGTCTCGAGGGTTGGTGCAACACCCACCTCAACACGATGCGCAGCCTGCTGACCATCGACAAGAAACAACTTACGCAGAAATTCTTCGAGGAAGTTGCGGTGCAGGTGCGGCGGGCTTTCGAGCGGGCCAACAAGGATGCCGAAACCTGGCTGCGGGCCATCATGGCGCCGATGGAAACGCAGGTCCGCGAGCACCAGATTCAGCTCAAGCGGCGCCTCGAAAGCATCAAGCGCATTCACCAGGCGACCGATACGCTGGAAGACAGGATCAGCGAGCTGGAAAGCGTCGAAAAGGATCTGTTACAGCAGATTCACGCGCTGGAAGCGGTGGTCGGCCGGGTGCGCGAGCTGCTGTTGCCACCGGAGGTCCAGCTCAGGGCAGCCTGATCGGGGCAGTTGCGATCAACAGCAAAAAACCCGCGATTTTCGCGGGTTTTTTGTTGGGGTGAGCAGCGAACAGCCCAGCTTCAGGCGCGCTTGTTGCCGGTCAGTTTTTCGTACTTGACCCACAGCATTTCGGTGGTCTCGACATGGTTTTCATCCTTGGGGATGCAATCCACCGGGCAGACTTGCACGCACTGGGGCTCGTCGTAATGGCCGACGCACTCGGTGCACTTGTTGGGGTCGATCTGATAGATTTCTTCGCCCTGGGAAATTGCTTCGTTCGGGCATTCCGGTTCGCAGACGTCGCAATTGATGCATTCGTCGGTGATCGTCAGTGACATGGCTGTCTTTCCTCTCTCAATTTACTGAATTTTGCGCTTGCAGGCGCTTATTTACACAAGGTTGCACAAACTTGCTGACATCGCCGCCGAGGCGCGCGATTTCGCGCACCATCGTCGCCGAGATGAACATGTATTGTTCGCCCGGGGTCAGGAACACGGTTTCGACCTCGGGATAGACGCTGCGGTTCATTCCCGCCATCTGGAATTCGTATTCGAAGTCGGACACCGCGCGCAGGCCGCGCACGACGACCTTGGCGCCCTGCTGGTGAACGAAATCCATGAGCAGGGTATTGAAGCCGACGATTTCGACATTCTTGACGTCGCCGAGAACCTCGCGCGCCATCTCGACGCGATCGGCCAGCGGAAAGCGTGGCCGCTTCGACGGGCTTTCGGCAATCGCCAGGATCAGCTTGTCGAAAAGGCTGGCACCGCGCCGGACAAGATCTTCGTGGCCACGGGTGATCGGGTCGAAGGTGCCCGGGTAGATCGCTACGCGATGATTGAGTTTGGTCAAACTGCTTCCCGCCGCATCAATTGATAATGAACCTCGCCCGCCTTGCCGTGACGCACTGTGCGCCAGTCGCCCAGCGACTCGATTTTCTGCTCAGCTTCGACATAGACGGCCGCTTCATCGTTCAAAATACCGGGCAGAAACGGCTCCAGGCGAGCAATCCAGCCCTTGCGAAAGGGTGGATCGATGAAGATGAGGTCGAATTTCGCATTTGTCGAAGCCGAATATTGTAGCGCATCCCTGCGCACGATCTCCATTTCGGGCGGGTTTTGCAGCATTTTGGCGTTTTCCTGTAGCGCGGCGAACACTTTGGGCGCCTGTTCGATCATCACGACCCGCGCCGCGCCGCGCGAAGCGGCTTCAAAACCCAGCGCGCCGCTACCGGCAAAAAGATCGAGACAGTGCCAGCCGTCGAGTTCCTGGCCGAGCCAGTTGAACAGGGTTTCGCGCACGCGATCCGGCGTCGGGCGCAGGCCTTCGCTGTCGGGAAAGCGCAGGACGCGACGGCGATAGCGGCCGCCGATGATGCGTACCGAGTTCAATCGGCGGCGACCGTTACGGTGATCAGGTTTTCCGGGCGCACGCGTCTGGAAAATGCCTGTTTTACGGCGTCGACCGTAACTGCCTGAACATTGGCCTGGTAGCGGTCGAGGTAATCGAGCGGCAGGCCATAGAAGCCGATCACCGAGACGTTGTCGAGAATCTTCTTGTTGCTGTCGAGGCGCAGCGGGAAGCTGCCGGTCAGGTTGGCCTTGGCGGCAGCCAGTTCTTCCGCACTCGGGCCGTCCTTGAGGAAACCGGCGAGCACGTCGCGCGTTACCTTGATGGCATCGTTCGCCTGCGAGCGCTTGGTTTGCAGGCCGATCTGGAAGGGGCCTGTCTGCTTCAACGGCGCGAAGTAGCTGTAGACGCTGTAGGCGTAGCCGCGCGCGTCGCGTACTTCCTTCATCAGGCGCGAAACGAAGCCGCCGCCGCCCAGCGTGTAATTGCCGACCAGCAGCGGGAAGAAATCCGGATTGCCGCGCTCGATGGCCGGCAGGCCGATCAGAACGTGCGCCTGGCTGGCCGGGTGCGCGAGTTTGACGGTGCTGCCCGCTGGTACAACCGGTGACACCGGCAAGCTTGCCGCACTGCCGGCGGGGAGGCCGGCGGCCAGCGATTCCGCTATCTTCTCGGCTTCGGCGCGCGAGATGTCGCCGACCAGCGTGATGCTGGCGTTGGCGGCGGTGTAGTAACGGGCGTGGTGGGCGGCGAGATCGTCTCTGGTCAGCGCGGCGACCGATTCCGGGGTCGCCTGGCGACCATAGGGGTGAACCGGATAGAGGGCGCTCCAGAAGGCGCGTCCGCCGATGGCATCGGGCCGTGTCAGCGCCTCCTTGAGGCTGGCAACTGTGCGCGCCCGTTCGCGTTCGACGATGGCGGCGTCGTAGCGCGGCGCTTGCAGCACGTTGCGCAGGATATCGATGGCCGTATTGCGTTTTTCCGGTGCGGAAAGCGTGCGCACCGCGACGCTGGCGCGGTCGGTGTCGGCGCCGCCGCCCAGTGTCGCGCCGATGTCGGCCAACTGCTCGGCAATCGCGGTTTCGTCGCGGGTGCCGGCGCCGAGGTCGAGCGTCGAGCGGGTCAACGCGGCGGTGCCGGATTTGCCGGGCGGGTCGAACATCGAGCCGGCGGCGAAATCGACTTGTACATCGAGCATCGGCAGCACGCGGCTTTCGACGAAATAGACGCGGGCGCCGGTGGGCGACACCCAGTGTTCGATCTTGACGCCGGCCAGTGCGGATTGCGCGGTAACGAGCGCGAAGAGGGCGACGGTTGCGGTCAACAGCTTTTTCATGGCGTTTTTCATCAGTGGCGTGAGGCGACGGAGGGGCGGCGCGGTTTGCCATCCAGCGGTTGCGGTTCGAGGATGCCGATGGTCAGCGTGTCGTCGGTGAAATATTTTTTGGCCACGGCCTGGACTTCGGCGGCGGTCACCTTCTGCAGCTTGTCCAGCATGCGGTCGAGCTTCTGATAAGGGAGGCCGGCCGATTCGATCTGACCGATTTCCATCGCCTGGCCGAACATCGAATCGAGTTTGTAAACCTCGGCGGCAACCAGTTGTGCGCGGGCGCGCTTGAGTTCCGGTTCGCTGACGCCTTCCTTCTGGATGCGGGCGATCTCGGCGCGCAGAGCGCTTTCCAGATCGGCGACCGTTTTGCCTTCGGAGGGCGTGCCGGAAAGGTAGATCATGCCGGGGCCGCGTGCGGTGTCGTCGTAGTCGATATTGACCGACAGCGCGACCTTGTCTTCGCGCACCAGCTTCTTGTTGAAGCGCGCCGCATCGTGGCCGTCGAGGATGGCTGCCAGCATCTGCAGCGCATAGGGGTCGCTGTCTTTTTCGATGTCGCGCAGCACCGGCGCCTTGTAGCCCATGATCAGCACCGGCAGCTCGGCCGGCGCCTTGACGTTGACCCGGCGCGTGCCATCCTGTGCCGGCTCGACCTGCGGCTTGCGCACCGGCAGGGGGCGACCTTCGAGCGCGCCGTAATACTTTTCGGCGAGCGCGAAGACTTCCTTGTGATCGACATCGCCGACGATGATCACATAGGCGTTGTTTGGTACGTACCAGGTGTCGTACCAGGCTTTGGCGTCGGTAGCGGTCATCGTTTCGAGGTCGTTCATCCAGCCGATGATCGGCCGGCGATACGGGTGGGCCTGGAAAGCGACGGCGTTCATCTGCTCGAATAACTTCGATTGCGGGTTGTCGTCGGTGCGCATGCGGCGCTCTTCCATGACCACCTTGATCTCCTGCGCAAATTCTTTCGGGTCGACGTTCAGGTGGCGCATGCGGTCGGCTTCGAGGCGCATCATCTCGGCCAGTTTTTCCTTGGGCACCTGCTGAAAATAGGCAGTGTAGTCGCGGCTGGTGAAAGCGTTGTCGCGACCGCCGGCAGCGGCGACCAGCTTGTTGAATTCGCCGGGGCCGACGCTCGGCGTGCCCTTGAACATCATGTGTTCGAGCACGTGGGCAACGCCCGAAGCGCCATCGACTTCGTCCATGCTGCCGATGCGGTACCAGACCATCTGGGCGACGGTCGGTGCCCGGCGGTCTTCCTTGACGATGACGCGCAGACCGTTCTTCAGCGTCATTTCAAAGGGATTGGCGAGGGCTGCGGTCAACAGCCAGGGGGCAACCAAAACGGCGATCAGGTGTCGTATGCGCATGGGAAATTGGGCTTTCTGCTAGAATCAGCGGCGAAATTCGTATTCTTTGGGCGGCATCTTAACGGCTTGCCGCCTGCCTGTCAGCACGGCCTCAGACCATATTCCTCATGTTCAGTTTCCTGAAAAAATCCGCGCCTGACGCAGCGCCTGTCGAAGCGGCACCCGCCGCTGCGCCGTCCTGGCGTGAGCGCCTGTTCAAGGGCCTGGCCAAGACCCGCGCCCAGTGGGGCGGCAAGCTCAAGTCCATCTTCTCGCGCGGCAAGGTCGACGACGAACTGCTCGAAGAGCTGGAAACTCTTTTGCTGACCAGCGATGTCGGCATCGAGGCGACGACCTACCTGCTCGACGAACTGAAAAAGGCCGCCAAGCGCGACAAGCTGGATACCCCGGAAGCGATCCAGAAAGCGCTGGCCGACATCCTGTGCCAGACTTTGCAGCCGCTTGAGCAGGGGCTCGACGTTTCCGGCCACAAGCCTTACGTGATCATGATCGCCGGAGTCAATGGCGCCGGCAAAACGACCTCGATCGGCAAACTGGCCAAGTATTTTCAGACCCAGGGCAAGAGCGTGCTACTGGCTGCCGGCGATACCTTCCGCGCCGCCGCGCGCGAGCAGTTGCAGACCTGGGGCGAGCGCAACAACGTGACGGTGATTTCGCAGGAGTCGGGCGATCCGGCTGCCGTGATTTTCGACGCCATCGCCGCCGCCAAGGCGCGTGGCATCGACATCGTGCTGGCCGACACGGCCGGCCGCCTGCCAACACAACTGCATCTGATGGAAGAAATCGCCAAGGTGCGCCGGGTGATCCAGAAGGTCGACCCGAGCGGCCCGCACGAGACGCTGCTGGTGCTCGACGCCAACATCGGCCAGAACGCGCTGCAACAGGTCAAGGCCTTCGACAAGGCGATCCACGTCACCGGCCTCGTTCTGACCAAGCTGGACGGCACGGCTAAGGGCGGTGTCGTCCTCGGGATCGCCCGACAGTGCCCGAAGCCGATCCGCTTCATCGGCGTCGGCGAGCAGATCGACGATCTGCGGCCGTTCTCCGCGAAAGATTTCGTCGACGCATTGTTCGAATGATCGTTGCCAGCAATCTGACCAAGCGCTACCCGGGCGGCTACGAGGCGGTCAAGGACGTCAGCTTCGAAATCGCCGCCGGGCAGATGATGTTCATCAGCGGTCATTCCGGGGCCGGCAAGTCGACCCTGGTCAAGCTGATCGCGTCCATCGAGCGGCCGACTTCCGGCAGTCTCGTGGTCAATGGCCAGAACCTGTCGGCCTTGCGCCGCAGCGCGATTCCTTACGTGCGCCGCCACCTCGGCATGATCTTTCAGGATCAGAAGCTGCTGTTCGACCGCAGCGCGCTGGATAACGTCCTGTTGCCCTTGCAGATCGCCGGCATGCCGCGTCGCGAGGCGGTGCGCCGGGCGCAGGCGGCCCTCGACAAGGTGGGGCTGCTGGCGCGCGAGAAAGCCAGCCCGATCACCCTTTCCGGCGGTGAGCAGCAACGGCTGGCCATCGCCCGTGCCGTCGTCAACCGGCCGACCGTGCTCCTGGCCGACGAACCGACCGGCAATCTCGATGCCGAAACGGCTGCCGTCATCCTGAAGATTTTTTCCGACTTCAATCAGGTCGGCGTCACGGTCGTCGTCGCCACGCACGACCAGAGCTGGATCGAGCGCCATCACCCGAACGTGCTGCGCCTCGATCACGGGAGGCTGGTCTCGTGAACGCCTGGTTTTCACAGCATCGCGCCGCGTTCGCGCTGGCATTCCGTCGCTTGTGGTCGACGCCGCTCAACACCCTGTTGTCGCTGCTCGTCATCGGCATCGCGCTCACCCTTCCGGGGTTTGGCTACGTCCTGCTCGACAACCTGCGCGACGTCGGCAGCAACGTATCCGGCGTCCAGCAGATCAGCCTTTTCATGAACCTCGACGCTGGCAAGAAGGATGTCGCGGAAATCGAAAATCGCCTCAAGCAGGCGGCCACCGGCAAGTGGCATTTCGTGCCGAAGGAAGAGGCTCTGAAGCGCATGCAGGCAAGCGAGGGTATGGCCGAAATCGTCGCCAGCTTGCCGCGCAATCCCTTGCCCGATGCTTTCATCGTCGAGCCGACCAATACCGACCCCGAGGCGCTCGAGATCCTGCGCAAGGAAATCGCCGGCTGGCCCAAGGTGGCGCACGTTCAACTCGACTCGGCCTGGGTCAAGCGCCTCGATGCCTTCCTGCGCCTGGCCAAGCTGGGCTTGTGGATGCTCGCCGGCATTTTTGGAGCCGGGCTGGTCGCCGTCACCTTCAATACCATCCGCTTGCAGGTGCTGGCCCAGGCCGCAGAAATCGAAGTGGCGCGCATGATCGGCGCGACCGATGCCTTTATCCGCCGGCCGTTTTATTACTTCGGTGCCTTGCAAGGCGCGCTCGGCGGCTTGCTTGCGGCGGTGCTGGTGTTCGGCGCGTTAGCGCTGCTGGCCAAGCCGGTGGCAGAACTGACGCTGCTTTACGGTGGTAGCTTTAGTCTGCGCGCGCCGGGTGCTGTCGAAGTCGCAGCGCTGGCCGCCATCGGTGCTTTCCTCGGCTGGCTCGGTGCGCAGCTTTCGGTCAGCCTGTCGCTGCGAAAGTTTGACTAGCCGCCGGGATTTTCTCGCCACGCTGGGGGCTGCCGCCCTCGCCGGTTGCGCGCCCGCCGGCAAGCCGCCGCTGCCGCCGGGCGAACTGCTCGGCATGAACCACGCACTGGGCCACCGGCTGCGCGACGGCGGCTTTCCTGCCCCTTCGGAAACGCGCCAGGTCGGCGTCTTGATCGTCGGTGGCGGCATTTCCGGGTTGTCGGCCGCCTGGCGGCTGGCGCATGCCGGGGTCGACGACTTTCTGGTGCTCGAAATGGAAAACGAGCCGGGCGGTAATTCCCGCGCCGGGCAAAGTTCGCTGGTTGCCTACCCGTGGGGCGCGCACTATTTGCCGCTGCCGACGAAAGAAGCCGTGCATGTGCGTCAACTGCTGGCCGAGTTGGGCGTGCTGCAAGGCGACCCTGCTGCGGAAAAGCCGGTTTACGACGAACGCTTTCTGTGCGCGACGCCGCAGGAGCGCGTTTATCGCAACGGTTTGTGGGACGAGGGTTTGTTGCCCCATCGCGGCATCGACGCTGCCGAGCGCGCGCAGCAAAAACACTTCCACGAGCGCATGGACGAACTCAAGCAGGCGCGCGGCCGCGATGGCCGGCGCGCCTTCGCCATTCCGATGGAGCTTTCCAGCCGCGACCCCGAATGGCTGGCGCTTGACCGCATCGCCTTCAGCGACTGGCTGACCGCCAACGGCTTTACGGCACCCAGCCTGCACTGGCTGGCCAATTACGCGACGCGCGACGACTACGGCACGGCGCACACGCAAACCTCGGCCTGGGCCGGGCTGCATTACTTTGCCTGCCGCAATGGCCAGGCCGCCAATGCCGCCGACGATGCGGTGCTGACCCAACCGGATGGCAACGCCTGGCTGATGCGCGGACTGGCAGCGAAGGCGGAAGGGCGGATCGCCACCGGGGCACTGGTCTGGCGCATCGAGGAAGGAAAACGGTCGGTTGCGGTCGACGTGCTTTTAGGGGCAAAAACCGTGCGCTTCGAAGCGCGCCAACTGATCTGGGCCGCGCCGGCTTTCGTGCTGCCGCGCGTCTGGCCGGCGATGCCGGGCGAACTGAAAACGGCTGCATTGAGCGGCGACTACGCACCGTGGTTGGTCGCCAACCTCCATCTTGCCGATTTCCCCGAAGAACGCCACGGCGCGCCTGCGGCCTGGGACAACGTCTTCTACGACAGTCCCGGCCTCGGCTACGTCGTGGCAACCCACCAGTTGATCCGCCGTCATTTGAGCGGCACGGTTTTCACCTACTACCGCGCCCTGCATGAACTTACACCCGCCGACGGGCGCCGCCTGCTGCTCGAAACCCCACGCGAAACCTGGGCCGAAGGCATCCTCGCCGAACTCGAACGGGTGCATCCCAACATCCGCAAGCTGACCACGCGTCTCGACATCTTCCGTAACGGCCACGCCATGCGCCGCCCGGTGCCGGGCAGCCTCTGGTACGGTCAACGGCAAAAACTGGCCGAATTTCAAAATCCGCGCATCACCCTTGCGCACGCCGATCTTTCCGGCTTTTCGCTGTTCGAAGAGGCGCAGTATCGCGGCGTGGTGGCGGCGGAGCGGGCTCTGGCAAGGTAGTCCGTCACTGGTGTTTTCGTTGCCGGCTCAACTTCCGCATCCGGGTTGTCGATTCGGGTCTAAGATAATTTCAGTTGCAACGGCGCCTGGCCGGGTTTTCCCATCGGCCGGCAAGTGAAACAGCATTGCTGGATATTAAAGGAGTGGATCATGCTTGCGAAATTGATCGTAGCGGTGGCGCTCGTCGCGTCGTTCCAGGTGGCTGCTGACGAGGCGGCTACGAAGGTGACTGGGGATCAGTTGCGTACCCTTGTGACGGGCGCGAAGGTACATCACTCCAGCAGTTTTGGCAGCGAACGGCGATGGGTCGACGAGCCAGATGGCACGCTCACAGCGTCGACGACCAATAAGAAGCTTGGCAGTGCGATGTCGGCGCCTGCGACAGCGTCAGGCAAATGGTTCATCAACGATGCCGACAAATATTGCATCGAAATCGACTGGAAGCGCGAACTTGAAAAATGGTGCGCCACCATCGTCAAGGGCGAGGACGGCACCTACTATCTCGGCAAAGTGGACCCGGCGCGCAAGATTGAATTTGCCAAGTAAAAGCTGAATTTCCCTGCTCGCACGTCCGATGTTCGCATCACGCCAGCCAGAGCTTGCGCCAGCCCTCGTGCCCCAGCTTTTCCATCGTTTCGATGTTGCGTTCGAAGATGTCGGCCGCGTCCGGGAAGGCGGCGACGGCGCGGTCGATGCTGCTTTCGCGCAGCAGGTGTAGCGTCGGGTAGGGCGCGCGGTTGGTAAAGTTGGCAATGTCGTCGGGCTCGCTGCCCGCGAATTCATATTGCGGATGCAGGCTGGCGATCTGGAAGACCCCTGCGTAGCCGAGATTTTTCAGCAGCGCCTCGGCTTCGGCGAGGAAGAAGTGGTAGTCGAGGAAGTCTGTCATCGCCTGCGGGTGGATCAGCAGGGTGGTGTCGAGTTCGTTGGAGTTGCTGGCGGCCAATAAATTCAGCTCGTGTTCCAGTTCGGCCAGCAGTTCATCGGCGTCGCCTGCTGCGGTCAACGCGTAGCGAACCTGCTTTTTGACGAAGACGCTTTTGGCGAAGGGGCAGAGGTTGAGGCCGATGACGGCGCGTTCCAGCCAGCGCTCGGTCGCGGTTTGAACCTCGTCGGCGGCGGCCGGGTCGGTGTAGGGTTTGAGTACTTGGGGCATGGTCGTCGGCCGCTCAGCGGTAAAGGTGAAATTTTGCGGTGGCTGCTCGCCAGGCGGCTTCGTCGAGGGTCGTCAGGGCGTCGAGTTGCTCCGGCGTCGAGGATGGATCGTCTACCCATTCGCGCAGCAACGGCGAGCCGTTGATGAGGTCGATGGCCAGTCGGTCGTGCTCGTATTCGTAGGCGAAGTCGCGCCACAGCGGGTAATCGGGATAAAGCCGGCGGATGGCCTTGAAGGCGAGCGCCTGCAAGCGCCAGGGCTTGAAGGCGGCGTGGTCGTAATGCGGGCTTTCGGCGTGGATTTGCAGGCCGTTGCACAGCTTGCCGGCGTGTTTGTGGAAGGTCGGCTCGAACCAGATTTCTCGCAGTTGGCAGCCGGCCAGCCAGTGCGGGGCAAAAGCCTGCATTTCGGCAAGGACGGCGCGGGCGTCGATGTCGGGGGCGCCGAAGATTTCCAGCGGCCGCGTCGTGCCGCGCCCTTCGGAGAGCGTGGCGCCTTCGAGCATTACGGTGCCGGCGTAGGCGCGCGCCATCCACAGGTTGGGGGCGTTCGGGCTGGGGTTGATCCAGGTGCGTTCGCCGAGCGGCCAGCCGTAGCCGGGGGCGGCGTCGGGCTGCCAGCCTTGCATCTCGATGACTTTGTAGTCGACGTCAAGGCCAAGCGTGGCAATGAACCAGTGGCCGAGTTCGCCCATCGTCAGGCCGTGGCGCATCGGCATCGCACCGGCCCCGACGAAGCTTTCCCAGCCGTCGCGCAACGTGAGGCCTTCGACCGGGCGGCCGGCCGGATTGGGCCGGTCGAGCACCCAGACGGCCTTGCCATGCTTTGCGGCGGCTTCGAGCACATAGCGCAGCGTGGTGATGAAGGTGTAGATGCGGCAGCCGAGATCTTGCAGATCGACGAGCAGGACGTCGAAAGTGTCCATCATCGCATCGGTCGGGCGGCGGACTTCGCCGTAGAGGCTGAAGACGGGAATGCCGAGTTGTGGGTCGAGGAAGTCCGGCGATTCGACCATGTTGTCCTGCTTGTCGCCGCGCAGGCCGTGCTGCGGGCCGAAGGCGGCGCTCAGCTTGATTTCGGGCAGGGCGGCGAGGGCGTCGAGCGAATGCCTCAGGTCGGCGGTGACCGAGGCGGGGTGGGCGAGCAGGGCGATACGCTGGCCGGCCAGCGGGCGGCGCAGGGCGGGGTCGGCGAGCAGGCGGTCGATGCCGAACTGGAGGTTTGCGGTCATGAGTAACAAATTGGGTGGTCAAGCGTCAGCACGAAGCTCTGACGGAGGTGAAAGTCGGGCTGGGCGGCACCATGCGCCAGCGCCCAGTAGCTTTTGCCGCCAGCAGCGGCTTCGATCACCGCAGTCAGGCCAATGTGAAACTGCCGGGCGGCGGGCAGCAGTTCGCGCGCAAGCAGCGCATCGAGTCGGAAACCATCGGGCCGACGCTGAAAGCCGATGGTCGGCGCGACGGACGGCTGATAGCCGGCGTCACGTTCGCGATAGGCCGAAAAGCGATAGATGGCCCACTGGCCGGACGGGGAAAAGTTGAATTCGTGGTATTCCACGCCGTCGACCGCAGCAACGAAGGCCTCGCAGCAGGTGTGTTGCCACAGGCCGTCGGCGGCACCGGGGGGCTGCGGAGCGGGAATGAGCAGCTTGTTCTCGTCGCCCAGCACCTCGTAACGCAGGGCGAGGGCGCCATCTACAGTCAGGGTGGCGCTGGCCGACACCCGGAGGGCTGGCGGGCAGGGCGCGGCCGGGTGACAGAGCAGCGGGTGGGCGATGGGCGTGGACACAGGCAGGGTTCGAGGCAGACGGGTGGCGCAGCCGGTACTTTACCTGCTTGCCTGCCGGCCTGTTGCGGTCGACTGCCCAAAAAGGCCAAAAACCAAATTGCGGAAAGCTGCTTCGCCCTTGGTCGGTGCGGGCTTTTGGAGTAATTTACCGTTCTTGCGGCATCAGACCGTCCCAGGGAGAGAGCAGACCATGACACCACTACGCATCAACCTTGAACCAGAAGAAATTCCTACCCACTGGTACAACGTCGTCGCCGACATGCCCAACCCGCCGGCCCCGCCGCTCGGGCCGGACGGCAAACCGGTGCCGCCGGAGGCAATGGGGGCGATCTTTCCCGGGCCGATTCTCGAACAGGAAATGTCGGCCGAGCGCTGGATCGCCATTCCCGAAGAAGTCCGCCAGATTTACGCGCTGTGGCGCCCGGCCCCCTTGTGTCGCGCGCTGCGGCTGGAGCAGGCGCTGGGCACGCCGGCCAAGATTTTCTACAAGTACGAAGGCGTCTCGCCAGCCGGTTCGCACAAGCCGAACTCCGCTGTGCCGCAAGCCTTCTACAACAAGCTGGCCGGCACCAAGCGCCTGACGACCGAAACCGGCGCTGGCCAGTGGGGCTGTTCGATCGCTTTCGCCGGCCAGATGTTCGGCCTGCCGGTGCGCGTTTTCATGGTCAAGGTCAGCTACGAGCAGAAGCCGTTCCGCCGCTCGATGATGCAGACCTGGGGCGCCGAAGTCTTCGCCAGCCCGACCAGTCTGACCAATGCCGGGCGCACCGCGCTGGCCGCCGACCCCGACAACCAGGGCTCGCTCGGCCTGGCGATTTCGGAAGCCGTCGAGGAAGCCGCCGCCGATCCAGGCACCTGCTACACGCTGGGTTCGGTGCTCAACCATGTGCTGTTGCACCAGACGGTGATCGGTCTGGAAGCAAAAAAACAGTTCGACAAGATCGGCCTCTATCCGGACGTGATCTTTGGCCCCTGCGGCGGCGGCTCCAGCTTCGGCGGCATCGCCTTCCCCTTCCTCGCCGACAAGGCGGCCGGCGACAAGCGCGCTACCAACCTGCGCTGCGTCGCGGTGGAGCCGACTTCCTGCCCGACGCTGACCAAGGGCCACTACGCCTATGACTACGGCGACGTTTCCGGTTACACGCCGATCATGAAAATGTACACGCTCGGCCACGACTTCATGCCCCCCGGCATCCACGCTGGCGGTTTGCGCTACCACGGCGATTCGCCGCTCGTTTCGCAACTGCTCCACGAAGGCCGGATCGAGGCGCTGGCTGTGCCGCAGGTCGCCACTTTCGATGCTGGCGTTCAGTTCGCCCGCGCCGAAGGCATCATCCCGGCGCCAGAATCCTGTCACGCCATCCGCGCGGCCATCGACGAGGCGCTCAAGTGCAAGGTGACCGGCGAGGCGAAAACCATTCTCTTCAACCTGACTGGCCACGGCCATTTCGACATGGCTTCCTACGACAAGTATTTCTCCGGCAAACTGGAAGACTACGACTATCCGGCCGAGGCGATTGTCGAATCGCTGAAGCATTTGCCGAAAGTAGGTTGAACGCTTGAAAGCCCTGGTTTTTCTCCTCGTCTTCGTCAATTTGCTGTTTTACGCCTACACAGAAGGCGTCTTTGGCCGTTCCGGCAACCCCGATGCGGCGCGCGTCGATCAGCAACTGGTCCCCGAGCGCATCCGCATCGTCGCGCGCGGCGACCAGCCGCCACCGAAACGCAGCAATGGCGCGGAAGCCCCCCCGCCACGCAGCGACGAGCCCGAGGAACTGTGCCTGAGCTGGGCGCGCCTGCCGGCGGCGGAAGCCGATCAGCTGGCATCAACGCTGGCTGAAAGATTTGCCGGGGTTCGCGTGGAACGCCGGGCGGTGGCGTCGGAAGGCTCGGGTTGGTGGGTATTCATCCCGCCCCAGCCCAGCAAGGCAGAAGCCGACAGGAAGGCAGGCGAATTGAAGGAACTGGGCGTCAAGGACTACTTCGTCGTTCAGGACACCGGCCCCAACCAGTTCGCCATATCGCTCGGTGTCTTTTCCGGCGAAAAGGGCGGCCAGGATCGCCTCGCGGAATTGAAGGCCAAGGGCGTCAAGTCGGCCAAGGCGGCACCGCGTCCGGGCAAGGAGACGCTGTTTTCGCTCGAGGCGCGCGGCCCGGCGCTACTCCAGGAAGGAATTCAGGGCGTCGCAGCGGAGATCGTTCCGAAAGCCGAAGCCCAGGTTTGCAAGTGAGCGACTACATCGTCGGATTGACGGGTGGCATCGGCAGTGGCAAGAGCGCTGCCGCTGACCGCTTCGCCGCGCTGGGCGCTGCGGTTGTCGATACCGATGCCATCGCCCATGAGCTGACCGCAGTTGGCGGGGCAGCCATGCCCGCGCTGGCGGCCACTTTTGGACCCGAGGTCGCGGCGCCGGACGGTGCGCTCGACCGGGCGCGCATGCGCCGCCTGGTGTTTGCCGATCCGGCCGCGCGCCAGCGTCTGGAAGCGATCCTGCATCCGCTGATCCGCAACCTGTCGGCCGAGCGCTGCCGGCAGGCGCCGACCGCCTATGTCATTCTGGCCGTGCCGCTGCTGGTCGAGTCCGGAACCTATCGCGAACGCTGTGACCGGGTTGTCGTGGTCGACTGCCCCGAAAGCCTGCAAATCAGCCGGGTCATGGCACGCTCGGGGTTAAGCGAGCCTGAGGTTCGCGCGATCATGGCCAACCAGGCATCGCGCGCCGAGCGTCTGGCGGCTGCAGACGATGTTGTCGCCAATGACGGCGATCTGGCGAGCCTCGAAATGCGGGTCGGCGAACTGCATCGCAGCTATCTGCGCCTATCGTCCGAAAAAGCTAAAGCAAACTGTTGAGATTTGCCTGCAAATGGCTCAGAATTAGCGGAATTTCCCGTTCTTAAAAGCCAAAAATAGCGTGATCACCTACGAATATCCATTCAACGAGCGCATCCGTACGCTGCTGCGCCTCGAAGATTTATTCGAAAAGACCGCCTATTTTGCCGAGAGCGACGGCAAGCTTGAACATCACACGGCGCTCGTCACCCTGTTTGAAATCCTTGAAACGGCCGGTCGTGCCGACCTAAAGATGGATCTCATCCAGGAACTGGAGCGTCAGCGCCAGACCTTGCTGGCCTACCGCAACAACCCAGAAATTTCCGAAGAAGCCCTGTCCGGCGCGCTTTACGAGATCGAACACTCGTCGGCAGCGCTGCTTGGCATGGCCGGCAAGATCGGCCAGTACCTGCGCGACAACGATTGGCTGATGGGCATCAAGAGCCGCGCCGCGATTCCCGGCGGCGTCTGCGAATTCGATCTGCCGTCTTACCACTGGTGGCTGCACCGCCCGCCGGAAGTCCGGCGCGAGGCAATTGCCGGGTGGACCAAGCCAATGCTCCCGCTGCGCGATGCGGCGGCGATTGTGCTGCGCCTGCTGCGTTCGAGCGGACGCCCCAAGCACCACACCGCGAACCACGGCCAGTTTCAGCTCAATCTCGGCGGCACGGCAGCGCAGATGGTGCGGGTCGAAGTTGCAGTCGACGAACCGGCGATTCCCGAAGTCAGCGCCAACAAGTATTTTCTCAACATCCGTTTCACCAACCCCTCGGCCGGCGAACTCAAGGCCAGGGTCTGTGACCGCGATGTGCCGTTCGACCTGACTTTCTGCAATCTCTGATGGCCGTGCGCAAGGTACGCTGCCCGCAATGCGGTGGCGATTCGCTGTGGTCGCCTGGCAACCCCTGGCGCCCCTTCTGTTCCGAACGCTGCAAGCAGATCGACCTCGGTGCCTGGGCCAGCGATGTCTACCGGATTCCGGTGCAGGAAACCAACGACGGCGACGTAGACGGCATTCCGCCCGAGCCTACCAGCCACGCATAAGCGCAATGCCGTGGGCGCCGTGGCCCTGGGCTTCGGTCAGCATGTTCGGCTTCATGCCGCCCAGCGCCAATACTGGCAGCGTATTGCCGGCCAGCGTGGCAGCAAATTGTTCCCAGCCGATGCCCGGCGCTTCCGGGTGTGTTGGTGTTGGCAGTACCGGGCCGAGCAGCGCGTAATCGAGGCCGAGTTCACCCGCACGGGCAATTTCAGCAGCACTGTGGCATGACGCACCGACCCAGGTGAACTCAGGCCGCGTTGCGCATGCAGCCAGCTTGGCGGACGAAAGGTGAATGCCATCGGCACCGACGCGGCGGGCAATTTCCTCATCGTCGTTGATGACCACGAGCGCGCCGTGGCTGTGCGCCAGCCGGGTGACCGTTTCGGCAAACCACAGGCGCTGCGCCTGCGGCCAGCCCTTGTCGCGCACCTGGATCAGGCGCAGGCCGGCGTTGAGCGCTTCTTCCAGCCGCTCCAGTTGACGTTCGACGCCCTCGCTTTCGGCCATCGTGATCGCCATCGTCGTCGGCAGCGCCAAGGCTTTCAGGATTGGATCGTTGGCCGGCAGAATCGGCGCCACGTTTGCGGATTTGCCGCATTTTTGCCAGTCGACCGCAGCATGCTCCAGTGGCGCGGTAATACCGATCTCGCCATCCCACGCCGTTACCCGCCAGAAGTTGAGGCGCACGGTCGCGTGCGGGTAGGTGAAAACGCGGGTCAGCCAGGGCGAGCAGGCGGTGACGGTAATCCCGAGTTCTTCGTGCAGTTCGCGGATCAACGCCGCGCGCACGGTTTCGCCGGGCTCGACCTTGCCGCCGGGAAACTCCCAGTAGCCCGCATATACCTTGCCTTGCGGCCGCTGGGCGAGCAGAAACTCACTGCCCCCGGCGCGCAACATGACGGCGGCGGCGACTTCGACGATCTGGCTCACTTTGCTTTCTTTCGCGCCGGTTTCTGCTGCCCGGCGAGGTCGCGGGCGAATTGCCAGGCGACGCGCCCGCTGCGCGAACCCCGGCCGAGTGCCCAGTTCAACGCATCGCGTTCGCAGGCAGCGATGCGGGCCTCGTCGACGCCGAAATGGCGCAGCCAGTGATTGACGATGTTCAGGTAGTCGTCCTGGCTGAAGGGGTAGAAAGAAATCCACAAGCCGAAGCGTTCCGAGAGCGAAATTTTTTCCTCGATGGCCTCACCCGGATGAATTTCGTCGTCGACGCGGGCGGTGTCGAGGTTCTCGGCAAAATATTCCGGCATCAGGTGGCGCCGGTTGGAGGTCGCGTAGATCAGTACGTTGTCGGGCGGCGCCGCTACCGAACCATCGAGCACAGATTTGAGCGCCTTGTAGGCGGTTTCGCCGGCTTCGAACGAGAGATCGTCACAGAAGACGATGAAGCGTTCGGGGCGCCCTTCCAGCAGATCGACGATGTCCGCCAGATCGACCAGGTCGTCCTTGTCGACTTCGATCAGGCGTAGCCCCTTGGCGGAGAATTCATTGAGCACTGCCTTGACCAGCGACGACTTGCCCGAGCCCCGACTGCCCGTCAGCAACACGTTGTTGGCTGGCTGGCCGGCAACGAACTGGCGGGTGTTGGCGACGATGCGTGCCTTCTGGTCGTCGATGTCCTTGAGGTCGGCCAGACCGATCGGATGCGGATGGCGCACCGCCTGCAGCCAGCCGCGACCGTTGCGCGTGCGCCAGCGGAAGGCAATTGCGGATTTCCAGTCGGGCGGCAGCGGGGCAGGGGGCAAGCTGGCTTCGAGCCGGCCGAGAACTTCCTCGGCACGGTTTAACAGGCGTTCGAGTTGCAGGGTGTTGGGCATGATGGCTTTATACTTCGCGGCGAATTTGCGAACTCTATAGAAACACATGCGAAAAATCCAAGCCGTTGCGCTTTTGGCCACGTTATTGTTGGCTGCCTGTACCACCACGCCGCCCACCAGCGAGCCACCGGCCGGCTGCAAGCCCTGTGCCGAGTGCGCGCCGTGTCCGTCGCCGGCCGTCAGCAAACCCCCATCGACTGCGCAGCCATCGCTACCGGCGCCCCCGGCGCCAGCACCTGGCGCGCCGCTGGCGCGCACCCTGAAAGCGGCAAAATGGGCCGATTTGCAAGGTTGGGCCGAGGACGATCACGCTGCCGCCTGGCCGGCCTTCATTGCCAGTTGTCGCGGCATGGCCAGCAAGCCACACGGCCCCGGCTGGAAGCGCGTCTGCGATCAGGCGCGTGCCGTCGATGGCACCCCGGGGCACGATCCCCGCCGCTTCTTCGAAACGCATCTCAAGCCCTACGCCATTTTGGGCGATGGCAACCCCAACGGGCTGGTGACCGGCTACTACGAGCCCTTGCTGCGCGGCAGCCGCGCGCGTGTCAAAGGTTTCGAGCAGCCGGTACGCGGGGTGCCCGACGATTTGCTGACCATCGATCTCTCGGCGATCTTTCCGGAGCTGAAAGACAAACGGGTGCGCGGCCGTCTGGAGGGCAACAAGGTCGTTCCCTACTGGTCGCGTGGCGAAATCGCAGCGCGCGGCGACAAGGTGCCAGCGCGCACGCTGCTCTACGTCGACGATGCGGTCGAACTCTTCTTCCTGCAAGTTCAGGGTTCCGGGCGCGTTCTGATGACCGACGGCACGACGGTACGCCTCAACTATGCCGACCAGAACGGCTATCCCTACCAATCCATCGGCCGCGTGCTGGTCGACCGGGGCGAGATGAAGCTCGAAGAGGCGTCGATGCAGGGCATCCAGGCCTGGGCGCGCGCCAATCCTGGGCGTCTCGATGAGTTGCTGAACGCCAACCCCAGCTATGTTTTCTTCCGCGAAGTGCCGAACAGCAAGGATGGCCCGATCGGTGCGCTGGGCGTGCCGCTGACCGCCGAGCGCAGCATCGCCATCGATCCCCGTTCCGTGCCGCTGGGGTCGCCGGTGTTCCTGGCGACGACCCGCCCGAATACGAACAAGCCGCTGAATCGCCTGGTGCTGGCGCAGGACACCGGCAGCGCGATCAAGGGTGCAGTGCGCGCCGACTTCTTCTGGGGATTCGGCAGGGAGGCCGGGGAGAAGGCGGGGCGCATGAAGCAAAGCGGGCGCATGTGGCTGTTGCTGCCGCCCGAAGCGGCGCCAAAATAAAGGCAATGCCCCGTACTGGGGCGTCATGTTTCGTTAATGCACTATAGCGGTGCGTATATCACTGCGTTGGTGCAAAGTAACGCACTGATTTGCAACAAAATCCATGCACTGGAATGGTGCTTGCTTCCGTTTGCGGATTCTTCGATCCGGGGGTTTCATGGAAGCTGTTCAATCGGGCGGTAACGTCCTCTTCATTCTACTGGGCGCAATTATGGTGCTCGCCATGCATGCCGGCTTTGCCTTTCTGGAAGTCGGCACCGTGCGCAAGAAAAACCAGGTCAATGCGCTGGTCAAGATACTGACCGATTTCGCGATGTCGACCATCGCCTACTTCTTCATCGGCTACAGCATCGCCTACGGCATCAGCTTTTTCTCCGGCGTCGATACGCTGATGGAGAAGAATGGCTTCGAGCTGACCAAGTTCTTCTTTCTGCTGACTTTTGCAGCAGCCATCCCGGCCATCATATCGGGCGGCATCGCCGAACGAGCCAAGTTTCATCCGCAACTGATCGCCACCTTCCTGCTGGTCGGTTTCGTCTATCCCTTCTTTGAAGGCATCGCCTGGAACCAGGCCTTCGGTATTCAAGCCTGGCTGAAAGCCACCTACGGCGAAGAGTTTCACGACTTTGCCGGTTCCGTCGTCGTGCATGCCATGGGCGGCTGGATCGCGCTGCCGGCGGTGCTCCTGCTCGGTGCGCGCTACGGCCGCTACAGCAAGGACGGACGCATCTCCGCTCACCCGCCCTCGTCGATCCCTTTCCTCGCGCTCGGTGCGTGGATTCTGACCGTCGGCTGGTTCGGCTTCAACGTGATGAGCGCTCAGACCCTGGACAAGATTTCCGGCCTCGTCGCCCTCAATTCGCTGATGGCGATGGTCGGCGGCACGCTGGTCGCGCTGTTGGCAGGCAAAAACGACCCGGGCTTCGTGCACAACGGCCCGCTGGCCGGCCTGGTTGCTGTCTGCGCAGGCTCCGACCTGATGCACCCAATCGGTGCATTGGCCGTCGGGGGCATTGCCGGCGGCTTGTTCGTGGTCATGTTCACGCTGACCCAGAACCGCTGGAAGATCGACGACGTACTCGGCGTCTGGCCCCTACATGGTCTGTGCGGCGCCTGGGGCGGCATCGCGGCGGGCATTTTCGGCAGCAAGGCGCTGGGCGGTGCCGGTGGGGTCGCCTTCATGCCGCAACTCATCATGACCGCGCTCGCCATCGCGGTCGCCGTGGCCGGCAGCTTGCTGGTGTACGGATCGCTGAAGGCGACCCTCGGTCTGCGGCTGGATCAGGAAGACGAATACCAGGGGGCCGACCTGAGCATCCACAAGATCACCGCGACACCGGAACGAGAGCCGAACTGGTAATCTGAGATATGCGACGGACCAGCAGTAACGAGTACGCAAACTACTGGCTTCGGCTTTGGTTGATGAGAGACAACTCGGCATCCAGAAACTTGCTGCAGAACGAGACATTGAACGCAACCAATGGGGTGTCATTGCCGATCTAGAGGTGGGCATACTATAAGAGGAAGGTAGCTGCCACAAACGACATGCTGTATATTCATACAGCCATGCTAGCTGCCAATACCCGCCTTCCCGTCGCCGACTTTCGCGTTACCCGTTTGCGGCCAGTAGGTTTATTCGACTTCCTTCCGCAATGATGCCCCACATTGTTTGGCCCCCAGACCTGGATGATCAGCCTGTCGTGAACGGAAACCCAGTTCACGTTACCGGCCGCCGTATCGCCCATCTCGACATGGACGCCTTCTTCGCCTCGGTGGAGTTGCTGCATTACCCGGAATTACGCGGACAGCCGGTCGTTGTCGGCGGGCGCAACGTCCATCAGCCGGTTCGCCAGTCCGATGGCACCCATCGCTTCGCCCGGCTCCGCGATTACGTGGGACGAGGGGTCGTCACCACGTCCACCTATGAAGCCCGGGCCCTCGGAGTCTTCTCGGCGATGGGCCTGATGAAATCCGCCCAGCTGGCGCCGGAAGCCATCCTGCTGCCAGCCAACTTCGATGCCTATCGCGACTATTCCCGAAAGTTCAAGGCGGCCGTCGCCAGCGTTGCCCCCTGTATCGAAGATCGCGGGATCGACGAAATCTACATCGATCTCACCGACATCCCGGAAGATAGCCTGCCGCTGGCACAACGCATCAAGCGGGCCGTCCATGAGGCAACCGGTCTCACCTGTTCGATCGGCATTACCCCCAACAAACTCCTCGCCAAGATCTGCTCCGATCTCGACAAGCCGAACGGGATCACGATTCTCGGTAGCGACGAGGTACCCACCCGGATCTGGCCGCTGGCCGCCCGCAAGATCAACGGGATAGGCCCCAAGGCCAATGAACGCCTGGCGAGAATGGGCATTGCCACCATCGGCGAACTGGCCGCTACCCCGGTCGAACACCTGATCCGCCATTTTGGGCGCACCATGGGAACCTGGTTGCATCAGGTGGCGCACGGTGAAGATGATCGACCGATCTCGACCCGCCGGGAGCCGAAGTCGATCAGTCGTGAAAGCACCTTTCAGCGTGACTTGCATCCCCGGCAGGATCGAGATGAACTGTCGGAAGCATTCACCGGCATCTGCCTGCGGGTTGCCGACGACCTGGCCCGCAAAGGCTATGTCGCGCGCACCATTGGCGTCAAGCTGCGCTACGCCGATTTCCAGGCCGTCACCCGGGACATCACCCTGCCGACGCCGACCGCCGATGGCCGGGAAATCCGCAAGGCAGCCGGTGAGTGTCTCAAACGGGTGCCGTTGCAACAGCGGATTCGGCTGCTCGGGGTACGTGCCAGCACCTTGCTGCCGGCGTCGGCCATCGTTGCTCAAGCCGCCACCCGCCAGGCCGAGTTGCCGCTTTGAAGCTGAGGTAGGATGACGCCATGAACCGACTGCTTGCCGCCATTGCCTTCGCCGCCGACAAACACCGAGACCAACGCCGCAAGGATGCGGCGGCCTCTCCCTACATCAATCACCCAATCGCCCTCGCCAATGTGCTGGCCAACGAAGCCGAGATCGACGACGAGCGGGTTCTGATCGCTGCGGTTCTGCACGACACGCTGGAAGACACGGAAACCACGGTACAGGAACTGGTCCGGCAGTTCGGCCAGGAGATCGCCGAGATCGTGATTGAAGTCAGCGATGACATGGCGTTACCGAAGGCAGCCCGCAAGCAACAACAGATCGATCATGCCCCGCACATCAGCCGGCGGGCGAAGCTGGTCAAGTTGGCCGACAAGATCTGCAATCTGCGCGACATTGCCCATTCCCCACCCCACGATTGGTCGCTGCAGCGCCGTCAGGCGTACTTCGACTGGGCCAAGGCAGTCATTGACCAGTTACGCGGTGTGCATCCTGCCCTGGAGCATGTCTTCGACCAGGCGTATCGCGAACGCCCTTCCGGCGAATAGCAGTTCCATGTGTGCCCACTACGACCCGCAGACCGATCCGCTTCGCTTGAAGGCATTCTTCGGCGTTTCGGAGGTTCCTTTGAACCTGCAGCCCAGTGTCTGGCCCGGTTACTTCGGTCCGTTCCTGCGCAAGCATGCGTTTGCCGATGTCGGCGATGAGGCTGTGCCCTTCCGGGAACTGCTGGTCGGATCCTTTGGCCTGATCCCCGGCTGGGCCAAGGATCAAAGTTTTGCGCGGCGAACCTATAACGCTCGTTCGGAAACCGTGCATGAGAAACCCAGTTACCGGAATGCCTGGCGGCAGGCACGGCATTGCATCATTCCGGCCGAGGCACTCTATGAACCGGACTGGCGCTCGGGGAAGGCGATTCCGGCGCGGATTCGACGCCAGGATGGCAAGCCGATGGGGATTGCCGGTCTCTGGGAGACCTGGAAATCCCCGGAGGGCAGGACGGTGTTCAGCTTCACGATGCTGACCATCAATGCGGACAGCCATCCGTTGATGCGGCAGTTTCACAAGCCAGACGACGAGAAACGCATGGTCGTCATCCTGGATGAGGCAGCATACGACGCCTGGCTTGCAGCCCCTGCCGGCGAAAGCCGAGACTTCCTGCAGCCATACCCGGCAAAAAATCTAATTGCCGAGTTGCCGCAGCAATCGTTGCTGTGACGGAGATGAAGACAGGTAATGCCATGAATGCACCTCTACGTCGATTCAGGAGGGGGCTCCGTGCGTCTCGATAAATGGCTTTGGGCTGCCCGTTTCTTCAAGACCCGCAGTCTGGCGACCGATGCGGTCGATGGGGGCAAGGTGAAGTTGAATGGTGCGACCGTCAAACCGGCCAAGGACGTCAAGGTAGGTGATCGACTCCAGATCCGTGCCGGCGAGCAGGATTGGGAGATCGTTGTTCAGGGTATCAACGAGCAGCGGCGACCGGCATCGGAGGCCCAGTTGCTCTATCTGGAGACACCCGAGAGTGTGCAGCGGCGTGCGCAGGTAGCCGAACTTCGACAACTGGCGCCATCGCCGGTGCCGGAGCAGAAGGGGCGGCCGACGAAACGGGACAGGCGGGCGTTGAGTCGGTTTAGGGAGGGGTAGTGGTTGGGGGTCGGAGATTCGACCAAACCAGCCGTTCAATTCGCTGGCGACTTCCGTCAGAAATGCAGCAGTTATCTGCCGCTCAATCGAAATCCGCCGGGAACGCTAATTTTCCAATGACGCCAGCTATCAATTGATCGGTGACTGACTAAATCCCACTTTCACGAATAAAAACTGCGAACACGTTGCGTACGGCGCTCTGCCTCGCCGCATTCCCCCCAAAAGCCTTGAGTTCGCGCCAGATTGGCATAACCACAAACCAAGCCAACTCAACAATGAAGAGGAAGACATCAAGGATTTTGAACGTATAGGTTGCCCGCAACCGCAACACCAAGAACTATCACTAGCTGTGCCACAATTGTCCTCATGGGCATTAACTGGGTCGAAATCGTCTGGACCATGATGGCTGCGGCAAGCCTTACGCTGGGCTTCGTCCACCTATTGGTCTGGTTCAAGCAGCGATCACGCTACGCCAGTCTCGCGTTCTTTATGCTTGCAACTTCGGTCGCTGTCTTCAGCGCATCCGAGTTGTCGATGATGGGAGCGCAGACTCCTGCGGCCTACGCTACGGCGTTGCGCTGGGCTCACGTGCCGATCTGCGTGATCGCGCTTTCGATTATCGCGTTCGTCCACTTTCATTTTGGTGCCGGCAGACTTTGGCTCGTCTGTGCGGCTGCGGCCTTTCGACTTCTGACCCTGTTGCTCAACTTCGTGACCGGGGTAAACATTAACTTTGAGGACGTTACCGCGTTAGAGCATTTGACGTTGTGGGGAGGTTTTGTCGCTTCAGTTCCCGTCGGCATTCCTAACCCATGGCAGATCGTTACACAGATCGGCAACCTGCTGCTAGTGGCGTTCGTCGCCGATGCTTCGATCACTCTCTGGCGTCGCGGCGATCCTGTAACGCGGCGCCGTGCTGCGCTTGTGGGTGGAAGTATCCTGCTGTTTATTTTTGGCGTTACCGGCTTCGGAATGCTGATCCTGGCGGGCGTGGTGCACGCGCCGACAATTCTTACGCCGGGCTTTCTCATTATCGTCATGGCGATGTCCTACGAACTATCCTGGGACGTGATCGCAGCGGCGCAGCTTGCCGCGAAGCTACATACAAGCGAAATAAGCCTGCGGGCAAGCGAAGAGCAATTTCGTGCGGTCGTCGAATCCGTGCCGAACGCGATTCTGCTCGTTGACGCCCAAGGCAAGGTAACGCTCACGAACCCGCAGGCGCAAGCGCTCTTTGGCTACGCGCGCGAGGAGTTGATCGGACGACCGGTCGAATTGCTGATCCCGGAAGGGTACCGTTCCGCACACGAGACTTTTCGCCAGAGCCATGCTGCAGAAGCGCGGGCACAGGCAACGGGGGTCGCACGCGAGCTGTATGCTCTACAAAAGGACGGCAGAGAAGTGCCGGTGGAGATGGTCCTCAAGCCGATGCGCACGGTCGACGCGTCGTTTGTGCTGGTATCGCTCGTGGACGTTACCGAGCGGAGGCAAAATGAGCGGACCGCAGCCAGGCAACGCGATGAAATCGCCCACCTATCGCGTGTCGCCGCCTTGGGGGAGCTTTCCGGCTCCCTTGCTCACGAGATCAACCAACCGCTGATGGGTATCTTGAGCAACGCCCAAGCTGCTCAGCGTTTCCTGGAGCGCGACGACGTGAATCTCGACGAGGTTCGCGAGATATTGGTCGACATTGTCGAGGACGACAAGCGGGCGGGTGAGGTCATCCGGCGCCTGCGCGCGCTGCTAAAGAAAGGAGAAATGCAGAAAAGGCCACTCGACATCAATTCTGTCGTCGACGACGTTGTGCGTCTGACGCGCAACGACCTGATGAATCGCGACGTTGCGGTAACTACCGAGCTGACGCCGGATCTGCCACCGGTGGTCGGGGATCAAATTCAGCTGCAGCAGGTGCTCCTAAATCTGGTGATGAATGCCTGCGAAGCAATGGAGGCGGTGTCGGAACCCTCTCAGGTGCACATTCGCACGCGTCGCACGGACGGAGGCAGTGTGGAAATGTCGGTCTCGGACCGTGGTGGTGGCATCCCGCCAGGCGATCTCGAGCGAATCTTCGAGCCATTCGTGACTGCTAAGGAACACGGTACAGGATTGGGTCTTTCGATATGCCGTACCATCATCGGCGCACATGGTGGCCGGCTTTGGGCAGAGAACATCGGCGCGGGTGCGACGTTCCGGTGCACGCTTCCACTGAGCGGCCACGCGGGATGAGCAGCGGCACACCCATCGTCTTCGTTGTTGACGATGACGCTTCGGTGCAGAGGGGACTGAAGCGGCTGTTGCGCTCAGCCGGGTTCACGGCCGAGACCTTTGCTTCCGCATCAGAGTTCCTTGAAAGGTACGACCGAAATGCCGTGGGTTGCGTGATCCTCGATCTCGCAATGCCATGCTTCGATGGCTTGCAGATGCAGAAGGCGCTGACCGACCAAGGTAGCTTGCTACCAATCATCTTTCTCACGGGACATGGGGACGTTGTAACGAGTGTGCAGGCGATGAAAGGGGGCGCGGTCGACTTCCTGACCAAGCCGGTGACCGATGACGAGCTGCTCTCTGCCGTGCGCGTGGCGATCCTTCGATGCGAAGCACTCTATCGAGCACGAGAGGAGATCGCGAATATCAGAGGCAGGGTTGCGACGTTGACGCCGCGTGAACGTGAGGTCCTCATGCACCTTCTGTCCGGCAAGCTCAACAAGCAGATTGCCGCTGATCTCGGCACGGTCGAACATACGATCAAAGTCCATCGGGCGCGAGTCATGCAGAAAATGCAGGCGCACACGCTTGCCGCCCTCGTCCGGCTCGCCGAGCGCGCGGGTATCGAGGCGACGCCGCCCAACGAAGGCTGATCTCCCGCCGCATCCCGCGTACGTGAAATTGCCGCAAAACGGCCAAGCGGCGGCACGCGCCCCGATGATGGTGGCCGGGCGCGTTTTCGATATGTCACCAAGGTGTAATACCGCTCGCCATCCGCTTCGCCTATTGTGCTGCCAATGGTCACCAAGACGCCACGAATCGCAGTTGTTGATGACGATCCGTTCGTCCTCAGGGGATTGGGGCGCTTGCTTCGGTCGGCTGGATTTGAGGTGGACACCTATGCATCAGGTGCCGCGTTTCTGAATGCTGGGGGCGATGTTGAGCCCGACTGCGTGGTCCTTGATCTGCACATGCCGCAAACAACCGGATTCGAAGTTCAGGAGCAACTTGTCAAGCGCGGGAGAAGCACGCCCGTCATCGTGATTACCGGCGACGATAACCTGGAAGCCCAGTCGCGCGCGCTTCGGCTTGGTGCGAAAGGCTATTTCGGAAAGCCTGTCGACGACAAAACGCTGCTGTCGGCAATCAGCGTGGCCATCGCCGGCCGGCAGGCTCACTGATCGCGAACAGCATGGAGAAAGCAATGAAAACAAGCAAACCCACACTTTTTTCGGCAGCGTTGGCGGCGGCCATTGCGGCAACGACGGTTCCGGCGGTTGCGGATTCCTTCGTCGATCCCTTCACCTGGGCAAACCGGGCCAAAGGCAGTGCCGTCGCGCGCACCGGCGATCTGCCGCTGGGCGCGATCTTTCGCACCGATGAACGCTATAACAACGGTAGCCTGTTCAGCGGGCCGCGCGGTTGGAACTACTGGAACTATCTGCCCGACCCGCAAGGCTACCAGAATCCCAATCTCTGGCCCGACAAGCAACCGACCTATCTGTTCGGCGAAATCGCCATTCCCGCCGGGACCGATCTGACTGTGCGTGGTCGTTTCCCGCACGTGCGGTTCTTTAACTTCTCGATCTATCTGTTCGAGCGGAATACTTTTGTAAACACCGACGGCGGCTCGATCGACGGCTATGAAATTGACCCCGATGCAGGGTCGATCAATCCCTTCGTCCCAGGCGCCGACAGGGATGCGACAAAGCGCAATTTCACCATCCACATCTTGACCAAGGACGCGCCCGCGAACGCCGCAGACCGGGCGAAGAACACGGTTTACCTAGGCAACAAGGATCAGGTGATCTTCGGCGGATTCCGGATGTATGTCGCAAACAAGGGCCTTGACGGAACTGGCTGGGGTCCGGCGGATGGGCCGTCGCGCGATGGACCGGGTCTGAGCTATGAGGCGACGCTCGCCGACGGCAGCAAACTTTCACAAGCAGAAGCAACCAGGCGGTTCGGCAAGATATTGGGTGACGCGCCACCGCCAATCGAACCCGACGCCTGGTACAAGCTGGTCAATAACCCCGACAACAACCCCTGCATGACCCCGGCCTCTGCCCCCGCCTGTCCGAAATCGCAGTTCTTCCTGTTCACCAGCCTCAGAGATGTGCTCTATGGCGCTTTCATGAAACCGGAGGAGCGGGCGAAGCTGCCGGTGCCGAAAAACAAGGGCAGTGGCGCCAATGCCTCGACCGCGTATCTGGTGAACTACACGTCGCGCCAGTTTGGTCCCTTGTATGTCTTCCGCGCAAAGATGCCGACTTTCCCCAACACCTGGGCTAACACCAAAACGATGCCTGGCGGCGAAGTCCAGTACTGGTCGGTGGCCACGATGGCCTCCTTCATCAATGGCAGCTTGTGGGACGGTATTTACGACATGCAGGTGCCGGTGGACAAGGACGGCTACTACACCATCGTGGTGAGCTTGCCCGAGGACCGACCGCAGAACGCGACCGAGAAGAATGGGGTCGCCTGGATCAACTGGGGGCCCGGCGAAGGCATCGGCGACCCGCGCAACCGCAGGGATTGGGGCGCGCTGCTGATGCGCTTCATGGTGCCTCACAAGGACTGGAAATACAGCCCGTTGCAACCCGGCGACCTGGCCACGGTAATGGGCCCTTACTACCCCAAGGGCTATTACACGACCAAGGCGGATTTTGAGAAGAACGGGGTCAGGAAGTCAGAGTGACCGGTAGCAAGATGTTTGAGCGTGAGCGCAGTTCTCTCATCAACCAAAAGAAGGATTCAAATGACTCGATCTAGTATCTTCAAGTTAATAGGGTTCGTCATCCTTGCCCTGCTGGCGATTGCGGCCTATCGGCTGCTCTGGCCGGTCGCGGAGAAGAAGTTGGAGAACCGCATCGGCGAGATTGGCCTCACCTCGAACGAAATCGCGGCCAACGGTCCGCTTCCGGGCGACGTCAGCCAGTATGCGAAGGAACTGGCTTGTGCGCAGAATTTGCAAACGCCGGGGTATTACCCATCGATCAACGGCGCGGAGCTCGCCGATGCGCAGCGCAGCGGGATGTTCCCCTGCGCCACGTTCAGTGGCAGCTTCGACGGTCCGAACAAGGTCTTCGCGTGGCGCAGCGCCGTGGAGTACGACACGGCGTCGTACATCAACAACCGCCGACCCGGTGAGCTTTTTATCTCTGGGGGTCAGGCACCACCCCCCAAGGGCACGATGCCGGCGGGGCCCTTCATCGCCAAGGCCGACGCGACCACGGGCCGCGAGATCTGGCGCACCTACCTTGACAACGGCAATGTGTCGGGTGCGTGGATTGCCAATACCAACCTCAACATCCTGCCCAATGGCCGAGTCGTGACCGCATGGCAGAACAAGGTCGCCTTGCTCGACGGCGACACCGGCCTGGTCCTGCGGCAGGCCACGCTGCCCACCGGCCCGACGCCAGCCATCGACGCCAGCTACAAGCACCTGACGATCACGCCCGATGGCACGCTGCTCCTGAAGGACCAGACGCGGCCGAGCGGCTGCAAGCTTCAGGGCACGATGGCCATCATCCAGTGCAACGAACCCGGCATGAAGCAGGGCAATTCAAACTTGGTCGCCGTGCATCCCGACACGCTCGAAGTGCTAGACAGTATCGCGCTGCCCGAGCCGGCGACGGTGCCCCACGTCATCACCATTTTCGAGGGCAGGATCGCGATCTACCTCGGCGTGAACAGCGGCGCGCTGCGCTACTTCTGGGACCCGCAGGCGAAGAAGCTGTCGCAGGACACGAGCTGGGTGGTCAAGCCCATGAAGGAGGGTCAGACCACCTCCGATGCACCCAGCATCCTCGGCGACTGGATCGTGCTGCAGACGAACGGCATTGGCAGCGAGACAGTGGCATCGAGCATCGTGGCGGTGCACCAGAAAGACTCAAAGCGCATGCAGGTGATCTTCCCGTTCGGCGAACTGAAGAAGGGCGAGTGGAGCTGGGCGCCACCGAAGCCGCAGACCGATCCCGAGAACAGCATGATCTACTCGGCGGACATGGGCGTGGGCAAGGTCGCAGGAATCAAGATCGATCAGTCTACAGGCGAGATGAAGACGGCGTGGGTCGTGGACGACACCACCAACGCTTTCCAGCCGCTGATCGGCTCCAAGGACAAGCGTGTGATGCTGCTGTCGAATGCCAGGAAGAACGTTGAGAAGGAGCCGATCAAGCTCGCGCTGTTTACCGGCAACTACAAGGAACAGGTGACCTGGCGCGACGCAGCGACCGGCCGCATCATCGCGGCGTCGGACTTCTTCGAGCCGCTCTCGATCGGCGCGCTGATCACGCCAGGCTTCGGCGGGCGAGTCTACTTCCCGACTGGCAAGGGTTTCATTGTGCTGCAGGCCATGCCCGCTGCTGCGCCACCGGCAAGCAAGTAACGCATGACATCTAAGCGCCTTCATGGGACTCTCCGCTCGCGCCGCGACTTCGCCAGTTTGGCGAGGCTCGCGGCTGAGGGTTTCTTCCAGTGACTCAAATTGCCTAACCACGGCACACAAATGCGCGCCCCCCGGAAAGGAAGAACACATGGAATCAACCAGCAAGCTGCTCAGCACCATTACTCTGGGCGTAGCGATGACGCTGCCCGTCCATGCCTGGACGCCTGCCACCAAGCCGGTACAGACAGGGCACGCGGCGTGACGGCGCCCGAACGGATGAGTGCGTGAACAAACAAGGCCTACGAGCAACCGCCTATCCCCTGAGAATCATGACGAACCAACGACTCCTGAGGGTAACTGCATGCGCCGCACTGCTCGGCCTCGCCGGCTGCGCCAGCCGCCCGGTCAACCCGCCGATCACGCAAGTCGATCCGAACGGCGGCTACACCTTCCAGACGCGCCAAAAGCACTTCAAAAGTCAGGATACCCTGGTTGTACTTGCCTTCTCCGGCGGCGGTACGCGGGCTGCCGCGTTCTCCTATGGGGTACTGGAATTCCTGCGACGCACCGAGGTCGTAGCAGCGAATGGTTCCAAGCTTCGCCTGATCGACGCAGTCGACATGATCACCGGCGTCTCGGGCGGCAGCTTCACTGCGCTCGCCTACGGACTGTACGGCGACAAGTTGTTCGCCGACTACGAGCAGCGCTTCCTCAAGCGTGACGTGCAGGGTGAACTAATCGCTCGTGCCATTAGTCCCAAGTACTGGCCCGACTACATCGGCGGCACGGCCGGGCGCTCGGAACTCGCGGCGAACTACTACGACGAGATCCTGTTCAACGGTGCAACCTTCGGTGACCTCGACAGCGGCGATGGCCCCTACGTCGTGGCGTCTGCCACCGACATCTCGACCGGCAGCCGCGTTCCCTTCAACCAGAGCGTCTTCAACCTGATGTGCTCGGATCTCAATGCCGTGCGGCTATCCCGAGCGGCCGCCGCATCGTCGGCCGTGCCGGTCGTATTGTCCACGGTCACCATCGACAACTATGGTGGCAGCTGCAACTTCGATGTGCCGCCCTGGGTCAAGTTGTTCACCCAGTCCGACGATCCACCGAGGCCTGCAGCCCGTGCGATACGCGAACTGAATGAAAGCCGGGTACTTGCCGACGGCGTGAACCGGCCGTACGTCCATCTGGTAGACGGCGGCGTTTCCGACAACGTGGGCATGCGCGGCGTGCTTGATGCGCTGCAACTGCTCGAAGCCTTGCACGCTGCCGACATCCCGACGCCGCTCGACCATGTGAAGAGAATTGTCGTGATTGTCGTCAACTCGCTGTCGTCGCCCCCAACCACGTGGGATACCTCGGAACAGGGGCCCGGCATGGTGGATGTGTTGCTCCAGTCCAGTGGTGTACCGATCGATCACTACTCCTACGAGGCGGTCGAGTTGCTGAAGGATATTTCGGCGCGCTGGGACACGGCTCGACGTCTGCGCGACCTGGCCGGGTGCGACGTCAACAAGGAAGCGCCGGTCTGCGCTGCCATACGCGTTCCGCAAGCGAAGATCTACGCCATCGACGTGTCGTTCTCGGCGCTGAAGGACAAGGCCGAGTTTGACTACCTGAACCAGCAACCAACGACCTTCGTGCTTCCGCCCGAGGCCGTGGATCGCCTTCGCGCCGCAGCAGGGACGATTATCGCGGCCTCGCCCGAGTTCCAGCGATTGCTGAAGGATGCCGGCGTCAAGGCCGTTGGTGCCCCGTAACGTTTCTTTGGCGCACGTCGTGCTCGATACTCGCAGCTACGGCGCTTGGGCTGGTCCCGCCCACGACGTAGGGGGCTTTCATGCCATTTGTCTCCAGGCGCTGGTAAGGCAGAAGACGCTCTGGTGCGGCGGCACCATGCGCTTGGTGATGACGCTACTGGAGTCCATACGACGGCTGGCAGGGCAGGTTTCAAATCAATCTTGCACCGGCATTGATAGCCGATGATTTGTTCTTTGCTACCGTTCATGGCGCAGCAGGCTAAAGGCCGCTTTGGCCGACAAGCATGCTCACGATTAATTTTTCCGATCAGATTTTTTGGTTATCGCGAAATAAAGTCGGTCGGACAGCACGACGAAAAAGCACGGGTGCTGCCCGTGCTTTTTTGTTGGTGCGGGCCGATTTCGGTGATGCGATGGTTGGTTCAGGATGGATCGGGCACGTAGCTGCCTGGGAAGGCGCTGGGCGTCGGGTAGCGGCGAGGGGAGGGGATGATGCCGCGTGCGACCAGGTTGGCGTGCGAGTCGTAGCGGATGGTGATGGTCTCGTCCGGGGTGCTGCTGGCGCGCCGGAATTCGACCTGTTGCACAGGGGCGTGGATTCGTTCGCCATGGCCGGTGCCTAGCCGGCTTTCCGCCTTGGCGGCGGCCGGTGCGCTGTCGGCATCGCGGCTGCGTTGCGGGGCGCGTGCTTCATTGCTGGACAGTTCCTGAGCCGGGGTTGGCACCGGTTCCTGGTATTCGCGGAAAGTGGCGACGCCGATGATGCCGACGTTGTCCGGCCGGCCGGTCTTGCCAGCGTAGGAATCGTCGATGGACGTGAAGTAGAAGGCGGCGACATCTCGGTCGCTCTTGCGCCAGCCGGCGATTTCGACGTTGCTCCGGGGTGAAAGCACGTAGCCGCGCTGGTTGGTGACGGCAGTTTCGCCGCTGACGACGTTGATGCCATCAACGGAGACGACCGTCAGCAGGCGCCCCGGGGTTTTGTTGATGACATTGACGGCATAGCGGTCGCCGGGCTTGCCGGCAACCCAGAGCTGGCCTCTGTGGCGGTAGGTGGTCAGTTGCTCGCCGGTCGTGCGGTTGACGACCTGGACGTCGGCGACGATGGCGGCGTGGGTGGCGAAGGCGGCACCGGCAAGGATGGCGGCGGCAGCAAGGCGGAAGACAGTTTTCATTTTGAGAGTCCTTGTGAGATGGCAGGCACTCTCTTAAACGCTCCGACTTTTGAAACGGGGTTAAACCTTTTCCCGACTACTGCGGCTTCGCGTTTGCCGCCTCCGGTATCGGTTTCAGCTTTGCCCGCATGCCCTCGGGCACGGTCTCGCCCGGATAGGCCTGCGTAAATGCTTCCAGACGCTTGCGCGCTTCGTCGAGCCGGTTCTGGTCGATCAGAAGCTGTATCGAATCGAGCCACGCCTTTGGCGACATCGCCTGGTCGGCTGCCACGCGCGCGGCGGCCTTGGCAGCGGGGGCTGCCCGGGCTTCGGCTTTGGCTGACGCGGCTGTATTTTCCGCTTCGGCGGCAACGAGGTTGGCGGTGGGGGCTGCCGCAAGTGCGCGCTCACTGCGGGCCGCTGGTTGTGCCTGAGCGGCCGGGGAGGGCGCAGCTGCCCCCATCTCGGGATTCGCCTGAGCTTTGCTCCTGGCTGGTGCCTGGGGCGCCATGCGCTCGCGGGATTCGGCGACTATCGGGGCTGCGGGGGCGGTTGCGCGGTCGGCCTGCCGCGAGTCCGCCGCCGGCCCTGCTTGGTTCATTGCCAGCGGCGGAACGGCGGGCGCGGGTGGCTCTTGGCGCCCGACCATGAAAGTCAGCATGGCGACCAGGCAAATGGTAGCGACGGCTTGCAGCGGCAGACGCCAGCGCCGCCACCACGGGGCCGGCGCCGCCGGTTTCTCGACGGCGGCACGGGCAGCGGCCAGGATGTTGCGGTCGAGTTCCGCGCTCGGGCCGGTGGCGTCGGCTTCCCGGTAGAGCGAGCCAATTTCCTGATCGGTGGGTTTCATCGCCATTTTGACAACTCCTGACGCAATTTGCCGAATGCGTAGCGCAAGCGGCTTTTGACGGTTTCCCGGCCGACGCCGGTCAGCGTGGCGATCTCTTCCAGGCTCATGGCGCCGTCTTCGGCGAGCAGAAAGGCTTCGCGCTGGGCATCGGGCAGTGCCTGGACGGCGGCGACGATGTGTTCGGCGAGCGCCTTGCGTTCGGCGATGCGTTCCGGGCGCTCGTCTTCCGGTGCCGGTTGGGCCGCCATGAAATCGAAGTCCGCGTTGTCGGGGAGACTGACGTCGACGACCGGCGACCGGTTGCTGCTTCGCCAATGATCGACCAGCCGGTTATGGGCGATGCGGAACAGCCAGGTCGAAAACCGGGCGGCGGGTTCGTACTGCTGGCGGGCGTTGACCACGCGCAGCCAGATGTCCTGATAAAGCTCATCGGCGGCTCCGTTCTGCCCGCACTGGTGGGCGACATAGCGAAACAGCTGGCGCCGCCAGCGGCCGTAAAGCACCTCGAAAGCCGCCGCATCGCCATCCTTGTAGGCGAGCATCAGGCCTTCGTCGGTTCGCGGGTCTTTATCGGGTATACGTTCGGGCATCTGAAACGGGGTGAAACCTCGGGTAGGCGGCGATTTGATTTTCGCCTGTTTTTGCCGGTCGACCGCAACAGGCCTCGTTTATCCGCCGAACAATCGCCTTTCGATGGCGCTCATCGCCTCGGCGGCGCCCAGCGGCAGGTGGAGCGCGACATGCGGCGTCAGGCGCGTTTGCAGCGGGTTGATCTCGATGGTCGGGATGCCGGCCTCTGCCGCCCAGACCACCGGCTCGGCGATGTAGGGGAAGACGCCCGAGGTGCCGATCACGAAAAGCGCATCCAGCCCTTGCTCCAGCGTCTCGACGAAGCGATCCATCGCCAGCTCCGGCAGGGCTTCGCCGAAGAGCACGACTTCCGGCCGCAGCACGCCGCCGCAGGCCGGGCAGCGCGGCGGCAGCTCGCGGCCGGCGAGGTCGGCAACCGCTTCCTCAAAGCCGCAATTCGGGCAGATCAGGGTTTGCAGGTTGCCGTGAATCTCGATCAGGTTGCTGCTGCCCGCCAGGCGGTGCAGGCCGTCGACGTTCTGGGTGAATACCGTGACGCCGCTCGGCAAGCGTTCCTCCAGCCGGGCGATAGCCCGATGCGCAGCGTTGGGGCGCGCGCCCCGGCAGTTGTCGGCGATCTGCGCCAAGTATTTCCAGGTGATGTCGGGGCGCAGCGCGAACATCTGGCCGGACAGCGCGGTTTCGATGGGCAAGCCGTCCTCGGTCGCCTCGTCGTTGTAGAGTCCGCCGACGCCGCGATAGGTGGGCAGGCCGGAGTCGGCGGAGATGCCGGCGCCGGTGATGAACAGCACGCGGCGGGCGCGGCCGAGGTGGCGGGCGGCCTGGTCGAGGGTGGTGTGAATATCCATGCCGCGATTGTCTCAGAAGCTGTGGAACTCGCCAGCCTGCGGCCGGCTGACGGCCGTCCAGCCCAGCTTTTGCTCGATGGCATGGGCGAAGTTTTCCGAGGCGCCGGCTTCGCCATGCACCACGAAGGTATGCCCCGGCGCTTCGTGAAAGCCGCCCAGCCAGCCGAGCAGCGCCGCCTGATCGGCATGCGCCGAAAGCCCGCCCACGGTGTAAATGCGGGCGCGCACCGGCACCGGCTGGCCGAAGATGCGCACCAGCCGCGCGCCATCGACCAGGCGCCGCCCGAGCGTGCCGGCGGCCTGAAAGCCGACGATCAGGATGCTGCACTCGCTGCGCGGCAGGTTTTCGCGCAGGTGATACTTGATGCGCCCGGCCTCGCACATGCCGCTGGCCGAGATGATGACGGCGCCGCTGCGGATGTCGTTCAGGGCTTTTGAGGCCTCGACGTCGGCGACGAATTCCAGCTTCATCTTGTCCGGGTGCGCCTTCTGCCAGGCGATCAATTGGCGCGTTTCATCGTCGATCAGTTCCGGATGCGCATAGGTACTCTGCGTTGCGGTATTGGCCATCGGCGAATCGACAAAAACCTTGAGCGGCGCGATGCGCTGGCGCCGCACCAGATCGGCAAGCAGGTAGATGATTTCCTGGGTGCGGCCGACGGCGAAGGAGGGAATGATGAGATTGCCGTGCGCGGCCTGGGTGCGCCCGATCGCGGCGACGATCTCGTCCTCGGTTTCCGGCAGCGAGCGGTGCAGGCGGTCGCCGTAGGTCGATTCGATCAGCAGCACATCGGCTGCCGGAATGACCTTTTCCGGGTCGCGCAAAACCGGGCGCCCGGGCATGCCGAGATCGCCGGAAAACACCAGCTTGCGCGGCCGGCCTTCGTCGGTGACGGTCACTTCCAGCCAGGCCGAGCCGAGAATGTGGCCGGCATCGTGGAAGCGGACATTGACGCCGTCCGCCGGCTGCAAGGCTTCGCCATAAGCGACGGGCCGCAGTTGGGAAAGCGTCGCCTGCGCCTGGGCGACGGTATACAGCGGCGCGGGAACGCCGCGTTCGCCCATGCCGCGCCGATGGCGGTGGCGCAGTTGCCACTCGGCTTCCTTTTCCTGGATGTGCGCGCTGTCCGGCAGCAAGACTTCCAGCAGATCGATGCTGGCCGGCGTCGCATAGATCGGCCCTTTGTAGCCGAGCACCGCCAGGCGCGGCAGCAGGCCGGAATGGTCGATGTGGGCGTGGGTCAGCAGCACGAAATCGATCTTCCGCACATCGAAGCCGAAATTCAGCGCCCGCAGATTCTTGGTGCGCGCCTCCGGCCCACCCTGGAACATGCCGCAATCCACCAGAAAACGGGTGTCCCCCGTTTCCACCAGCGTACACGAGCCGGTCACTTCGCCAGCCGCACCGAAAAAGCCCAGACGCATGTTGTAGTCCTCCTGCTCCCGTCAGCATGAACCCCGGCGCGCCTGAATGCAATGGCGGGCGGGGTGTTGGGCGATCACGGATGTTTTCTGCGGGCGCCGGATGGCTGGGGGCTGTGCGCTGGCTGAAACGATTCGGGGGCAGGGCTTTTTTCTGCCCTGTTGCGGTCGACCCTGAAAAATGGGCAAAAATCGAATTAGCTTTCAGGGGGCTGGGCGCGTTGATCAAAACCGTGGTCTGTTCCCTGTTGCTTCAAAGTATCCAAACCCGATTCATTTTTTCCACTTCGCCCACGGGTCGGAATCGAGATGAGTAGCGGGCCTGGAATGAGTCGACGCGCGCCTATCCGAACCGGTGCGGCGCTCGCCATTCAAATCGTGCAACGCCGCTTTCCTGGCGCGCTTTTCGGCCAGTCGCTCGGCATCTTCCAGACTCAATTCAGCCGGATCACCCGGTTTTTGATCCGGTGGAATGATGCGATCCCTGGGCGGCAATTCAAATTGCTCGGCAGACGCACGAGGCAAACCCTTGAATTGATACAAATAAAATGCTTCAACTTTCTCCCGTGCCCAATCCGTCTTTTTGAGGAACTTCACACTGGAATCAATGCTCGGGTTTTTGCTAAAACAGTTTATATTCAAATATGCAAATAAAATCTCAAAGCCGTAATGGTTAACTATTTCAGTTAACAATTGTTTCAAGCTGATGCCGTGTAGCGGGTTGTTTTGATAATTCAAATCAACATTCATGAAAAAGCCCAAACAGGTGGTGATGGGGATTGTACCCGTTGCCGCTCTGGCAGATGCTGCAACGGGATTGGACCGGAGGAGAGGCGGATACCTGCCGAAACGGGGTGTGTTCGCAAATGGCGAAACAGAAATCAAAACAGGGGACGGGAAAACAGGGGACAGACCACGGCTTTGCTGGCGGGGGTGGCGAAAACCGTGGTCTGTCCCCTATTGGCTGTGCCCTATTGGCTTGAAGATTCAACGGACGAGTCGATCCCGCAACAGGATGAAAGCTTCCCCAATGAGTGTGCCAGCGATTAGCCAGACAAAAAGGAATTGCCCCACGCCAAAAATTGCAAGACCAAGCCTAGACTGGCTGGGGCCAAGGGAACCAACCATAGAGGAGTCTTTCGGAAGCAAGAATAGACTCACCAAAAGCGCTAAGAGCGTAACAAGCGCCAGCAATGCCATGCGTATTGGCAGGCGTGGCGCATGGGGAAGTTGTCCGGCGAGATAGTTAAATAGGGTGAATGCCAATATCTGCACGGGGAGTAGCAGAAAGGAAATGGTGTAGAAGACTATGGTCACCCTTGGGAAGCGCGACTGCTGCGTGTAACCGCGTAGAGCGGGGACGAAAGGCTGAAGGTATTCGGCTACAGCAGTAATCTCGGGCATGCGATTCAGAACGACATCCGAGGTTCCAAGAGCAAGGTACAGCTGGGAAAAGAATAGTCCAGCCTCTAACAAGAGTATTGCGCTAATCACCCAGCGACGGCAGGTCAAGGACATAGACTCTCTCAAAACCGAGGATACAAAACTGGGTGGTAATACCGTAAGACGAAACCGGGACAGACCACGGTTTCTGGGAAGCGACGATATTTGGCGTTTCAGTCTACGTACCGAACCGCGCTATGTCCATTGCAAATCAGGGCGAGGTCTCGCAACGTCAAGCAAATCATCGAACAGTCACGCATCTTCTATACTGTTCAGGTTCCGGAAAAAATGGAGTCACGCAATGAGCGAAATGATCGATGAACGCCCCGCCAGTAGCGTTTCGGGCTGGCTTTTTCTGCCTTTGTGGCTGGCGCTGGTTGCGGGCGCGTTGTGGCTGACGGCGGGGGCGGTGGTGTTGCGTGGGCAGCCGCCGTCGATTGTCGGGATTGCCATGCTGGCGCTGGCGGTGTTTCTGGCCAAGGGCTTCATCATCCTGCCGCCGAATATCGGCACGGTGTGCACCTTCTTCGGTCGCTATTCGGGCAGCTTGCGCACCGACGGTTTTTTCTGGGTCAATCCTTTCTTCCAGCGGCTGCGTATCTCGCTGCGCGTCAATAACCTGAACACCCCGACGCTCAAGGTCAACGACCGCGCCGGCAACCCGATCGAGGTCGGTGCGGTCGTCGTCTGGCGGGTGGCCGATACGGCGCGGGCGGCCTTCGATGTGCATGACTACATGACCTATGTCGCCATCCAGAGCGAGTCGGCCTTGCGCGCCGTGGCCAGTGCGCGCTGGTACGACGGCGACGAGCAGGGGCGGAATTCGCTGCGCGGCGATCTCGACGCGGTGACTGCAGCGTTGCGCGACACGATTCAGGAGCATGTGGCGCTGGCGGGCATCGAGATCATTCAGGCGCGCATCGCGCATCTGGCGTATGCGCCGGAAATCGCCAGCGCCATGCTGCGTCGGCAGCAGGCGGCGGCGGTGGTTGCTGCGCGCACGCAGATTGTTGAAGGCGCGGTGGGCATGGTACGGCTGGCGGTCGAGAATATCGAACGCGACGGTTTCGTGCAGCTGGCCGACAGCGACCGCGTGCGTCTGGTCAGCAACCTGATGACGGTGCTGGTGTCGGACAGCGAGACGCACCCGGTGATTTCGGTCGACAAGGGCGCTTCCTGAAATTTGAAAATCGGCCTGTTTTTGCCGTCGACCGCAACAGGCGGCCGGGAATTGCGTATAGTTCCCGGCTCCCCCCGTTTTTCCCCGATTCCCTGAGCAGATAGAGCGATGGAAACCATCCGCATTCGCGGCGCCCGCACCCACAATCTGAAGAACATCAACCTCGATCTGCCGCGCGACCGGCTGATCGTGATTACCGGGCTGTCCGGCTCGGGTAAGTCCTCACTCGCTTTCGACACCTTGTATGCCGAGGGACAGCGGCGCTACGTCGAATCGCTGTCGGCCTACGCCCGGCAGTTTTTGCAGTTGATGGAAAAGCCCGATGTCGACCTGATCGAGGGCCTGAGCCCGGCGATCTCCATCGAGCAGAAGGCGACTTCGCACAACCCGCGCTCGACGGTCGGCACCGTCACCGAAATCCACGACTATCTGCGCCTGCTCTACGCCCGCGCCGGCACGCCGTATTGCCCCGATCACGATCAGCCGCTGGAAGCGCAGACGGTGTCGCAGATGGTCGACACGGTGCTGGCGCTGCCCGCCGAAACCAAGCTGATGATCCTCGCCCCGGTGGTCGCCAATCGCAAGGGCGAGCAGCTCGACCTGTTCGCCGAACTGCGCGCTCAGGGCTTCGCGCGCGTGCGCGTCGATGGCAGCGTTTATGAAATCGACGCCGTGCCCAAGCTGACCAAGTCGCACAAGCACAACGTCGATGTCGTCGTCGACCGCCTGAAAGTGCGCGACGACATGCGCCAGCGCCTGGCCGAGTCCTTCGAGACAGCGCTGCGCCATGCCGATGGCCGGGCCATTGCGCTGGAGATGGATGGCGGCAAGGAGCACCTGTTCTCGGCCAAGTTCGCCTGTCCGGTGTGCTCGTATGCCTTGCAGGAACTGGAACCGCGCCTGTTTTCCTTCAACAACCCGATGGGCGCCTGCCCGAAGTGCGACGGGCTGGGCGTCATCCAGTTTTTCGACCCCAAGCGCGTCGTCACCGCGCCGCAGCTCTCGCTGGCCGGCGGGGCGATTCGCGGCTGGGACAAGAAGAACCAGTTCTACTTCCAGATCATTGAATCGCTGGCCGCGCATTACGGCTTCTCGGTCGACACGCCGTTCGAGGACTTGCCCGAATCGGCGCGCCAGTTGATTCTCTACGGCTCGGGCAAGGAGGCGATCAACTTCCGCTACCTGAACGAAAAGGGCACCCGTTTCGACCGTAGCCACAGCTTCGAGGGCGTCATCCCCAACCTGGAGCGGCGCTATCGCGGCAGCGACTCGAACGCCGTGCGCGAGGAACTGGCCAAGTACATCAGCAACTCGACCTGCCCGACCTGCGGCGGTACGCGCCTGCGCACCGAGGCGCGGCATGTGCGCGTGGGCGACAAGACCTTGCATGAAATCAGCCGCCTGCCGCTGGGCGAGGCGCGCAACTATTTCAACTGCCTGACGCTGACCGGCGCCAAGGCGCAGGTGGCGGACAAGATCCTCAAGGAAATCACTGCGCGGCTGAGTTTCCTGATCAACGTCGGCCTCGATTACCTGTGCCTCGAACGCTCGGCCGAAACGCTGTCGGGTGGTGAGGCCCAGCGCATCAGGCTCGCCTCGCAGATCGGCTCGGGGCTGACCGGCGTCATGTACGTGCTGGACGAACCCTCCATCGGCCTGCACCAGCGCGACAACGACCGCCTGCTGCAAACCCTGAAAAACCTGCGCGACATGGGTAACACCGTGCTCGTCGTCGAGCACGACGAAGACGCGATCCGCAGCGCCGATTACGTGATCGACATCGGCCCCGGCGCCGGGGTGCATGGCGGCGCCATCGTTGCCCAGGGCACGCCGGCCGAAGTGCAGGCCAACCCGCTGTCGATGACCGGCGATTACCTGTCCGGCCGCAAGTCAATTTCGGCCCCAAAAAGCCGTCGACCGCAACAGGCGGCAAAACAGCTGAAAGTTGTCGGCGCCACCGGCAATAACCTCAAGGATGTCACGCTGGAAATCCCCGGCGGCTTGTTCACCTGCATCACCGGCGTTTCCGGTTCCGGCAAGTCGACGCTCATCAACGACACGCTTTACGCCGCCGCCGCCCGCCACCTCTACGGTTCCAACGCCGAGCCGGCGCCCTACCGGGAAATCGTCGGGCTGGATTTGTTCGACAAGGTCATCAACGTCGACCAGGCGCCCATCGGGCGCACGCCGCGTTCCAACCCCGCGACCTACACCGGCCTGCTGACGCCAATCCGTGAACTGTTTGCGCAGGTGCCCGAATCGCGCGCGCGCGGCTACGGGCCGGGGCGCTTCAGCTTCAACGTCAAGGGTGGCCGTTGCGAAGCCTGTCAGGGCGACGGCATGATAAAAGTCGAGATGCACTTCCTGCCCGACATCTACGTGCCCTGCGACGTCTGCCACGGCAAGCGCTACAACCGCGAGACGCTGGAGATCAACTACAAGGGCAAGAACATCCACGACATTCTCGGCATGACCGTCGAGCAGGCGCGCGAATTCTTCGACCCGGTTCCCAACATCGCCCGCAAGCTGCAAACCCTGGTCGACGTCGGCCTCAGCTACATCACCCTCGGCCAAAGCGCGACCACGCTATCTGGCGGCGAGGCGCAGCGCGTCAAGCTGGCGCTTGAGCTCTCCAAGCGCGACACCGGCCGCACGCTGTACATCCTCGATGAACCGACCACCGGCCTGCACTTCCAGGACATCGAAATGCTGCTCGCCGTGCTGCAACGCCTGGCCGAGCACGGCAACACCATCGTCGTTATCGAGCACAACCTCGACGTCATCAAGACCGCCGACTGGGTCGTCGACCTCGGCCCCGAAGGCGGCGACGGCGGTGGCCGCATCCTGGTCGCCGGCACGCCGGAGGAAGTGGCCAAATGCAAGGCCAGCCACACCGGGCGCTTCCTGAAACCGTTGCTGGAGAGAAAGCCATGAGCGGCTTCGAGGAATTCAAGGGCAAGCAGGGGCTGACGCGCCTGATCAACGCGCTCGGCTATTCGCGTGATGGCATCGCTGCTGCGTGGAAGAACGAGGCGGCTTTTCGCGAGGAAGTGCTGCTTGCTGCCGTCGCCATTCCGCTGGCTTTCTACCTTGGCAAAACCGGCGTCGAGCGGGCGCTGCTGGTAGGCAGCATCATCTTCATCCTGATCGTCGAGATTCTCAATTCGGCCGTCGAGGCAGTGGTCGACAAGGCCTCGCCGGAAAAGCACGATCTGGCCAAACGCGCCAAGGACATGGGCAGCGCGGCGGTGTTGTTCAGCCTGATCAACGCCGCGTTGATCTGGGCCTGCGTGCTGTGGCCGTTTGGCGGCGCCTGAGCGAAACCTGTTGCGCCGATCTGATGAAGTAGAAAACGACCGTCATGCCGGCGCAGGCCGGCCTGAACCCCGGCCTGCGCCGGGGTGACGAATCCATTCTTCAGCGGGCCGGATCGTTAATGAAACTGGGTCTGGCTGCCATGCTTTTCCATCAGCATGACGGCCCCCTGGAAATAGGCGATGGCCTCGTTGAGCGTCTTCTTTGTCCATGCGCATTCGACATAAGCATGCCCGCAAATTTCATTCTTCATCGTGCCGTCTCACTAAGGTTGTCGCTCGATTCCTGGCTGTGGCCCCAGATGGCGATTTCCAGTTCGCGTCGCGCAAACACCCGCTGCGGTTGCTGCAGCAGCACTTCGATCAGCCGCAGCGCCTTGGGCGGGAGGGCAAGTTCGGCGCCCGCCAACGTTGCCGCCCGCGCTGCCGGATCGAAAGCGAGCGGGCCAAAACTCAATCGCTCCGCCGCCGCCCTTCCGCCGGCGCGTCGTTGCAACGCCTGTAGCCACGCCTCGACTTCCTTGAGGGCAAAGGGCTTGGCCAGATAGTCATCGGCACCGGCGTCGAAGCCGGCCAACTTGTCGTTCAGCGTATCGCGTGCGGTCAACATCAAAATCGGCACGAAATTGCCTTCGCTGCGCAGCCGGCTTGCCAGCAATGCGCCGTCGCCATCCGGCAGGCCACGGTCGAGAATCAATGCATCGAATTGCTCGCTTTTGAGCAAGCTGCTGGCGGCGGCCAGTGACGGTGCGAAATCGCACTGGTGCCCCTGGCTTTCGAGAAAGTCGTAAAGATTTTCGGCAATCGGCCGGTCATCCTCGACGATCAGGATGTGCATCAGGTCGTCTCGGATGCGACGATCACCCGATTGCGACCAAGGCGCTTGGCTTCGTAGAGCGCGAAATCGGCGTCGTGCAGTGCATTTTCGATGGTGCGGCGGCCGGCGTCGGCGAGGCCGACGCTCAAGGTGACGCGGATCAGCAGGCCGTCCGGCAGACGGATGTCGTGTTCGGCGAAGCGCTGGCGAACGCGCTCGACCAGTACGCGCGCCTGTTCCAGGGTGCTATCGGGAAAGAGCAGGGCGAATTCTTCGCCGCCGTAACGGCACACGAGGTCGGTCTGCCGCAGGCTTTCGCCAAGGAGCAGGGCGAATGAGCGCAGTACGGCATCGCCAGCGGCGTGGCCGTAAGTGTCGTTCAGCCGTTTGAAGAAATCGAGGTCGCCCAGCGCCACGGCGACCGGCCGGCCAAGATGCTGGGCACGCTGCAATTCGGCATGCGCCAGCTGCATGAAATGCCGGCGGTTGATGAGCCCCGTCAGGCCATCCCGATTGGCGAGCAACTCCAGCTCGCGGCGAGCCATGTCGTTGCTGACCAGCGAAGCATGCAGGCGCCGGGTGGCTTCTTCCACGGCATGGATTTCAGCCATTCTGGCATCGGGAAATTCGGGGGCTGGCTGGTCGACGTTGAGCGATGACAGGGCTTGGTCGATGCGCTCCAGCGGACGGATCAGGTGGCGGTTGAGCAGCCAGATCGATAGCAGCAGAAAGCCGCCGACCAGAAGCAGCGCGCCGATCAGCTTGGTCCGCGCCAGATGCAGCACGGCCATCATGTCGCGCAGATCGTCTGTCGCCAGGCTGGCACCTTGCACCGAGAGATCGTCGACCAGAAGGCTGAGTCGATAGGACAGGTTTTGCCATTCGGCGTAGCGTTGCTGGAGCGACCATGCATCTCGGTTGGCCTGGTTGGACGCGTCGACCAGGAAACGCTCGGTATCGCGGGCCGCTGCGGCTGCTTGCGGGTGTTCGAGTATGCTGGGATGACTGGCGACCAGCATGACGAGGAGCAGCGATTGCTGCCGCCCCTCGGAGGTGGTGGCGGAAAATATTCGCTCGCCTTCCTGGCGTAAATGTTCAAGATTGCGAGCCAGACGCTGGAAGCGGATGATTTGTGGAACGGTGTCTTCCTGCAGTCGCTGCGTAGCCAGAAGCACCCGCTGCTGATCGATGGCGAGCAGGGCGAGGATGACGCCGAACAGCAGCGCAAAGGCGCTCGCCAGCAGCAGGAAGGCATGGCTGGCGCGGTGACGTTCGCGGGGGGATTGGGGCGTCACGGCGGCTAGTCCAGCCCCATCGGGAAGTGGCGGCGGGTGATGCGCTGGAAAGTGCTGTCGGCGCGTATCGAGGCGATCGCCCGATTGACCGCATGGCGCAGCGCTTCGTTTTGCTTCGGCAGGGCAATATGTACGGTGCCGCCCAGGCCGCGATCGGCCACTGCCGTACCGACGAATTCAATCTGTCGCGTGGTATCGCGGTTAAGTAGCGAATAGGCGCTCAATACCGCCAGCAGCGCAAAGTCGGCGCTGTTGTCGCGCAAGGCGTCGATGGCCTCCTGCGCGGTCTTCTTGCCGATGACGGTGAGGCCGCGCTGGCTGGCGATGGCGTTGAGGAAGGCCAGTTGCAGCGAGTCGTCAAGTGTCGCCACGCGAGCGTCGCGCAGGTTGTCGAGACTGACCGGCTGCCCCAGTTTGCCGGCGAAGGCTTCGGCGGTGGCGGAGGTGCCAAGCAGGCGCGACGATGACTGCCAGATGGGGGCGCTGAACGCGACGCGCTTTTCGCGTTCCGGGGTGCGCAGAAGGTTGCCGAAGCCCAGATCGAATAGCCCAGACTCGACGCCGGGCAGGACTTCGCTGAAAGGAACATAGGTTACCGTACATCGGGCCTGAATGCGGCGGCAGATTTCGCGTGCCAGATCGTCGTTGACCGCGATCAGCTCGGTGCCAGGCATATTGGGGGGAATGGCATTGCCGCTCATGGCGAGTTGAGCCTTGTCCTGTACGCCGATGGCGATCCTGAGTTCGCTGGCCTGGACGATGCCGGCAACCATGCCGATCAGCAGAAGCAGGGTGCGGAGCAGGCTCATCAATGCACCCTGAACGGCAGGAACTGCGAATTGATTTTTTCGTAGACCCCGCTCAACTTGATGGTCTCGAGTGCCTTGTCGACTGCTTCCTTAAGTTCCGGCCGGCGCGGGTTGATTCCGAACGAGGCGTTGCCGGTCAACTCCGGTGCCTTCATGACTGTGGAAGTGAGACCGAGTGCCTGGAACTCCCGGTCTTTCGTCAAGGCCAGGCTGGTGAGCATGGGGACTATTGCCGCTTGTGCGACCCCGGCCAGCAAGGGCTTGCCGAGTTCGCCATTGGTCAGTACGGGAACAGTGTTCCAGCCCTGGCTGCGCGCGTAACGTTCCTGCGCCGATCCCTTGACCGCCGCCACGCGGATGTTGCGGTCGCCTGGTAGTACGCCGGGCTTGGCGAACCATATCGAAGTAGAACGGTGATAAGGCTTGGTGAGCAAAATTCTGGCGCGTCGCTCGGGCGTATCGAGCAGGCTGACCGCTGCAATGTCGATTTCGTCTCTTGTCAGCGCATCGAGGACATGCTCCAGCATGGTGGTATCGATTTCGCAGCGCGCCTGCATTTCGCCGCACACGGCGCGGATGATCTCGACGCTGAAGCCGGTCAGGTTGCCGTCGGGCTCGCGAAACGACATCGGCGGTGAATTTTCGAGAACGGCGACACGCAACGTTTGTTCGGCCGCCGAGAGCGTATCCGCCACGAGGCAGAGGGCGGCCAGAATGCTGCGGACGACGAAGCGGCGGAGAAGCGGCATGATCCGGATTCGGAAGAGGGTTTGCTGCAAGTATAGCCCAACAGCATGGCGGGTTATTGCAGTTCGACCAGAAGATCCTGAAGCGTGAAATAGATGGCGAGTTTGAGCGGCTGCGGGTCGCCGGCAAACAGAGCGGCGTAGCGTTCCAGTTGCGCTCGGAATTCGGCTGCTTTTGCGTTCAGGAAGGCGGTTGCGTTGGCGTTTGGGGGAAGGGTGACGGTCTTGTAGTCGACGATCCAGCGGTAGCCGTCGGCGACGAAAATGCGGTCAATTACGTGGTTGACCGCAACCGTCGCGCCATCCTGCCTGTCCAGGCTCGTCCATGCCTGCTCGGCCGCCGCGTCGTCGGTCTGCGCCAGCAGCCAGCGGCCGGTGGGCGACTCCAGTGTCCGGCACAGGGCGCTGATGGCGGTTTCCGCACCGGTGGCGGCGTCGTCGGCCGCATGCCCGGCCTGCGTCAGCCAGCGCCGGTAAGCCGGCGCCAGGCGGCGGATACGCTGGCTCGACCAGGTTTGCAACTCGCCCTTGGCGATCAGTTCGAGGCAGCGATGAATCAGGCTGCCGACCGAAGCATCGAGTGCCAGACCGGCTTCGCCGAGGTCGAGGTCGACCGGATTGGCGGCGACCGAAGCGGCATCGGGTGCTTCGCGCAACGCGTCCGGCAGTCCGGTTTGACGCAGGCGCAGCAGGGGCGGAACGAAGCTGGCCGGATTGACCGCGCCGGCGGTTGGCTGGGGATCGGCGCCGGTAGCCAGGGCGGCAACGAATGCCGGCTGGGCGATGCCCGGCCACAGCAGGTTCAACAGCGTACCGGCGGCTGGCGGTTTCAGGCCGTCGTCCTTGCCTTCGTCGGCGACGGCGATGCCGACCAGATGCAGCGTGCGGATGGCGCGGGTAGCGGCGACGTAGAGCAGGCGCCCGGTTTCGTGCGCGCCGCGTTCAGTTTCCAGCTTTTTCAGGTAGTCGTAGACGGTTGGCTCGCCATTGCCGGCGCCTTTCTGTTTCATCGGCGCGACCAGAAGGTGCTCGTCACCGTCGGCGCCGGCCACTTCGTCCCACAGCAGCAGGCTGCTGTCGTTGTTGCCCGCGCTGCGGTGCAGGCCGGGCAGGATCACAGTGTCGAATTCCAGGCCCTTGGCTTTGTGCACGGTCATCATCTGCAAGGCGCCACCGAGCGGGTCGGTGGGGGCGTACAACTCGGCGGCATGCGCCGCCAGCGTTTCGGCATTCAGGTTGCGCGTGGCGACGAGCTGGTCGACCAGGTTGAAAAAGGCAGCGACGTCGTCCAGCGCTTCCGGCGCCTCCAGGCAGCTTGCGCCGCCCAGCATCAGCCAGATGCCTTCGAGCCAGCGCCGGGGATGCTGACGGTCGCGCCCGGCGAACGCCAGTTGCAGGACGCCGCGCACATGCAGCAGGCGTTGCCGGCCGTCGTCGGAAAGCCGGGCGAGGCGGGTGTCGTCCTGCATCAGTTGCCAGATCGTCGATTTCCGGTCGTCGGCCGCCAGCGCGTGCAGGTCGGCCAGCGTCAGGCCACACCACGGCGCGCGCAGCAGCGCCAGCCAAGATACGCGGTCGGCGCGATGGTGCAGGGCGCGGAACAGGGTCAGCAAGTCCTGCACATGCTGGCGGCCATCCAGGCCTTCGATGTCGACGGCCTGAAAGCGCAAGTTCGGCGCGCTGCGGCGGATTTTGGCGACCAGCGCGTCCAGATGGCTGCGCGCGCGCACCAGCACGGCGATGCGCTCGTCCGGGGCTTCGCCGTGGGTGTCGCGGATGATGGCGAGTACGCGGCAGGCCTCGTCCGCCGTCGCATCGTTATCCTGTCGCGCGATGACCGGGTGCACGAAGACGCCGCTGTCTGCCAGTTCCGGCCTCGTGGCGGCCGATTCGGCGTAGCGCACGGCGCCCGCCTCGGGGCTGTCGGCGGCGGGAAAGATGCTCGGGAAGGCGGCATTGACCCAATCGACGATGCCCGGATACGAACGGTTGTTGCGGAACAGGCGCAAATGGCCGAGCCGGATGTCGCCGATGCCGCGCTCGCGGACGCGCAGGAAGAGGCCGACATCGGCCTTGCGGAAGCGGTAGATCGACTGCATCGGGTCGCCGACTACGAACAGCGTCCGTCCATCGTCCGGCATCCAGCCGCGCGTCAGTTTTTCCAGCAGCGCGACCTGGCTGGGGCTGGTGTCCTGGAACTCGTCGACCAGCAGGTGGCGGATGCGGTAGTCGAGCGCCTGGGCGAGATCGGTCGGTGCTTCGTCGTCACCCAGCGCCAGCCCGGCGCGGGCGGCGATCTCGATGAAATCGACTTCGCCGGCTTCCTGAAAGGCCAGCCACAACTGCCCGGCAGCCAGCCGCAGCAGGCGCGAGAAGCACTCGACGGTGGCCCATTCGGCATCGCTCAATTCAGGATGCGGTAACTTGACCAGCACCGCCAGCGTCTCTTCCAGCCCGGCGATGCCGCGCAGATCGCCAAGCAATTCAAGCATGGCCTTTTTCTGGTCGGCGAATGCCTTGTCGGCCGGAAAGCCGATGCGCTTGTCGACTGTCTTGCGCACGGTGCCGGTGCCAGTCAGCAACAGGCCTGCCACCGCCTGCCATTGGCCGAGATCGGCGATGGTTGCGGTCAACGGCAAATTCCAGTCGAAAATGGAATCCAGCACCCCCGGCACGTTGGCGGCGGCAAAACGGGCCAGTGGCATCAGCAAGGATTGCAGACGGGCATCGAGCAGGCTTTCGGCGGACGCCAGATCGCGCTCGATCAACGCCGCGAAGCCGGCTTCGACTTCCGACTTCATTGCCCCGCTTTCAATGCGCGAGGTGTGCTGCAACCACTGGTCGCGCCGCCCGAGCATGGCGACCAGCAGGGTTTCCAGCCGTCCGGCGTTGTTGTCCATGAAAGCCAGCGCCTCGGCGACGATGTCGGCGTCCGGCGTTTCGGATTCAACCATTTCCAACGTCCGTCGCGCCGCCGTCGCGTAATGCGCCGCCGCGTCCTCGGCGACGCCCGGCTGGCTGCCGAAACGGCTCAGGTAGGGCATTTGTCGCGCCAGGCTGGCGCAGAGCGCATCGATGGTCGTGATGCGCAGGCGGCCGGGGTGGCCGAGCAGGTGCCAGCCCTGAGCAGAATCGTGGTCCAGCACCCGGTTCGCCAGCTCGCTGGTCAGCAGTTTGTGTGGCTGGTCGGGCACCTCGCCGCGTGCCGCCCGCTCCAGGCTGCCGAGAATGCGGTCGCGCATCTCGGTCGCCGCCTTGTTGGTGAAGGTCAGCGCCAGCACTTCTTCGGGATGCTCGACCACCGCCAGCAGGCGCAGGTAGCGCTGCGTCAGCAGTTCCGTCTTGCCCGCCCCGGCCGGCGCCTCGACGATGAACGAGGCGATCTCCAGCGCCCGCTCGCGGGCCAGGCGGTCTTCTTCCAGCCGGTCGGCAGCCAGAGTCATGCCAGCGCCTTCGCCAACAGCCGGCGGCGTTCGGGCAGGCGCAGCAGCGGCAGGACTTCGCAGTATTGCAAGGCTTTTTCGTCGGCGAAGACGACGCCGGCCTGCCCTTGTTTGACCTCTTTCGCCACCGCGTGCAGGCGCTCGCGCCAGTGGGTGACGACGGCGATCCAGTCGGGGAACTCGGCGGGGTCGAAGATCTTCTGCTTGTCGTCGCCGATGCCCTGGACGCCAGGCAGAATGTCCTTTTCGTCGGCGACGCCGGTGAAGGCCGGTTTGTCGAGAAGCACCTTGGCGAAGACGACGGCGGCGACCTCGTCGTTGACCAGTGCGGCGTAGATCGGCAGTTGTGGCTCGCTGATGCGCTGTTCGGCCCAGTTCTTGATGTCGATGGCGGCGCCGGTCTTGTAGTCGATGATGATCTGGCGACCGTCGTCCAGGCGGTCGATGCGGTCGACGATCATTTTGACCTTGATTTGCTCGATTTCGACTTCCGCCGGCTGTTCGCAGGCGATGACCTCAAAGGCCTGGCCGCGCCGGGCTTCGACTTCCAGCCAGAGGTCGAGCAGCCGGGCCAGGCGGGCTGCTTCGAGTTGGCGGAAGCGGGGCGGTAGCGTGATGCGGCGCCCCTGCTCAAAGCTTTGCAGGGCGGTCGCGATGGCCTCGGCGATGGCTTGCTGACGGCCGGTGGCGTCCAGCACAGCGAGCGCCGTCGAGGTGCGAAGAGCCGTCCACAGCGCCTCCAACGCCTCATGCACCAGCGTACCCCGGGCGGCCGGGTCGAGTCCTTCGACCGGTTCGTCCATTGCCTCGCCGCCGAGCCGGTACTGGAAATAGGCCCAGGCCGGACAGATCGCCTGGGCGCGCAGCAGCCAGCTGCCGCCGGAGACTTTTTCGCCCTCGGCGACTGGCGGCGCTAGCGCGTCGACTATCGATTCAATCGCGGCCGTGGCGTCGGCTGCCAGTTGCCGAGCTAACGTGATTGTCGTTTCGGGTGATTCGTCAGCCTGCGGAATGCCGGCGAGCAGCGGACTGGGACGCAGGACGCGGTTGCCGTCGGCCAGCGCATAGGAAAAATGTACTTCGGGGGCCGACTGGATGAGGCGCTCATGCACACGCTGGGCGAAGTCGAGCTCGACTTCGGCGCTGGCGTGCGTGGCGCCGACGGCACGCAGCAACTCGGCCGGCAGCAGCGGATTGGGACGCGGCGGTGGTGGCCATTGGTCGTCGTTCATGCCCATCACCCACAAGGCGTCGAAGCCGAGGCCGGCGCTTTCGAGTACGCCGAGCACCTGAATCGCTGGCTGGCCGCGCGTTTCGGGCTGAAACAGGCGCTGGCGGCAGAGTTGCGCCAGGCGGCGGGAGGCGTCGGCAAGGACCAGCGGGCCGAGCAGGCTGTCAAGCCGCCCGAAGCCGTCGAGGACTTCGGCGAACGCGCGGCGCGCCTGAAATTCGTGGCTGGACAAGGCGCGGTCGCCGGGCCAGCCTGCTGCCTTCAGGCAATTGCGGAAAACGCCGGCCCATTGCCCGGGCAGCGCTCTGCGCGCTGCGGCGCCGGCCGTGTCGACCAAAGCCGCGAGGGCGACGACGGATTGCGGGCAGAGCGGGGTGTCGTTTTCGGCCAGGCGCTGGGCCAGGCGCGTCAGCGCCGGGAGGGTGGTGAAGTAGGGCAGGTCGCGGCGCATGGCGGCATCGAGTCGCGCCCGGCCGTCGGCTTCCAGGTCGGCGGCCGACCAGCGCCCGTTCAGCAGCAGTTCCGACAAGCGGTGCTGTTCGATCTTGGCGCGCCCGCTGCCCAGCGCAAGCAGGTCGAGGGCGCTGCGGATCAGCGGCAGGTCGGCCAGGGAGCGGCCGAGCGAGAAATTGAAGCTGCGGGGCATCTCGGCGGCATCGGGGCGGATCGCCGCCGGATGGAAAGCATCGTCGAGCAGGAATTCCAGTCGGTCACGGACGCCGGCCAGATCGGGGGCAACGATTCCAAGCCGGGCGGCCGGCTCGGCAGCCAGCCGGGCCTGGGCCCAGGCGACGATGGCCGCGCATTCGGCCTGGCTGTCGGGACAGGCGTGTACGACTTGCCTGTTGCGGTCGACCTGCATTTTTGGCCGATTTTCAATGTCGATGCCGCGTGCTGCCAGCGCTGCCATCAGGTCGGATTCAAGCGGTGTGTAACGGTCGAAGCCGGCGAAGGCGACGGTTTCGGGCAGCGCAAAATGGCCGGCGGCGATCAGGTCGATCAGGCGCCGCTGCCAGCCGCCCAGGTCGAGCCAGCCGCCGGCGGCGCAGCGCCGGATGAATTCCGCCTGCCAGCCGAGGAACAGGCGCGCTTCGTCCGAGAGCAGGGCGCCGCCGGGCGTCAGCTTCCAGACCCGGCAAAGTGCCTGCGCTTCGGCTGCCGAGGCGGCCATGCCCTGAATGTCGAACAGTGGCGACGTGGCATCCGACAGGGAATCGCCGATGATTTTTTCCCACAGCAGGCGTTCGGCAAAGGGGTCGAGAGGTTGCGGCAAATCCGCTATGCCACTCAGCAGGGCTTCGTCGGCCAGATTGCTCAGCCATTGCCCGAGAGTCAGCGCCTGGGGTGTCTGCCAGATGTCGGCGTCGCCCGGTGGCACCGCGCGCAGGGTTTGGGCGAGGCGGGCGGTGGCACAGAGAGTCAGGCGGTCGGTCAAGCGGGTGGGGTCAGTTGGCGGGTGGGCGGGCCGGTTGCGCAGGGCGGGCGGGGATGGCTGCCGGCGCCGGTGTGGCAGGGGCGACTGGCGTGGTGACGGCGGTCGCGGGTTTTGCCGGTGCGGTGGCCGGTTTTGCCGGTGCAGGGGCGGGGTTGGCAGGCGCGGTTGTGACGGTTGTAACGGTTGTGGCGGGACGTGCTGGCGCACCGGCCGACGCCGGTCGTGCTGGTCGTGCCGGTTGGGCTGGCGTTGCCATAGACGCTTTTGTCGGCGGGGTGGCCGGTTGCGCAGGTTTGGTGTCGGCTGGGCGTGGCGTGGCCGGCTTGGCGGGTATGCCGGAATTGGCCGAGGGCGCAGGCGATGCAGTAGAGGCGACCGGCCTGGGCAAGGCCTTGGGCGGTTGCGTCGCAGCGACGGGCTGCGCGGGGCCGCCAACCATCACATCCCTGCGGATGTCCTTGAGTGTTGCCGGCCCGATGCCGGGCACATTCTGCAAATCGTCGACTGTCTTGAACGGGCCATGCTGTCGCCGGTAATCGACAATTGCCTGCGCCTTGGTCGGGCCAATGCCCTTGAGACCGTCCAGTTGCTCCGGGCTGGCCGAGTTGATGTTGATCTGGGCGATCGCCAGGCCAGCCAGAGTCAGCCAGCCGGCAAGGGTGAACAGTAGTTTTCCGAACATGGCGCGTTCCTTCGCGGACGTTATTGTTCGGCAGGGGCGGGCGGCGGCGCCGGGGTCACGGCGATCGCGACGGCTTCTTCGTAGGTCGCGGCGATCTGGTCGCCAACCCGGATGTCCTTTAGCAATTCCTTGTCCTTGACGGTCAGGTCGATGCTGCGTTTGGGGCCGCGCAGGGTGATCGTGCCGGCAGCGGCATCCACTGCCGTGACGTCGGTGATGACCTTGACCGTGCGGGTAGCGCCAAAACCGGGTTTTTCACCGGGTTTGGCGGCAACGGCCTGATCGGATTCGATGCGCTCACGTAGCCGGCCCCCGCCTTTTTTCAGCTCAAGGCCCAGCGCAGCGATATAGCTCAGCGTGACCAGGTCGCCGACCTTGATCTGCTTGAAATTCTTGACCTGTGGGCCGGCGGTGATGGTCATCTCGTTGCCGGAACCCCCTTTGATGGTCACTTCGCGCGTGGCTTTGTCGATGGCGGTGATGACGCCCTGAAGTTCGACGGCATTGGCGGCGGTAAGCGCGCCCTTTTCCTTTTCGAGCAACGTGGCGCTTTTCGGTGCATCCTGCGCGGTGGCGAGGAGTGGCAGGGAAGCGATCAGGGCAGCGAGTAGCAGCGAACGGGTTTGGTTCATGGTTAGCTCCTTCGGGAATGTGCTGATTATGCCTGTGAGTTGCCAGGGGCGCATGGACTAGTAAATGCCGATATTGAGGAAGACGGTCGACGAGCCGTTGGTCGAATAGCCATAGCCCAAATAGGCTGGCCCGAACGGTGTCTCGCCGCCAAGATAGATGGAGGCCGAGTTGAGGATGTCGATATTGCTGAGATTCGTTTCGGTGTAGAACGTGCCGACATGGGCGCCTTCCAGCGCGAAACCCAGGCGCATGTCGCCACGCAGGCCAATCGGGAAGGTGCCGATGATCTGCTCGGCGCGAATGCCGAGATAGGTAATGTCGTCACCGAGAATCTGGCCCCGGGCGAACGCACTCATGTTTCCGAAGCCGCCCAGTCTGCCGGGGTTATAGAACGGCAACTGACCATTGGTGGAGCCGACATAATTGGCGCGCCCTGTAAATACGGTCTTGCCCAACGAGAACGCGCCTTGTACATCGACCTCGGCGCGTGAGTACCCGGCTTCGCTGGAGTTGAAATAGTCGAACCGCGTTGACCACCCCTGCGTCGGGAAGTAGAGACGGTTCATTTGATCCAGCGACACTCTGGCGTTCCAGCCTGAATAGGAGGTTGAGAAATTATTCGGCAGGGAGAACGAGCCGATGTCGCGGTCGAAGCTGCGATCCTGATAGACCCAGCCCACCCGCGCCTGACCCAGGGTGCCGAAATTGGTGCCCAGCGAGACGCCAAAGGCGGTATCGGAATTGAAGTATTGCGCGACGCGTTTGTTGTCCTGGTAAACGTTTTGTTGAACCCGGTTATATTTCACACCTGTTTCGACGAAGAAGCGCTGTGCCGGGTCGAGTGGCTGATAGAAGTCCAGGCCCGCACCCAAATTGCTCCCGATGCCTACGGTCGCCAGCAGTTCGGCACCGAGTTCGTTGATCCATGTCTTTTGGTAAGCAGCGCGCAAGCCAAAACTGGAGCCCTGGTTGGTATCGGTGTCGAGATTCAGGGCGAAGCGCAGATAGTCGGGGCCCCAACTCTTTTCGACCGGGAGAACGCGCAGGATGTTGCGGTCGCGCTCCTTGAGCAACTGGTAGTCGACGCTCTCGTAAAAGCCATCGCCATAGATACGCAGGACATCTCGGTCGATGTTGTGCGTGGCGAGTTGCTCGCCCGGTTTGATCGTCAGTTGGCGCTCGACCATGGCCGGGTTGACCCGCTTCATCTCGGCGATCTGGATGTCGTCGATGACCGGTCTAGGCTTATAGACGCGATCGATCGGATCGCGCCACTCGGCATATTTCGTGGCGTCGGTACTGAGCTTGGCCAGCTGTGCACGCACAGCGTCGGCTGCGGCGTGCCCGCGATCGGCTGCTTCGGCATTGCGGCTGAAGTTGGTGGCAGAAATGGTGCCAAGATCGGGTTGAATATAGATGTCGCTTGGCTTTAGCGTGGCCAGCGAACGGGTGACGTTCTGCTCAGTTAGGATGTTGACCATCTGCGCCGAAATGGTCAGCAGCGATCCCACGCTGTCGGCAGGCAGCAGCGGCGAGCCGACATTGACGGCGATCACGATGTCGGCGTTGCAACGCTCCCTCGCTTCAGCGATAGGCACGTTGTCGACCAGCCCCCCGTCGACCAGCTTTCTTCCGTCGCGAATTGCCGGCGCCAGCATGCCAGGAACCGACATGCTGGCACGCATGGCGGTGGTCAGGCTGCCTTCGCGCATCACCACGCGCTCGCCATTGCCAATGTCCGTGGCAACCAGCGATATCGGCAGGGGAAGCTTTTCGATCAGGCGCTCGCTCCGGTTGGCGCCGACCAACTGGTTGAAGAACAGTTTGATCTTGATGCCATCGACGACGCCTGGGGGAAAGCGGACGCCATCGCTCGAAACGCCAAGTTCCGAACCGGGAATGAAGCGCCGTAGCGTTTCCTTGTAGCGGTAATTGACGTCCGCAAAATCGGGAATGTCGGTAAACATGTTGTCCCAATCCGCTTCGGCCATTTCCTTGCGCATCATCGCTGGCGTCAGGCCCGAGGCGTAGGCGCCGGCAATCAGGGCGCCCATGCTGGTGCCGGCGATGCAGTCGACGGGAATCTTCAGTTCTTCGAGAACCTCCAGAACCCCGATATGGGCAGCGCCCCGGGCACCGCCGCCGCCGAGCACGAGGCCCACTTTCGGGCGCCCGCCATCGGCGATTGCCTGGGGGCTCAGGATCAGTGCGAGGACTGTGGCTACAAGAAATCGCGGGAGCAGGGGCATGGCAGTATTCCTGGTGTGGCAAGCGAAAAAAAACCCCGCGCAAGCGGGGTTTTTGATGAAGCGCGGTAGCTTACTTGGTGCCGATGACTTCGATATCGGCACGACGATCCGGTTGCAGGCAAGCGATCAGGGCCTTGGTTGCGGCATTGCCCTTGCACTTGTCGCCGGTGACTGGCTGGCTCGGACCCTTGCCTTCGGTGTAAACACGGTTGGCTTCGATGCCCTTGGAGACCAGGTAGGTCTTGACGGCAGCAGCACGACGCTCGGACAGGCCCTGGTTGTGCTTCAGGGAACCCAGACGGTCGGTGTGGCCGACGACCAGGATCACTTCCAGCTTGATGGCGTTGGCCTTGGCGACCAGTTCGTCGAGCTTGGCCTTGCCTTCGGGGCGCAGAACGGCCTTGTCGAAGTCGAAGAGGGCGTCGGCAGCGACGGTGATCTTTTCAGCGCTCGGCTTCACGCCAGTGACCGGTGCAGCCGGCTTCGGCGGCTCGCACACTTCCTTCGGAATCAGATCCTTGTCGCACTGGCAACCAGCCGGATCCTTGGCAGCAGCGGCCGGGGTCCAGTAACCGGTGCGCCAGCACAGGTCAAAGCCGCTCTGGGCGACGACATCGCGTTGGTCGATGACATAAACGCGTTCTTGTGCCTGGGCCATGGAGGCACCGAAGCCGATACCGGCCAGCAGGGCCAGAACCAAAGATTTCTTGGCGAAGTTGATCATGAGAAGTTCCCTGTCAAAAAAATTTAGACGGCGTATTGTAATTCAAAATATTGCGTTTTTTCACTGATTATCGACTTTCCGCCACGAAGCATCCGGGTTGAAACTGCGCAGGCGTTCAACCTTCTTGGCGGTGTCGGGGCCGAGGTTTTTCTCGAATATCTGGCCTTCATGATTGACCAGGAAGGTCATGACGCCAGTTTCCCCGAACTTGGCCGGCCACATGATCAGCCCGAAGCCACCGGTCATGCGGCCGTCGACGACGTAGTCACGGGCGCCGCCAGCAGCTTGCGCACCCTGGGACGAAAGAATGCGGTACCGATAGCCGTGATAGCTGCCGGTTGGCCTGCTGCCTTGCTCGGTAGTCGCACTGGCCACTAGCGGCCCCAGCGGACTCTGTGCCTGGCCGGCAACGTCGGGCCAATACAGCCCGTCCTTCTTGCCCGGCGAACTGACGATCTTGCGGGCGTATTCACGCACGCCATCGCCATTGCGATCCATTTCCTGATATTCGCGCTGGGCATCGACGAAAGCGCCTGCAACCTTGATCACGGCCAGTTCGTTGCGACCGATTTGGCGGACGATGATTTCATCCTTGCCGGCTTTCATGTCGAAAACCCATCCGGCTTTCGTCTTGACCAGCGGAATTGGCAGCGTCCATCCGGAATCCCCGACGGCGATCCGTGCCGTGCTGTCGCCGTCCATTTCTATTTTGTGCAGTCTGGCCCAGCTTTCGAGAAACTTGTAGCGAGTCTCGGCACCAATGGGCGGAATGACGGCCCGGAAACTCTTGCCGAGGATGGCTTCCTTTGCCGCCTCGTCGTCCGTGTTCATCGCTGCGCCGAATGCTTCCATCGCCGCTTCGGGAGTTTTGAAAGCGGTTGTGGCATGTGCCGTCGCTGCCGACAGAATCATGGCTCCCGCCAGCAGCAGGCTTGCGAGGAGGCGATCAAGTTTGTTCGTGTTCATGCCGTCTTCTCCTTATCGCCGTCCGCCGCGACCGCCGCCGCCACCAGCGCGACCGCCACCACCGCCACCACCGCCGCTGAAACTGCGTCCGCCACCGCTTGCAGCTGTGCTGTGGCCGCCGCCACCCCGTTGCATTTGCGAAGTGCTTGACCTTCCGCGATCAAGATCACGGTTTCCTCCGCCGACGCCATCGAAGGCGGAGGCGCGGCTACCGCCGGTGTTGCTCGGGCGGCTTGCCTGGCTATGACTGGGGAGTCCGTCACGATGGCCGCCACCGGCGCCATCCCGTTTTCCGCCACGGTCTCCGCCACCTATACTGTCGCGGTTGCCGCCTCGATCACCGCCGCCAACGCCGTCGCGGTTGCCCCCCCGATCACCGCCACCGATACCGTCGCGGTTCCCTCCTCGATCACCTCCGCCGATGCCATCTCGGTTGCCGCCTCGGTCGCCGCTGCCATCGCGGCCACGATAGTCCCCGCGATTTGCGGCATCGCGACCGCCGCTATAACGCTCACGCGATCCCTGGTCGCGGTAGCCGACATTGCCGCGATGCTGCGGGTTGTGTTGCCATTTGTTGCCGGCATTGACGTTGTTGCGGGTGTAGTTGCGGTCGATGTTGGTGGCTCGGTTAACGTTGATATCCACATCGCCACGGCCCCAGTTCCAGCCGCCGAACATGGCGCCGGCCGCTGCGAAACCGACGCCCCAGGCCAGGCCGCTGACCAGTGCAGTTCCGGGATACCAGGCTGCGACACCGGGGTAGTAGTACGGAGGGTAGCTCGGGTAGGGCCAGGTGCCATAAACGACCGTCGGATTGTAAGCCGGTACATAGACGACCTGTGGCTGGGCTGGTTCGATGACAATGGTTTGGGCCTCGGTGCGCACCACCTGCTGCTGGTTCGATTGCAGGTGCCCGGCATCCTTGGCTTGCCGTCGCAAACGCTGGATTGCTGCCGCTACATCCTTTTGCTGCGCCAGGAACGCATCGCCGAGTTTCTGCGTCCAGTCGAGCTTTTCGTTCATCATTTCGAGCACGTTCGGAAATGCGACCAGCGACTTGACGCTGACGTCCCAGTTTTCACCTTCGGCCTTCTTGACTGCGGCATCGCCATCCAGTTTCGGATTGGCTTTTGACCAGCGTGCCGCCTGCACGATTTCGAGAGGATAAGTCGCTGTCATCAGGATCTGCGCCAGCAGGGAGTCGGGATATAGCGCTATTGGAGCCAACAGGGCGTCGAGTTCCTCGGCCTTGAACGGTGGCGGTGTCGCCGAGGAACTGGTGCTCTGTGCCTGTGCCGCCGAAACCAGCAGAAAACAGGCAGCAAACCACCATAGTACGAGGGAGCGTATGGTTTTCATTGAGAACTCCTCTGATGTCAATTCTGGCCGTGCTTTGCTCACGATAACATGCCGGAGATGGCGAGCGTAAGGGTATCGAAGGCTCCAAACAGTATTTTTTCGCGCCCCTTGAGTCCGCTTTTCGCGAGGGCCATACTTTATGGATGTTGCCATGCAAGGATTGGCGTGCCGCTTTTGCCGCCTTGTGCGACATGTCAAAAACCACAAGACTGGAGACCTACATGTCCGTTGAAACTCCCCGGCCTATCCTGGCCGGCAAAAAAGCACTGGTCGTCGGTATCGCCAATGAAGACTCGATTGCCTATGGTTGTGCCAAGGCGTTTCGCGAAGTGGGCGCCGACATTGCCGTGACCTATCTGAACCAGAAGGCCAGGCCGCATGTCGAGCCGCTGGCCAGCAATCTGGGAGCGTCGATCTTTGCGCCGCTCGATGTTGCGAAACCCGGCGAACTTGAGGCTTTGTTCGAGCGCATCGAGAAGGAGTGGGGGCAACTGGATATCATGGTTCACTCGATTGCTTCGGCGAAAAAAGAAGACATCAAGGGAGGGCTGCTCGATTGCTCGGCCGATGGCTTTGCCTTGGCGATGGATATTTCGGTGCACTCCTTCATCCGCATGGCCAAGCTTGCAGCGCCTTTGATGAAGGATGGCGGAACGATGTTCGCCATGACCTACCACGGGGCGATGAAGGTCGAGCCGAACTACAATGTCATGGGGCCGGTCAAGGCAGCGCTGGAGGCGGCTTGCCGCTATCTCGCCTACGAGTTGGGGCCGAAGCATATCCGCGTGCATGCGATTTCACCGGGGCCGCTGAAGACCCGGGCCGCTTCGGGGCTCAAGGATTTTGACCTGATGCTGAACAAGGCCGGCAAGCGCGCGCCGGTCGGCGAATTGGTCGATATCATGGATGTCGGCTTTACCTGCGCCTACCTTGCCACGCCTTATGCTCGTCGCCTGACGGGCGAAACCATGTATGTCGATGGTGGCGTGAATATCATGGCGTGAATCTCTGTATTAACAGAAGGGCCGGCGATTGCCGGCCCTTCTGTTTGCTGCGGCGCCACGGGGTCAGCTGGCAATCGCCTTGTCAGTTATCTGGCGTCGGCTGGCTGCCACCAGCGCGGCAACGGCACAGGACGCGAGGCGGGTGAGAACGGAGTCGGCACGGCTGGTCAGGATGATTGGCACGCGGGCGCCCAGCACGATGCCGGCTGCGTCGGCATCGGCCATGAAACTCAGGCTCTTGGCCAACATGTTGCCGGCTTCGAGGTCGGGAACGACCAGAATATCGGCCTTGCCGGCAACGGGCGACTCGATCTTCTTGATCTTGGCGGCGTCAAGGTCGATGGCGTTGTCTAGCGCCAGCGGGCCGTCGAGAATGCCGCCGGTGATCTGTCCGCGATCCGCCATCTTGCACAGGGCGCCGGCCTCGATGGTTGATTGCAATTTCGGGTTGATCGTTTCCATGGCCGAAAGGATGGCGACCTTCGGCTTCTCGTTGCCCAGCGCATGCGCAAGGTCGATGGCGTTCTGAATGATGTGCATCTTGTCTTCCATGGTCGGGAAGATGTTGATTGCGGCATCGGTGACGAAGATGGCGCGATCCAGGCTCGGTACGTCCATGATGAAACAGTGGCTGATGCGGCGGTTGGTGCGCAGGCCGGTGCCGCTGCGCACGACGGCGGCCATCAGTTCATCGGTGTGCAGGCTACCCTTCATCAACAGTTCGGCACGCCCCTCGCGCGTCAGGCGTACGGCCTCGTCGGCGGCGCCGTGGCTGTGCTCGACATCGACGATCTCATAGGGAGCGATATTGAGGCCGAATTCGCGGGCGACCGCTTCAATCTTGCCGCGCGGGCCGACCAGGATGGGCAGGATAATCCCCATTTCGGCCGCTTCGACAGCGCCGCGCAGCGAACTTTCGTCGCAGGGGTGGGCGACAGCGGTGGATGCTGGTGCGATTTCCTTGCAGCGTGCCAGCAGGCGTTCATACTTCTGGTGCTTGCGTTCCATGGGTGTCTCCGGTCATTGTTGTGGGCGGATCATAGGAGGTGCGGTGCCGGCAGGCAAGCACGGGGGTGAGACTGCCAGCCGGCTTGCCCCAGGATTGCCGTCCGATGGCGAAAAATTCGTTGGCTGGAGGTTGCTTCCTGATATTTTGTCGGCGCAAACTGTGGCTCCGCGCCAAGGGCCTGACTTGGCTGGGCAATGCTGTGCGGCAGTGGTGCCGGCTGGTTGGGGGGGGGCGGTTGATGCTGTTGCAGCGATCTTGAGGACTTGCTTCGGCCAATTGGAAGGAGACGGGAATATGGATTTTGAGATTGACTCGGGCGTGTCGTGCATTTTGACGATGTCGGTCATGTCGACGGTCAGGCAGTCACCTCCCGGAACGTGCGGTGATTTATCCTGCAGGATCGAACTGAAGGTGCGCCGTTGACTGCGGAGGGCGGCCTCGATCTGCGCGACCTGGCCAATCGCTCGCTGCTCAAGTACTTTGCCGATATCTGCGAAGGTGCGGTAATCGTCGATGCCCAGGCACGGCTGGTCTGGATGAACGACCGCTACCCGGTGCGCCTGCGCATTTCCGATCCGGCGGCGGCGATCGGCCGGCCGATCGAGGACGTGATTCCTAATAGTCAAATGCGCCAGGTGGTCGAGAGCGGCACCCCGATCATGCTTGACATCATGGATTTCGGTGCCGAGTCCTTCGTCGTCACGCGTCTGCCGCTGCGCGATGACGATGGGATGGTGGTGGGGGCCGTGGGTTTCGTGCTTTACGACGATCCGCGCCACCTGACGCCGGTGGTGACCCGCTACCAGCGTTTGCGTGCCGATCTCGCCGAGACCGAGCGCCTGCTCAGGGAAGCACGCCGAACACGCTACACATTTTCCAGTTTTCTGGGCAGCGGGGCGGCGTGTGTTGCGCTCAAGCATCTGGCCAGGCGCGCTGCACGCCTGGCGTCGCCGGTGCTGATTCTGGGTGAAACCGGCACTGGCAAGGAATTGCTGGCGCAGGCGATTCATGCGGCGAGTCCGCGTGCGCAGGCGTCGTTTGTTGCGGTCAACCTTGCCGCAGTGCCGGAAACCCTGCTTGAGGCCGAGTTCTTCGGGGTGGCACCCGGCGCCTACACCGGCGCCGACCGGCGCGGGCGCGACGGCAAGTTCAAGTTGGCCGATGGCGGCACGTTGTTTCTCGACGAGGTTGGAGACATGTCGCTGGCGCTTCAGGCCAAATTATTGCGAACCTTGCAGGAACAGGAGTTCGAGCCGGTCGGTTCGAACCAGTTGACACACGTCGACGTGCGAGTGATTGCGGCAACCAGCCGCGATCTTGAAGCGATGGTGGCGGACGGTGAGTTTCGGGCGGATCTCTATTACCGGCTCAATGTCATCACCTTGCGGACGCCTCCGCTGCGCGAACGCTTCGACGATCTGCAGCCCTTGACCGAATATCTCCTTGACGAAATCGCCCGCCGCCATGGCATGTCGCCTTCCGAATTAGATCCGTCGGCACTTGAGCGCCTGCGCCAACACGACTGGCCGGGCAACGTCCGCGAGTTGTCCAATGTTCTCGAACGCGCCGTCCTGATGGCAGATGCCGTTGTGCTTCAGGCGACCGACATCGAGCAGGTTTTGCCGGCAGTCCGCAGCCTTGCCGCCAAGGCTTCGCCGGCTATCGCCGAAACGGTGGCCGGTGCCGAGCGGGAGGCGATACGCAATGCCCTGCGCTCGACCCAGGGGAACAAATCGCTCGCCGCGAAGCTGCTCGGCATATCGCGCACCGCGTTGTACGAGAAGATTGCGTCACTCGGGCTCGACGTTCGCGCCGGCTGATCTGTCCGGCCGTTCCGACACTGTGTGCGCATTGCCGGACAGCCGACGGTTGCGGTCGACCCCTGAAAACGACCAAATTTCACGAATGTTCAACGAGTTAAATAAACTGGCGCAGAGCGTGCTTTGGTTCGTGCGGCAAGATCGGGCTTGAGAATGTGTTGCCAGGTGGTTGCGCCATGCCATTTGTCAGGTGCAAACTGTGGCCTCCCGTGACCGATCCGCCACTACGGGCAAGCTGTAGAGACAACCTGTATCAGCAGCAAGCCGTTTCAAACTGGGGTATTCGGATCGCCGCCTGACGGTGCTCCGGCCTCCCCGCCATAACAACGATATGGAGGCAAGGAAATGGATTTCGTAATTGTCCTGGGAGCACTGTTCTTCCTGATGTTTGTCGCGTACCGGGGGTACAGCGTCATTCTCTTCGCACCGGTTGCTGCCCTCGGCGCCGTGCTGTTTACCGACCCGTCCCTGGTGGCCCCGATGTTTACGGGCTTGTTCATGGACAAGATGGTGGCCTTCGTCAAGAACTACTTCCCGGTCTTCCTGCTGGGGGCGGTGTTCGGCAAGGTCATCGAGCTTTCCGGATTTTCCAAGTCCATCGTCGCCTCGGTGATCAACCTGATCGGCCGCGAGCGCGCCATGCTGTCAATCGTGCTCGTTTGCGCGATCCTGACCTACGGCGGCGTGTCGCTGTTCGTCGTCGTCTTCGCGGTGTATCCGTTCGCTGCCGAGATGTTCAAGGCGAGCGGCATCCCCAAGCGACTGATTCCGGGCACCATCGCGCTCGGCGCCTTTACCTTCACGATGGATGCGCTGCCGGGCACGCCGCAAATCCAGAACATCATCCCGACGACGTTCTTCAAGACCAACATCTACGCCGCGCCCATGCTCGGCATCATCGGCGCCATCTTCATCTTCATCGTCGGCATGACCTACCTTGAATGGCAGCGGCGCAAGGCAGCGGCCAGCAACGAGGGCTACGGCACCAACCTGCTCAACGAGCCGGAATCCTTCGAGCACGAAAAACTGGCGCATCCGCTGATCGCCATCCTGCCGCTGGTCATGGTCGGCGTCATGAACAAGGTGTTTACGGTGATGATTCCGCAGATCTACGGCGATTCGACCTCATTCATTCCGGCGGTGATCGGCAAGGCGGCGCCGGTGGTGCAGCAGACCAAGGCCATCGCCGCCATCTGGGCAGTCGAGGGGGCGCTGCTGGTTGGCATCGCAACAGTCTTCATCTTCGCCGGCAAAACCGTGATGGAAAAGTTCGCCGAAGGCACCAAGACGGCCATTGGCGGCGCACTGCTCGCCACGATGAACACCGCTTCCGAGTATGGTTTCGGTGCCGTCATCGCCGCATTGCCGGGCTTCCTGGTCATCGCCGATGCGCTGCGTGCGATTCCCAATCCGCTGGTCAATGAAGCGATCACGGTGACGGTGCTGGCCGGGATCACTGGTTCGGCCTCGGGCGGCATGGGCATCGCACTGGCAGCGATGTCGGAAACCTTCATCGCCAACGCCCAGGCTGCCGGGATTCCGCTGGAAGTCTTCCACCGCGTGGCCTCGATGGCTTCCGGCGGCATGGATACGTTGCCGCACAACGGCGCGGTGATCACGCTGCTGGCAGTGACCGGCCTGACCCACCGTCAGTCCTACAAGGATATTTTCGCGATTACGATCATCAAGACCATGGCCGTATTTGTCGTCATCGCCACGTATTACTTGACCGGTATTGTTTAACCCGCAGAGGTTGTTGCATTTTCAGGAGACAAAACATGCCAGTTGCCAAACACCCGGTCGCTTCAATGTTGCGCGCTTCGGATACCGGCAAGATCGTTACCGCGCGTGAGGCGGTGCGCCTGATCCGGAGCGGCGATACGGTCGCTACCGGCGGTTTCGTCGGGATCGGCTTTGCCGAGAACATTGCGGTTGCACTTGAAGAACTTTTCCTTGAAAACGAGCAGGCCGACGTGCACGGCCTCGGCAGCCCGCGCGACCTGACCCTCGTCTATGCCGCAGGGCAGGGCGATGGCAAGGAGCGCGGCCTCAACCACCTGGGGCACGATGGCCTGGTCGCGCGCGTGCTGGGCGGGCACTGGGGGCTGGTGCCGAAGCTGCAGCAGTTGGCGGTCGCCAACCGGATCGAGGCCTACAACCTGCCGCAGGGGGTCATCGCCCATCTTTTTCGCGACATCGCTGCCGGCAAGCCGGGCACCATCACCCGGGTCGGCCTCGGTACCTTCGTCGATCCGCGTTTTGGTGGCGGCAAGCTGAACGAGAAGACGACGACCGACGTTGTCCGCCTGATGGAAATCGACGGTGAGGAGTATCTTTTCTACAAGGCCTTCCCGATCAACGTCGGCATCATTCGCGGCACGACTGCCGACCCCGATGGCAACATCACGATGGAAAGGGAAGCGCTGACGCTTGAAGCGCAGGCCATCGCGATGGCTGTGCATAACTCGGGTGGAACGGTCATCGTCCAGGTTGAGCGCATTGCCGAGCGCGGCACGCTAAACCCGCGCCAGGTCAAGGTTCCGGGGATACTCGTCGACTGCGTGGTGGTCGCCGAAAAACCGGAATACCACCAGCAGACTTTCGCCGAGCCTTACAGCGCGGCCTTTGCCGGCGAGATCAAGGTGCCGATGTCGGCAATTGCCGCAATGCCGATGAGCGAACGCAAGATCATCGCGCGCCGCGCTGCGCTGGAACTCAAGGCAAATTCCATCGTCAATCTCGGCATTGGCATGCCCGAAGGCGTTGCCAATGTCGCTGCCGAAGAACAGATCATCGATCTGATGACACTGACCGCCGAGCCTGGCGTCATTGGTGGCGTACCGGCCGGCGGCCTCAGTTTCGGCGCGGCGACCAATGCCCAGGCCATCATCGACCAGCCCAGCCAGTTCGATTTCTACGACGGCGGCGGCCTCGACATCGCCTTCCTCGGGCTGGCGCAGGCCGACCAGCAGGGCAACCTCAACGTCTCCAAGTTTGGCCCGCGCCTGGCGGGCGCCGGGGGTTTCATCAACATTTCGCAGAATGCCAAGAAGGTGGTGTTTGTCGGCACCTTCACCGCCGGAAACCTCGATGTTGCGGTCGACGCCGGAAAACTGCTGATTTTGGAAGACGGCAAGTCGAAGAAATTCGTTCAGCAAGTCGAACACCGTACCTTCAGCGGCCCGCAAGCGGCCAAATGGGGCAAGACGGTGCTCTACGTGACCGAGCGCTGTGTTTTCAGGCTGTGTGCCGAGGGGCTGGAGTTGATCGAGATTGCCCCCGGTGTCGATCTGCAGAAGGATATCCTCGACAAGATGGATTTCCTGCCGATCATGCACGTTGAACCGGCCTTGATGGACAGCCGCATCTTCCAGGAAGAGCCGATGAGGATTCGGGCAGAGATGCTGGAAATGCCCTTGCCGGATCGCCTGCAGTACGACGCCGAAAAAAACCTTTTCTTCCTCAATTTCGAGGGGTTGAGCGTACGCAGCAAGGAAGACATCGCGCGCATCGAACGTGCGGTGGAGGATTGCCTGAAACCGGTCGGCCACAAGGTCTATGCGGTCGTCAATTATGACCGTTTCAGCATTCTTCCCGAGCTCGTCGATGACTACATCGGCATGGTCAAGGGGGTCGTCGAACGCAACTACCATGACGTGACCCGCTACACCTCCAACACTTTCCTGCGGGTGAAGCTTGGGGAGGCGCTGGCGAAGCGGGAGATTGCGCCCCACCTCTTCGAAACGGCGAACGAGGCGGAAGCATCGTTGCCGTTGTCGACGGCCAGCTAGATCGCAGCGACCCGCAGGTTGGAAAGCGACAGGCGGGTCGCCAGCACATCGAGGAAGCCCTGGTAGAAGTGCATCCGGCAGGATTCGGATGCTTTTTCCAGGGCTTCGCCACGGATGGTGACGATATTCACGTCGCTGTCGGCGACGACATCGGCGCTGCGGATATGGCCATGCCGGCTGATGACTGCCATTTCGCCAAAGCATTCTCCGCTGCCAAGCGTGGTCAATTGCGTTCCGTTTTTGTTGACCGACAGTTGGCCTTCGGTAACGAAGCAGAAGAAATTGCCCGGCTCGCCATCGCGGATGATGATGGTGCCAGGGGGGAGGCGCTGCCAGTCGGCGAAGCGCAAGGACTCCCAAATCTCGACGTCGGAGAAGTCGGCAAAGAAAGGCAGGGCGCGTAGCGTGGCGAATTTTTCGGTATCGGCGAATTCTGCTGACGGCGCCTTGAGCTGACCATTTCGTGCCGCCTGTGCGAGATCCTGGGCGAAGGCCTGCCAGGTAGGGTAGCGGTCGCCGACTTCTTTGGCCATGGCACGCGCGACAATGTCGTCGAGCACCTCGGGCAAACCGGGGCGCCTCGCCGAAGGCTTGCCCGGCGTGCCGTGGATGATCTGGTAAACCATGTTGTAGTTGGTGTCGGCCGTGAACGGAAGTTCACCGGTCAGCAACTGGTACATGACGACGCCCAGCGAATAGATGTCGGTGCGGTGGTCGAGGAAGCGTTCCTGAACCTGCTGCGGCGACATGTAGGCGGGCGAACCGACGCCGGAAATCACCGTGCGGTCGCTGCGGGCATTGGTAATGGCGGCGCCGAAGTCGGAAATCTTGATGTCGGAATCCCCGGCCAGCAGGATGTTGGCCGGCTTGATGTCACGATGCGTGATGCCCAGGCGATAGGCGAAGTCGAGTGCACGCGTGCATTTGAAAACCACTTCGACGACCCGGTCGACCGGCAACAGGCTGCCCGGAAGAGTGTGCGCATCGAGCGTGCCGCCGGCCACATATTCCATGACGATGTAGCAGAGGTCTTCGGTGACCACCGCGTCGTAGATCTGGACGATGTGTGGGTGGTTGAGCTTGCCGATCAGCGAGGCCTCGTTGAGGAAAAGGTTGCTGTACAGCCTGCCTTTTTCCGGATCGCGCAGAATGCCCGGGCTGGCGACCTTGATCGCTACGTCGCGCTGGGCAAATGGATCGCGCCCAAGGTAGACGGTGCTTGTCGCACCTTCGCCAAGCTTGCTGATCAGTTCGTATTTGCCGAGCTTTTTTTTCATCAGAGGCGGTTGCGTACCCTTTGAATGGCAGCCCGCACCTGATCCGGGGCGGTGCCGCCGATATGTTTGCGGCTGGCCAGCGAGCCTGCCACGGTCAACGCCAAAAATACGTCATTTTCGATCAGCGGTGAGAACTGTTTCAGTTCTTCCAGCGTCAGGCCGGGCAGGTCGACGCCCTTGAATTCGGCGGCCTTGACGGCGAGGCCGACCGCTTCGTGCGCATCGCGGAAGGGCAGACCCTTCTTGGTCAGGTAGTCGGCGAGGTCGGTGGCGGTGGCGAAGCCCTGGGTCAGCGCGGCTTGCATGTTCTCGGCGCGGACGGTGATGCCGCCGGCCATGTCGGCGAAGATGCGCAGCGTGTCGGTGACGGTATCGACGGCGTCGAAAAGCGGTTCCTTGTCTTCCTGGTTGTCCTTGTTATATGCCAGCGGCTGCGACTTCATCAGCGTCAGCAGGCTCATCAACTGGCCGTAGACGCGGCCCGTCTTGCCGCGCGCGAGTTCCGGCACGTCTGGGTTCTTTTTCTGCGGCATGATCGAGGAGCCGGTGCAGAAGCGGTCGGCGATCTGAATGAAGCCGACGCGCGGGCTCATCCACATCACGAGTTCTTCGGAAAGGCGGCTGATGTGCATCATCAGCAGGGCGCAGGCAGCGGTGAATTCGATGGCGAAGTCGCGGTCGGACACGGCATCGAGCGAATTTTCGCAAACGCCGTCAAAGCCAAGCTGTTCGGCGACGAATTCGCGGTCGATCGGGTAGGTGGTGCCGGCCAACGCGGCAGCGCCCAGCGGCAGGCGGTTGGTGCGCTTGCGCGCATCGGCGAAGCGCTCGGCGTCGCGGCCGAACATTTCGACATAGGCCAGCATGTGGTGGCCGAAAGTCACCGGCTGCGCGACCTGCAAATGGGTGAAGCCGGGCATCGGCGTTGTCGCTTCCTGTTCGGCCAGGTCGACCAGCGCCGAGCGGAAGGCCTTGATAAGCACCAGAATGTCGTCGATGGCATCGCGCAGGTAGAGGCGGATGTCGGTGGCCACCTGGTCGTTGCGCGAGCGGCCGGTGTGCAGCCGCTTGCCGGCATCGCCAACCAGCGCGGTCAGGCGCTTTTCGATATTCAGGTGCACGTCTTCGAGATCGAGCGACCATACGAATTCGCCGGATTCGATCTCGCGGGTGACGATTTCCATGCCGCGTTCGATGTCTATCAGGTCGCCGGCGGCGATGATGCCCTGCTTCGCCAGCATTCGGGCATGCGCCAGCGAGCCGCGTATGTCCTGGCGCCACATGCGCTGGTCGAAATCGACGGAAGCGGTGTAGCGTTTGACGAGATCGGAAACCGGCTCGGAGAATCGTCCGGCCCAGGTGTATTGTGCAGCGTTGGATGTCATAAAATGGGGCAGTCAAAGCGATAAAGCATCAGGAATGACAAGTATACGGCACTTTCCCGCAACGCATCCGCTACCCGACTGGCGTAATTTCGGGGTGATGCTGCGCGTGTTGCTTGGTGTCAACGTGCTGGCGCTGGCTGTGGCTTTCCTTCTGTCGCCCGGCCCGGCCGAATGGCTGGCGCGCTATGTCGAAACGGCGGCACTGGTCGAACCCTTGCTGCTGTTGGCGCTCGGCCTTTTGGCCGGCTTGCGCAATCCCTTGCGGGCGTTGCCGCTGCGGCTCGGCCAGGCTTGCGTGATCGCACTGGTGGCGGGCCTGGCCTACGGTCAGCACCTGTTCTGGCAATCGCTGGGCTTCGGCGACGGCGCCAATCCGCTACGGCCGCCCGTCATTGCCGCTGCGGCGAGCATCGTTCTGCTTGGCTACTTCGAACTGCGTGCCCGTGCCTTTTCGCCGGCCCAGACCGAGGCGCGGCTGGCAGCGCTGAATGCCCGCATCCGTCCGCACTTCCTGTTCAACTCGCTGAATGCCGTGCTGTCGCTGATCCGCGCCCGGCCGCAGCAGGCCGAAGCGGCGCTGGAGTCGTTGTCCGACCTGTTCCGCGCCGCAATGCGCGATCCCGCCGAATTGATCAGCCTGGCCGACGAAATCGCACTTGGGAAACAGTACCTGGAACTGGAAAAACTGCGTCTGGGCGAACGTCTTGCGGTCGACTGGCAAATCGGTGCCGTTTTCATGGGGCTGCCGATTCCCCCGCTGATGTTGCAACCGCTGCTGGAAAACGCCGTTTATCACGGCATCGAGCCGGCATCGGAGGGCGGCATCGTGCGCATCGTCATCGAGCAGCGTGGCGAAGAGTTGATCATCGCCATCGCAAACCCGACGGTTGCGGCCGGCCAGCACGCCAGCGGCAACCAGATTGCCGTTGCCAATATTCGCGAACGGCTGGCGCTGTATTACGATCTGGAAGCGCGCCTGGAAATCGAGGCCGGCGAAGATAATTACGAGGTACGCATCATCCTGCCATGCCGCAAGACAAGCCGCTGAAAATCCTCCTGGTCGATGACGAGCCACTGGCACGCTCGCGCCTGCGCGAGTTGCTGGGAGATATTGCCATCCAGTTCGCCAGCGAGGTGGTCGGCGAGGCGGGCAACGGCATCGCGGCGCTCGAGTTCATTCGCGAAAATCCGGTCGATGTCGTGCTCGCCGATATTCGCATGCCAGGCATGGACGGCATCGAACTGGCCGGCCATCTTGGCGCATTCCCGCAGCCGCCGGCAGTCATCTTCACGACGGCCTTCGATAACTACGCAGTACAGGCTTTTGACCTCAATGCCGTCGACTACCTGCTCAAGCCAGTGCGTACCCAGCGCTTGCTGACCGCCCTGCAGAAGGTCACGGCGACGCCCCATCCCGATTCCGCTGTGCTCGCCGACATTGGCCGCAAGGCACGCGGTGGCGGACGTACCCATCTTTCCTGCCACGAGCGTGGCCGCCTGCTGCTGGTGCCGGTCGCCGAGGTGCTCTATTTCAAGGCCGATCTGAAATACGTGACCGCCCGCACCGTCGACCGCGAATACCTGTTGGACGAGGCTTTGACGCATCTCGAAGAGGAATTTGCCGACCGTTTCATGCGCCTGCACCGCGCCGTGCTGGTCGCCAAGACGGCGCTGGCCGGTTTCGAAAAAGCCGCCGGCGACGACGCCGAAGCCTACGGTTGGGCGCTGTTGCGCGGCGTGCCGGACAAACTGCCGGTCAGCCGTCGGCAGTGGGCGCCGGCCAAGGCTGCGGCTGCCGGCTGAAATTACGTCTTACATCAAGAAGGTGCTTTTGCCGCTGAACAGTTGCTGGTGATGGACGACGACACTGTCGGGTTCGATCAGGATCACTGCGAACCCTGCCGGTTCATGGCAGCCAGGCACGTCATCCCCGCGCAACGTGGTCAGGTCGAGGGCGACCTGATGGTTCGGTGAGCTGCAGCAAGAGAACGGAATGCCGCGCCAGCTACCGCCAATCGGCCGGTGCAGATGGCCGAAAAAGAGGTGGCGGATGCGCGTGCGATGCGGCGCGATAAGCGACCAGAAAACTTCGGCGTCACGCAAGGCGAACTGATCCATCGACGGAATGCCGAGTGCCAGCGGCGGGTGGTGCATGGCGATGAACAAGGGTTGTTCGCCCGACTGCGCCAATTGCTCTGTCAGCCATTCCCCGCGTATCTGGCAATAGCTGCCCCACGGGCCGCCGGTTTCCATGGTGTCGAGCAGCAGAAAGCGGCCGGCCGGTGTCTCAAGCGCCGCTTGTATGAAACCGCCATCGTTGGCCGCCAGGTGCGGGAAGTGACGGCGCAATGCGGCGCGGCTGTCGTGATTGCCGGGCAGCAGATGCGCCGGCATCGGCAAGCGTTGCAAGGCTTGCGCCAGCGCGGCATAGGCCACATCGCCGCCCGAATCGGCAAGGTCGCCGGTCAGCAGGCAGAGTTCGGCGTCGCTATGGTCGGCCAGGATGCGGTCGATTGCCAGTTCGAGACGGGCGAGCGGCGCACTGCCGAACAGCTCGGCGTCCGGCAGGGTCAGGTGCAGGTCGCTGAGCTGAACGATCTTCATGCCTTATGCCACTTACCCAAGCGCCCGGGTGACGACTTCCAGCACGTCGCGCGACAGGCCTTCGTGCTGGCGGATGCGTTCGAGCGCGGCCTGGGCGTGGGCCTGACGGCTGGCGTCGAATTTCTTCCAGCGGTCAAAGCAGCGTGCCAGGCGCGAGGCGACTTGCGGGTTTTTGTCGTGCAGGTCGAGCACGCGGTCGGCGATGAAGGCGTAACCGCTGCCATCGGCGGCATTGAAGCGCGGCAGGTTGGCGCCGAAGGCGCGGATCAGCGCATACACCTTGTTCGGGTTGCCGATGTCGAAGGCCGGGTGGGCGCTCAGTGTCTTGACCGTGGCCAGCGTATCCGGCCGGCGGCTGGTCGATTGCGCAGCCAGCCATTTGTCGACGACCAGCGCCTCGTGCTGCCAGCGGGCGTAGAAATCGGCGAGCGCGGTCTCGCGTTCCGGGCAGTCGGCGGCATTGACGTTGGCCAGCGCGGCCAGCGCCGCGAACTGGTCGGTCATGTTGTCGGCGTTCCTGAACTGCTGCAGTGCCATTTGGCGGGTGGCCGGGGTGTCGAGTTCGAGCAGGTAGGCGAGGCAGACATTGCGCAGGGCGCGGCGGCCGGCCTGTTCGCTGGTCGGCGCGTAGGGGGCGTTCGGCGCCAGCGCGGCGTAAAGGCCGGCGAATTCGCCTTCGAGTTGTTCGGCCAGGTGGCGGCGCAGGGCGTTGCGGGCGGCGTGCAGGGCGTCCGGATTCACTTCGTCCATCGCTTCGGCCAGCGTCGTTTCGCCGGGCAGTGTCAGGGCTTCGGCGACAAAGGCGGCGCCACGTTCGGCCTGGGTCAGCAGCAGGCGGCGCGCGGCGTCGACAAAGCTGGCCGGCCAAGCCGGCGCCTGGCCAGCGGCGATGGCGGCCGTGGCGTCTAGGATCAGCGTCGAGGCCAGTCTTTGTCCGGCCTCCCAGGCGTTGAACGGGTCGCTTTCATGCGCCAGCAGCAGCGTCAGTTGTTCCGGCGTGTAGTCGAAAGCGAGATAGACCGGCGCCGAGAAGTTGCGCAGCAGCGACGGCACGGGCTCGGCGGCGACGTCGTTGAAGACAAAGGATTGCGTGGTGGCGGTCAGGTGCAGCAGGCGCTCGCTGCCGGCGATGATTTCGCCTTGCTCGGTGAACAGCGCGACGCTGATCGGGATCAAGTACGGGGCTTCGTCGCCAGCGCGCGGGTTGGCTTGCGTGCAGGTCAGCGTGTAGGTTTTGCTTTCGGCATCGAAATACCCGTCGACCGCAACATGTGGCGTGCCGGGCTGGTTGTACCAGCGCATGAATTGCGTGAAGTCGAAACCGGAGGCGGCCGCCATCGCCGCGACGAAATCCTCGCAGGTCACGGCCTGGCCGTCGTGGCGGCGGAAGTATTCGTCCATGCCCTTGCGGAAGCCGTCGCGGCCAATCAGGGTCTGGATCATGCGGATAACTTCCGCGCCCTTTTCATAGACCGTGGCGGTGTAGAAGTTGTTGATCTCGACAAAGCTGCTCGGGCGGATCGGGTGCGCCATCGGGCCGGCGTCTTCCGGGAACTGCCCGGCGCGCAGGCCGCGCACTTCGCGGATGCGGGCGGTCTGGCGGTTGTGCAGGTCAGCGCCGAATTCCTGGTCACGGAAGACGGTCAGGCCTTCTTTCAGCGAGAGCTGGAACCAGTCGCGGCAGGTGACGCGGTTGCCCGTCCAGTTGTGGAAATACTCGTGGGCAACAACGCGGTCGATATTCTCGAAATCGACATCGGTGGCGACATCGCTGCGGGCCAGCACGTACTTGGTGTTGAAGATGTTGAGGCCCTTGTTCTCCATCGCGCCCATGTTGAAGTCGCCGACGGCGACGATCATGTAATGGTCGAGGTCGCATTCGAGGCCGAAGCGCTCCTCGTCCCACTTCATCGATTTCTTCAGGGCTTCCATGGCGTGCGGACACTGGTCGAGCTTGCCCGGCTCGACGTAAATGGCGAGCTGCACTTGGCGCCTGGAGGCGGTGGTGAAAGTGTCCTTCAATTCGTCGAGCTTGCCGGCGACTACGGCGAACAGGTAGGCCGGCTTCTTGAATGGGTCGGCCCAGCGCGCCCAATGCTTGTCGTCGGCTTCATCGCCGCTGGCGACCGGGTTGCCGTTGGCCAGCAACACCGGCAGCTTTTCCTTGTCGGCGTGCAAGGTCACCGTGTAGGTCGACATGACATCCGGGCGGTCGAGGAACCAGGTGATGCGGCGGAAACCCTGCGCCTCGCATTGCGTGAAATAGCCGTCCTTCGAGCGGTACATGCCGGACAGGCGGGTATTGCCCTCCGGCTTGATGCGGACGACGGTTTGCAGCGTGAAGGTATCCGGCAGGTCGTTCAGCGTCAGCGATGTCGGCGTTTCGGAAAATGGCACTTTTTTGCCGTCGACCGCAACAGACTGGGTTTCCAGTTCATCGCCATCGAGCACCAGCGCCTGGGCGGCCACCGCCGGGTTGCGGCGCATCGCCAGCGTCGCGGTGACGGTTGTGCTACCGGATTCGATGACGAAATCGAGATCGACGGTGTCGACCAGGAAGGCGGGCGGGGTGTAGTCCTTGAGGAAAATCGTCTGGGGGGTGTCGGTTTTCATTGTCTGATCGGGCGTTGGGGTTTAACCGGGAGATGATACGTCAAAGGGGCAAGATGATCGTTCGCAATCCATTTGTTATCCGGTCAGAATGCCCGCATATTTTTGAGGGAATGTTTGTATATACTCGCGGGAATAAGCCTGCTCACGGATAGCCGCGCCGCTCATGTCAGATGCCTCTCCCCCGATAAGCCTGGGCACCGGCCTGCTACCGAGTGCCGAGACTTTGTTCGGTCATCTCGCCGACGCGGTGTATCTGATCGACCCGGAGACCTCGGATATTGTCTGGGGCAATCGCAAGGCCTGGGAAAGCCTGGGCATGAGTCGCGAGGATGTGCTGGGTCACAGCGTCCTGAGCTTGCAAAAGGATGTGCACGGCTTGCCGCATTGGTCGGACATCGCCGCTGCTATCTTCGATACCGACTGCTTCCGCTTCGTCGGCCGGCATCGCCATCAGGCGGGCCATGAAATTGAGGTCGAGGCCAATACCACGCATTTCAGGTTGGCTGGCCGCGACTATTTTCTGTCGGTGGCGCGTGACATCACCAATCGTGTGGCGCAGAGCGACGATCTCGAGCGGCGCGAAAAGCAGTTGTGGTTTGCCTTGAACGAGGCCAGCGACGGCCTGTGGGACTGGGAGGTGGCGACCAGTCGCTTGTACTTCAGCCCACAGTTGAAACGCATGCTTGGCTATGGCCCGGACGAGATGGCGCCGGTTCTGGAAACCTGGAGCCGGAGCCTGCATCCCGACGATGCACCGGCGGTGATGGCCGTTTTGCAGGCGCACATGCAGGGCAAGCGCGCCCGCTACGAGGCCGAATATCGGCTGCGTAACCGCAACGGTCACTATCTGTGGGTGCATGACCGGGGGCGGGTTTGCGAACGGAGCCCGGATGGTCAACCGATCCGGGTGGTCGGCATGGTGCAGGACATCAGCGAACGCAAGCAACTGGAATTGCAACTGCAGGAATACGCCTCCTGCGATCCGCTGACCGGTCTGGGCAACCGCCGTGAGGGCATGCTTTTCCTGCAGGCGCAGGCCGAACTCTGCCAGCGGTTGGGCGTCTCGCTGGGCCTGGCTTTTGTAGACGTCGATCACTTCAAGTCGGTGAATGACAGATTCGGGCATCTGGTTGGCGACGATGTGCTGCGCCAGGTCGGGCAGACTGTCAGGGGGGCCGTCCGCAGTTCGGACATGGTCTGTCGCTGGGGCGGCGAGGAGTTCATCGTCATTGCGCCGAACACCAATTTGGAAGAGATCGAAATCGTCGCCGAGAAGCTGCGCCTGGCGGTCTTCGAGGCGCTGTCAGGGTGCCAGCCCAAGGTGACCGTCAGCGTCGGTGTCGCCTCGGCGACTGGTTCGGCCATCGATTTGAATGGTCTGATGTCTGACGCCGACGCGGCGCTCTACCGGGCCAAGGAAAACGGCCGCAACCAGGTGGCTTCGACCCTGAGTGCTTCTTCCGCTTGATGCAGGGCGCCGCTTAGCGCCGCTGCCAGACCTGCCAGCGCTCGCGGCCGGCAAACACCGGGATCGAATCGTCGACCGCAGTATCCTCAATGCGCGTGAAATTCGGCGTCAGCAGCGCATCCAGTTGCTCGGACAGGATGCCGAATGGCGGCCCTTTCGGCTGCTCGCAAAGGAAAAAATAGCCGGCCAGCAGGCCGCCGCTGGGCAACAGTTCGGCGATGCGTTGGCCCCAGTCTTTCCACAGCTTGCGCGGCAGGGCACAGAGGAAGGCGCGTTCGTAGATCAGTTGAAAAGGTCGCGGCGGTGAGAAAGTGAAAAAGTCGTCGCAGACGAGGTCGACCGCAGCCGATCCGAGGACCGTGCGCGCCGTGGCGACGGCGACCGGCGAGAAGTCGAGCGCCGTCACCGGCCAGCCGATTTCTGCCAGATGGCCAGCTTCCCAGGCGCTGCCGCAGCCGGGGATCAGCGTGTTGAGCGGCGCCGGCTGGCGGGCGATGAAATTGGCAAAGGCGGTCGGTACCTTGCCGGCATCCCACGGCGTGGTGCCTTCACCGAAGCGCTTGCACCAGAAATCGGGATGTTCCGGGCGTTGGTCGTCGGGTTTGATCTGGGTAGGGGAAGTCGCCGAATCGCTCATGCTAAGATTGCCGCCTTCGAAACCCTTGCTGCGTGCCGTTCCATGTCTGCTCCTTCCAAAATTATTATCGCCTCGCGCGAATCCCGCCTTGCCATGTGGCAGGCAGTGCATGTGCAGGGCCGTCTGAGCAGTCTAAATCCGGGGGCGGAAGTTGTCATTCTCGGCATGACGACCAAGGGCGACCAGATTCTCGACCGCCCGCTGGCCGAAATCGGCGGCAAGGGACTGTTTATCAAGGAACTCGAAGTGGCAATGGAGCAGGGCAAAGCCCACCTCGCGGTGCATTCGATGAAGGACGTGCCGATGGTGATGCCGGAAGGCTTCGTACTGGCCGCCATCTCGGCCCGCGAAAATCCGCGCGATGCCTTCGTTTCGAACAAGTATGCCCGCCTCGACGAACTGCCGGCCGGTGCCGTCGTCGGCACTTCCAGCCTGCGCCGCGAATCGACCCTGCGCGCCAAGTACCCGCAACTGGTTATCAAAAGCCTGCGCGGCAATCTCGACACCCGCCTGCGCAAGCTCGATGCCGGCGAATACGACGCGATCATCCTCGCCGCTGCCGGCCTCATTCGCCTCGGCCTGGAAAATCGCATCAAATCGGTGTTGACCGCAGAACAGTCGCTGCCGGCGCCGGGCCAAGGCGCGCTCGGCATCGAACTGGTCGATGGCGATGCGGCGATGGCCGCCATCGTCGCGCCACTGAATGATCCGGAAACCGCCCATTGCGTCAAGGCCGAGCGTGCCTTCTCGCGCGCGCTCGGCGGCAGTTGCCAGGTGCCGCTCGGCGGTTACGCGATCATCGACAACGGCCAGTTGTGGCTGCGTGGTTTTGTTGCCACCGCCGACGGCACGGAAATGGTCAGTGCCGAGTTGCGCGGCAATCCCGCCGACGACGAAGCACTTGGCCGCCAGTTGGCCGAAACCTTGCGCGCTCAGGGCGCCGACGCCATCCTGCAAAAGCTGGCGAACTGCAAACCGGCCTGACGATGAACCCGACCGGCCCGCTTGCCGGAAAAACCATCGTCGTGACCCGGCCACGGGCGCAAGCCGGGCCGCTGGCGGCGGCCATTGCCGCACAGGGCGGCCAGCCCTTGATCTTCCCGCTGCTTGAAATTTCATCCGCTGCCGATGCGCAGCCGCTGGCCGATGCCGTGGCGCGCCTGGCCGAATATTCGCTGGCCGTTTTCATCAGCCCCAATGCGGTCGACTACGCGCTGCCGGCCATTCTCGCGCAAGGCCCGTGGCCGGCCGGATTGCAGCCGGCAGCGGTCGGCCAGGGCACGGTCAAGGCGCTGGAGGCGCATGGCGTCGCCGGTTGCGTTGCGCCCAGCGAACGCTTCGATTCCGAGGCCCTGCTGGCCTTGCCGGAAATGGCGGCTGAACAAGTGGCTGGCCGGCGTATTGCCATCTTTCGCGGCGACGGTGGCCGCGAGTTGCTGGCTGAAACGCTGCGCGCGCGTGGTGCGGCGGTCGATTGCGTGACCTGCTACCGCCGTTCCGGGCCGGCCAATGGCGTTGCGCCGCTGCTCGCCGCCTGGCGCGCCGGCCAGCTCGACGCGCTGACCGTGTCGAGCAGCGAGGGCTTGCGTTATCTGGTCGACCTGCTCGATGCCGAAGGCCGCGCCTACCTGCAAAAAACGCCGCTTTTCGTACCGCACGCCCGCATTGCCGACAACGCCCGCGCTTTGGGTTTAAGCAACATTATCCTCACCGATGCTGCCGACGCTGGCATTCTTGCCGGCTTAGGTGCTTATAATTGGCCGGCATGATGCCCGAAAACGATAACGCTTCCCTCTCCGCCGCGCAGCCGGCGTCCCGGTCGGTGCCATCGACCCGACAGAATCTCGCGCTGCTCGTCGCCGTCCTTGCTGTGCTGCTGGCCGGCTGGCAGTGGTATCAAACGCGCCAGCAACTTGCCGCAAGCGAACAGGAAATGAACAGCCGTCTCGCCCAAGTGGTGGCGGCCAGCCAGGAAGAGCGCGGTGTGCAGAAGCAACTGCGCGAGGAAATCGACACCCTGCAAGGCAAGCTGGGCGCCCTCGAAGAGAAGTTGGACGAATACGAGAGCCAGAGCGCCACACTGCAAACGCTCTACGAAAATATCTCGCGCGGCCGCGAAGAGGCGACGCTGCTCGAAGTCGAGCAGGCCATCACGCTGGCCGGGCAGCAGTTGCAACTGGCCGGCAATGTGCCGGCCGCCATCCTGGCGCTGCAAACCGCCGATGCACGGTTGGCACGTCTCGATCAGGGCCGTTTCCTGCCGCTGCGCAAGGCGCTGGCAAAGGATCTGGAGCGCCTGAATGCGGTGCCTCTGGTCGATCTGCCGGGCATTAGCCTGCGTCTGGAGCAGATCGTCGTCGGTATCGACAAGCTGCCAATCGGCAGTTACGGTCGACCGCCAGAAAAGGCCGAAAATCACGATACGACGGAAGTGCCGTTGACTTGGTGGCGGCGTGCTGCCAGCGACCTTTGGCAGGAGTTGCGCGGCCTGATCCGCATCCAGCGTTTCGACCGCGCCGAGCCGCCGCTGCTGGCGCCGGGGCAGGACTATCTGTTGCGTGAGAATCTCAAGCTGCGCCTGCTGAGCGCCCGTCTGGCGCTGTTTGCCCACGATCAGTCGACCTTCCGCAGCGAATTGAAGGCAGCCGGCGAGACGCTGGGGAGCTATTTCGACCCGCGCGACAAGGCCGTTCAGGCCGACCAGGCGGCGCTCAAGCAGTTGCTGGTCAGCGAAACCAGCGTGCAGGTGCCGGCCCTGACCGAGTCGCAGGCCGCATTGCGCGCGATGCGCGAAGGTAAGGAAAAGAAGTGAAAGGCCTGTTCTGGGTGCTCGCGCTGTTTGCGCTGGCCGTTGCCGTTGCGCTTGGCGCGGGCCTTAACGACGGCTATGTGCTTCTGGTTTTTCCGCCCTGGCGCGCCGAGGTCAGCCTGAATCTCTTCGTGTTGGCGCTGATCGGGCTGTTCCTGGTCTTCTATTTCGCCATGCGGGCGCTAGCGGTGACCTTCGGACTGCCGCAGCGCGTGCGCCAGTATCGCGAGCGTCGCCGCCGCGAAAAGGCCAGCCAGGTGTTTCAGGACGCTGTCCGGCTGCTGTTCGAAGGGCGTTTCGGGCAGGCCCTGAAGCGGGCCGATGAAGCCTACGAAGCCGGTACGGCGCGCGGGCTGTCGGCGCTGATCGCGGCGCGTGCCGCCCAGCGCATGCGCGAGTCGGAAAAACAGCAGGCATGGATGGCGCGCGCCATGGCGGACGACCCACGCAACGAAGCAGCGACGCTGATGCTCGAAGCCGAGATGATGAACGAGTCGCGCCGCTTCGACGAGGCGCTAGTCGCCCTTGAGCGCCTGCAAGACAAGCAGGGGCGCCACATCGCCGCGCTGCGCCTGGAGCTGCGTGCCCGGCAGGGCATCGGCGACTGGGATGGTGTGCTCAAGCTGGCGCGCCAGTTGGTCAAGCGCGATGCGCTACCGGCCGAAGTGGTGCGCGAGATCAGGACGCAGGCGCACTTGGGCAACATTGCCCGACGGGCCGGCGACCAGGCGCAATTGACCGCCTACCTGCGCGCCTTGCCGATTGAGGAGCGCGGTCAGCGGGTGGTTCTCGCGGCGGCCCGGGCGCTGGTGGCACAGGGTGCGGACGGCGAAGCGCAAAAGCTGATCGAGGCGATGCTCGATGCGACCGGCAACGATGGCTGGCAGTCCGAGCTGCTGACCATTTACGGTCGTTTAACCGGCGGCGAGCTGACAGGGCGCATTGCCAAGGCCGAAGCCTGGTTGCGCAGCCACCCCGACGACGCCCGCCTTCTCGACGCGCTGGGCCGCATGTGCCTGCAACAGCGGCTATGGGGCAAGGCCCAGAGCTATCTGGAAGCCTCGCTGGCGGTCGAGCCGACACAGCAGACCCATCTCGAACTGGCACGGTTGGCCGATCAACTTGAGCGCCCGGAAGAGGCCAACAAGCACTATCGGGCCAGCGCCCTGCTGGATCAGCGTTAAGCCCAGTCCTGCGGTTTCAGGAAGACTTCGTAGAGTTTGGCCTCCGGCGTGCCGGCTTCCGGCTGCCAGTCGTAACGCCATTTGACGATCGGCGGCAGCGACATCAGGATCGATTCGGTACGACCGCCTGACTGCAGCCCGAACAGCGTGCCGCGATCCCAGACCAGATTGAATTCGACGTAGCGGCCGCGACGATAGGCCTGAAAATCGCGTTCGTGCTCGCCATAAGGCGTGTCGCGGCGTTTGGCCAGCACCGGCAGGTAGGCCTTGGTGAAGGCGTCGCCGACCGCCTGGGTGAGGCCGAAGCAGCGCTCGAAACCGCCTTCGTTCAGGTCATCGAAGAAAACGCCGCCGACGCCGCGCGGCTCGTTGCGGTGCTTGAGGAAAAAATACTCGTCGCACCACTGCTTGTACTTCGGATAAACGTCATCGCCAAAGGGGGCGAGCGCGTCGCGACAGGTCTGGTGAAAATGCACCACATCTTCGCGTTGACCGTAATAGGGTGTCATGTCCATGCCACCGCCAAACCACCAGACATCGTCCTCGCCTTCCTTGCTGGCGACGAAGCAGCGGACGTTCATGTGCGCCGTCGGGCAGTAGGGGTTGCGCGGATGCAGCACCAGCGAGA